>JACCDV011087364.1_pt1 | contig 27500 bp, 27 predicted proteins | sample 7446131 | NCBI WGS metagenome assembly JACCDV01 (sample SAMN15323448, study PRJNA562643) | freshwater metagenome | isolation source: river surface water | place: USA:Blue River Watershed | collected 2017-08-17 | reverse complement strand
GTAGATGCTGCTACCTTAGACTCAGTGTTGAACTGAACCGCATACTTGGAAGTTACCGCAGGGTTAGTGAGATAATAAGCATCCACGGACATGCGATTACCAGACGTTGCTACTCGATGGTGGAATGGAGTAAATAGATAACGCTCAAGATTCACGCTCATGGTGAGTTCTTCAAGCGATGTCGCATTACGGTCATTCAACGCATCAATAACCTCGTCCGATACAAGCTGTAATTTACCATCTACTTTCTTGAATAAACAGCGAGGATGAATCGTGATTCGTTCCCCGTGATCCGCAATATACTTAGAGGTCACCATCGTAGCGAAGTTGAAATGAACTGTTCCTGCTGACATCCCAAGGCCAGTAACGGTCTTCATTGACGACTCATCTAATTCGTAACCCTCGACATAAGCCGGCAATGCACGTGTTGCTAAGTATTGACGATCTGTGAGGTTATCGATTCCAATAACTGCATTGTAGCTACCCAAACCGTTTGCGACCTGCTCGCGTGAAATAGCGTAGCCTTGCGGGTACTGTGAGCGACGCACGTAACGATCGCGTAACTGTGCAGTACTTACACCTGTCGTGCCGCCAGTCACAGAATCAATACCGTAGATGGCACGACCATTGAGTTTATTCAAAGCAGCGACGAATACAGATTCAGCTTCACTCACCCCAAAGTCTTTCCACGCTACTTGGAATGCGTTCTCGTTGAAGCCACCCATGAAGTAATCGAGCTTACCGCGGCAAGTATAGACGTCAACACGAATGCTATTATTGATCATGTTGTTGACCAAGTACACCAACGGGATTCTCACGGCAACCGCTGAGTCCAATACTTTAACAGTGGCTGTAGGGATCGTTGGGTCGTATACTTCGTAGCCGTACTTAACGGTGATTTCTCGCCAGTCGTTCGCATTTTCATTTTTGATAAAGACGCGACAGTAGTGGAAGTATTCCCCCTCAGGAATCTGATAGGTCTTCGCAAACCCAGTTGTCGCATCAATGTTATCTGTACGACTCACCAAAGTCAATTGTGGTAAACTAATGTCAAAGATCAAATGACGTAGCCCAGTATTTGGATCGGAGGCAATACGTGAATTAACCGTACTATTCACGACCTTCTCAATTGGACTCACTGATGTGATGTCCCAATAGCACTGAATGCCACGGTCAGGATAGATGCGGATAACAAGCGGATATTGGAACGTGAAATCATTCACGCCATTCGTAACGACGGAGTGGCGAGGCAAGATGATTTTCTTCACTTCCCCATCTGTCGATTCATTCGCCGCAGCAGCAATGAGTGCATTAATTTCAAACACGAAACGGAACGTGCCGCGAGCAGGCGTTGAATAAATCCCAATAACGTCTTGGTTAGATACATGACGTAATACATCATCGCTAGTCTGTGCCGCTGAACCATAGCGCTTACGATCTAAAGCACGCATTTCGTCAATTGCGCCGCTAGTAAGTGTGGCTGCCGCCTCAAGTACCATTGCGACAGTATTGCCTGCATTGAATACGATGACTTCACCGCCAGTCAGCTGAGTAATTAGATTACCCATAACGCGCTGCGTTCTTGCTGGATGGTCAAGTAAATCCATCGTACTATTTAAAAGGTCATTGGACGTAACCATTACCCACCTCGTTTGATAATCATGTCGTAGTCTTCTTTCTTCACCCACCATTCCCAATCACTGTTGAGTGGATTGATTCGTGGGTATCCCAGATTGTTCATCATTCTCTTATACGGTGCTTTAAGTTTGACCATGAAAGAGTTGCGATATTTGTCATGCATCGCCGGCATCCAATCTTGCACGATGCGGTTGAATGCATGTGCAACAATGCCGTCTCGGTAGAATGCCCCCATCGCAGTGAACTGCATTTGAATGGGCTGCGCCTCAATAGCAGGAGCTTCACGATTATAATTGGCATCTAAACCAGTATTCGTGAATTGTGGGAACGCAGCGCCGCAACAACTAATCTTCTTCACTCTTGTTCGTGTACTATCTAATACTACGACATAGATTCGTGTATTGAAATCCATACGGTTGGAGATGATGTAATCTAAGTAAGGGCTGAATGTACCGTCGTGGACCAGTAGAGAATAAGTCACCCACTTGTGCCATAAGTCACCGACAATATCACTGATCCCTGGACTGAATGTCCCCGAGATTGGAAATGCTTCGTAGAACTTCGCAGGCCCATCCGGCTTAGACCATGTTTGCCCATATAGCCCCGGTTTAGAGCTGTATGTTTTAGCATATAAGTCTGGCCATCCGCTTAACTGAGTACATGACTGAGTAAGTAACGTAATGAACGGACTATTGTTATCGACAAGAGGTGACCCTCGCTTACCGACAATTGCCTCCACTGGGTCAAGATAAGCCTTAACAATCCGTGGAATAGACAGCCCACTACGACTTTGCATGGGTGCGAACACACGGTCATGCTTTATGTTATTGTATGATAGATTCAGTCTTGGCTTTGTGAAGAAGACCATGCCGTATTCTTCTTTGGGGTAATCCAAGTGCGTACCAATTGACTCGTGGTCGAACCCGTACAATGCTGCCGTCAGTCTTGACTTTTGAGAACCGAAACCTTGTTCTCGGAACAAATCATCCATTGTCGTGTCATTTGACGCAAACACATCCCCTGTTTTAAGGAAACGATCATACATCAGTTCACTTTGCGTAGGCTCTTTCGGCGTCAAAGTTTCCGGCGTGTCGTTATATTCTTCATCCATCGCTCACCTCATTTAAGGAATAGTTATGTCAGTTTTAACATTACTAGAAGTTGGTTCAAAAATCCCGCAGATGCTAGGTTCATCTTCGGGTGAAATGGCATCGCGTCTGCCGGATTTATTTCGTGCAATGGGTTCTGATTCACTTGTAGAATTTACACAAACTACACAAGTGTCACCAATTGCAATCGTAGATGCTGCACTCCAATCAAACCCAAATATCTCACCTATTTTAAAGATGTGTAATATCTTGGTGGGGAGTTACTACTTAATGGCAATCTCGATCATGCTTCGTCATGACGGTGTAGCCATTGCTGAAATCCTAGATAGCGTCAATCCTAACCGTAACGTCGGTGACTCAATTGCCCGTTCGGCAGGTACGTTACTTAGCGGTTTGAATGACGATTCTTGGGCAGGCTATTCGATGCCTAAATACGATGCTGATCTCAAGAAGATGGTTGTCGGCAACACTCCTCGTCTCAATGCATTGAATGCTGGTCTAAACGCCGCAGAGAACGCTAAAGCATCACCTGACGTAGAAGCATACGACAAAGAAATACCGACAATGTCACTTCATAAAGATGTCATGAATACCCTGTACGGTAGCGGCAATTTAGCAACGGGTACAATGGTTGATGTGATCTTTGAATCACGTGATCGTAAAGTGTCTGTGCCGGTAATGATTAACGTAGCAGTGAACCACTTATCTTCAATGGGCTGTGTGGATTTATTGAACCACGTAGAAAAAGACGTTTCATTGAAGCAGCGTTATTGGGAATGGAAGAATGGTCTGATCGATACCTTTGACTTCGTTACCGCGGTGGATCTGGTTGACCAACATGCCGAAGCACTTCGTCGCGATACAACCGGTCTTTATGCTGAACTACGTCGTCGTAAGAAAAAGAATACCTTTGCAGGTTTCTTAGCGGGTCTTGCTGCACTTAAAGGTGGCTTAAACAACGGTCGTCCAAACGGACTGTCAGTTGCAACTGCATCTAACATCTTCATCATCGATAGCACCACTAAAGCGAAGCTTGAACAACAAATGGGTGGTCTGCTTGATGACGTTCGTGTACGCACGCGTATCTTCGCTAACTCGTATGCGATGATGCTCTTGGTGGTTGATGCTGCATGGGAAACTGTGACGATTTATATCCGTGGTCATGCGAAAGCATCTGAATATAAAATCAGTGACATTAAAACCGTATCGTCTAAAGGCAGTAGCGCTGAAATGATTGCGCTTGGTGAAGCAGCGATGAGTAAGTTATCTGCGCCGACGTTGAACGGTTCACGCTTTGGTTAATTTGGGAGTAAAATAACATGTCACTTAAAAGTCTCGTTCGTTCGATGGCGCCTATTGCGCCTAAGCGTCAACTGACCGATTCAATCACAAAGACACAACAACAGCTCGTACAGCACGTTATTCCTGCGTATGAAAAGTCAGTTGAATTTGTCTCTGGTAAAACGTTCAACTCAAAGTATGCGAAAGTCATTGATGCACGCTATAAAGACTTCAGCACGCTGAACAATCCACGTAAGAACTTCATCGAAACAACATTAGATGTACTTAAAATTGTTGCGAAGAATGAAGAATACGTTCTTGCTCAAGTGAATGCGAAGTTCAAAGACAACGTCGCAACAGAAGCACTTGGGTTTAAAGAACTAACTCTCGTGAACTACCAATCAGCATTAACACATATCGTTGAGTTCTCAATGCGTATGTTGAATATGTTTTGGGTTGCAGAAGAAAATACCATCAAAGGGAAAGATCAGTTTGATGGTGTGGTAAAGGGTGAGCACGATTACTTACAAGAGAACCTTGGCTTGTTCTTGCGTGAACTTGCGACGGTTAACATCAGTCGTGACGCATTCGAAAAAACGTTGGAGCAGATCAGTAACTCGATCTTCGATCCAGACGAAGAAGAAACCACACGCACGTTGATTGATCCGCACAAGATGGACCCATTAGGCTTCGGCTTCATCCCGCTACCAATTAACCCATTCTACAAAGTGGGTCGCTGGTGGGTCGAACGTGAAGATCGTATCTACAAAGCGACTCAATTGGATTTACAGCGCGTAGAAATCCGCATCAAGTCATGTGAAGAAATTCAACGTAACACGCCAAACCCAACGACTGAAAAGACGTTGAAAGCATTGGACGGTTTACGCCATGACCTGCAACTTAAACTCAACAAAATGGAGTAAGCGATGCACTACTATTTTAGTCGTGGCTATCGTATTGAAGTTGATGATCGTCTGTCCGAAGGGACAGACAAGGACTCAATGATTCAGTCGGGAGAGCCATCAGTAAACGCGCTTAATCGCCGCTTAGTTGACCGCAACTTTAACCCAGAGTCTTGGGTTGACGTATCCGCAGTGTTAGAACAAGCCATTTTACTTTTTGGTGGATTTAAGAACTGGGTACTTGATCAACTCCGTGCAAACACTCGTGTATTCGGACATCGCGCCGAATACTTGGTCGATACGGTTGGTTTCATCCTCAACGGTAAGCGTTATATGACCAATGAGTCATGGCTACTACTCATTAGCGGAATGGATGCGGGTGCGACGGTTAAAACCCCGTTAGGCACTTCGGTAGATAGTTTACTGAATCGCTTAGATAGCATGAGTGATGAAGAAATCCTACAAGCATGGGTATCTAACAAATCGGGCGTCATTGACTTAATTGATGCGTTGTTCATCTTCTTTGGACACCACACTCAATCAGACATGCGGGAGCCGATATAATGACTACCATTAAAGAACGCGCCAATGCGCTCGACGGTAATGTTGCTAAGTTCCAGAAGCTACAGTATACGCTCAGTGCATTGACTGAAGTTGAATCGGCTATTGACGATGCCGTCCGCTTGGATGAGCTTACAAACCCGCTACTTGAACTGGCTGGTGGGTTGGCTAACCTTAGCGTAGGTAAACTCAACCTAGCTCCAATTTACAGTGCTCCTGAAGTCGGTGGACGTAATAACGTCGCAAGTGCAATCACTGCAACAACAGAGAAAGCCTTTGCTCAATTGTTACCGATTCGTAACCGCGCATTCGGGCACCTCATTACGCAGTACACTGTTTTAGTCAACGATCAGTTAGATTGGTTGAAGAACTATAGTGACAAAGTATTCGCTCCAGTCCGCTCTGCGGTAACGTACGGGTTGTCTGGACTGAAGCAAGTTCGTAAGTTAGAAGATGACGAAGTGCGTCGACTTTTGGTGTACGGCATTGAACAGACGACTCACCAGAAAGCATCTGAACTCATCATTGAGATGTACTCTGATCTTGCAGCTTCTATCAATGCTGTTGCGACGGACAAGTACGTTGCTGAATACCTTGAGCGTAACGTAGAACGTTTTGCGCAGGGCGATGGATTCTCCCCAGTTCGTTTCGAAGGTGACTCCAACTCCCTCAGCCCGAATGTGAAAGGGTTCTGCTCGCAATTCTTCAACATGGGTGGAAAGGATGGACAAGCATGGTCACATGACTATGTAGGCGGCAATGGCGTAGATGAGTTCCCAATCGAATCAATGACCTTGCAAGATATTACAATCGTCATTGAGCAATTGACCAAGTTCACTGAGAACATGGTGGCTCAAGTGAAACAATCCCCATTACTAACTTCAACTGATTTGAATGAGCAGATCGGCGAAGCGGTTATGGCTAATCCGCTACACATCAAATTGTACCGTTCTTATTATGGTGATAGTTCGATTAACGAAGAAGTAAGCGTTATGGTTAATCGTATTGCAGATGTGCGAATTGCACAATTACGTTACGTTTCTTACTGTTTAGGAAATTTGATCTCTGCATTGCCATTAATTATGAATTACTGCCTTCGAGATAAGATCAATTAAAATGTTCTTATCATTATGAAATACTGTGTTAAACATGATGCTTAGCTAGTATTAGAGTAGTACGTACTCAACAAAGTTAACTTATCCGGAGTAATAACTCATGAGTTTTGAAACCCTGAAACACCTTTCACCTGGCTTGAACGATGACACTGCTGATCAAACAGCGGAAACTATCATTAACATCGACACAGGTGATGCTGACGAAAACGGCTTACCAATTGATACTTCTGATGTTCCAGAAGCTGACATTGCAGAAGCTCAAGAAGACACAGCTGTCGCGGTAGAAGCTCAAGACGTAGCTGAAAACGCTGACGAAACTGTTGAAAACTTGGACAAAGTTGAAGAAGCTTTAGAAGCAATCTACAAAGAGCGTCGTGGCCCTACTGCGATGGAAGCGAAGTTGATTGACGAACTTGCTGCTGGTGCAACTAGCCGTCTATACTCTGCTGCTACTGCTGAACAACGTTTAAGCGCTACTTATGGCGGTGGTTTAAACTCAATGGCAGGTGCTACTGCTGATGACGTTGCTGCTGGCTTGAATGAAGTTCGTGAAAACAAAAATGGTGCATTCAAATCGTTCATCCAAAAAGTGATCGAGTTCTTCAAAGGCATCGGCAAAGCAATCATGAAGTTCTTGTCTGGTTCTTCTAAGCTTAAAGGCCGTGCAGAAGAATTGAAGAAACGTGCTGGTTCTGCTAAAACTGCAAGCAAAAACGGTAACGTTTCTGTTGGTGGTTCTGCTGCTCTTTCTTACGGCGGCCAAGCAAGTGTTGCTAACGTAACTAAAGGCGCTCAGTTCCTAGTATCTGCATCTGGCAAGATCTTGAAAGATGGCGTTCTTTACAAAGCTGCTTGTGTACGTTCTCTTGACCTTTTACGTAAAGACGTTGGTGATAAAGACGAAGACCACACTAAACTGTACGACGCAATGGTTAAATCAGCAACTGCTGACTTCCAGCAAATGGCGACAGGTTCTCGTGGTAGCTTCACTTTAATCGGCGGCCTTCAAGTTGGCGTAATTGCTAAGCCTGAAGAATACACGCTTAAAGCATTCGCAACTCAAACCAACGCAACTGAAACTGACAGCTGGCCGATCCTTAGCAAAACTGACTGTGGTACATTGGCAGGTATTGCTGCGGACTTAGTTGACAACGCAATGACTTACCAAGACGGTTGGAAAGAGCGTGATCGTGGCCGTGCTGAATGGGAAAAAGAAGCGAAGAAAGTTGCTGACAACGCTAAAGAAGGCTACGGCAAATCAACTGACGATGGCTTCTTCAAGAAGTTCAAAACCAAACGTCGTATCGCATCTTCTGTAGGTACTACTTTAATGTCAGTAACTGGCGTTGAAAACCGTATCGTTGGTCAGAACTTGAAAGTTGCAAAAGCGTTATTGTCTTACGTTGATGCATCTTTGAAAGAGCTTGACAAAGAAGAAAAGAAAAAGGACGAAAAGAAGTAATTCTTGATTAGTCCCTGATTCTTGGAATCTACAGAAAGACGGTGGGCATTGCGCTCATCGTCTTTCTTTATGCCGACTATTAAATTAACCACCGCAGTTTATAGATGAGTTAATACCTAACAACAATTGAGGGTTAAGACATGACACAACGTAGCTCTACAGCGAAGAAAGTAATCAAAGGGGCTGTTACTCGACTGAGTACAGATATTAATAACTACGAGCGCTCATTAGAGCGCCTACGCAAGCGTTTATCCGTCACTACCGACGAACGTACCTTAGAGCAAGAAGCCGTCGTTAAAACGCGCCTAAAGCTCGCTAAGGAGCAATTGGAGAAACTAGAGAACTATTTAGAAAGCGCAGAGATGACGCTACTGAATAAGGTCGGTAACTTAGCGACGATTCGAATCAATGATGACGTCGTTAAATTCACAATGGTACCACCTGCGCTTCACGGTATTCTTTAATCCAAACGATGACGTCACTCCCTCACCGGAGTGGCGTTATTGCCCAATGATATGATGATCAATTGAGGCACAATCATGACTCACACAACAGTACCGGTTGAGGCGACACAAGAGTCCATCTCTCGTCCAGTCGCATTAAACGTATTTCGAGATTTATCGCGCTATATCAACTTCCAAGGGTTAGTGAATGAAGGGGATTTTCACTTTAACCTAAACGGTAAGGCAACCACTATTCCTGGGGCTAAACTAAATGACCACAGTGAGAATATCCGCCTACCGTCAGACGCAGCATTCTTTATCAGCCTAGATGAAGAAGTTACACAAGACTCAGCAATGGTCAGACCCCAAATAGAGTCTTCACGATATGTATTCGTCGATGAAGACCAAAAGGTTTACGTTAAACCAATCTACGTCCCGATTAAAGCGAAGTTGACAATCAAGATTCAGGCAAGTAGTCGTGAGCACGCAGTCAACTACTACAAGCAACTCATGCACAATCTGTTTACTGCACCGTCGACCTTTACGCACTCAATCGAATATAACATCCCCATCCCTAACTACGTCATGCAAGCGCTCATTGCGATCTATGACTGTATTGAGGTACATGATAAATCGATTAAGTTGGGACAGTACCTTAAAGACCACTTCGACAAATCAGTCACTGTCGTTACGGACTTAGCAGGTAATCGACACAACTGGGTACAAAAGGAAATCGGCACACTCATTGTCGGACACTTTAACCACAACGCAGACATCCCTAAGCCGCAGTTAGAAGATACGATCGGTCAATGGTCAATTGAAACCACGTATGAATACTTCTACGATCGCTGTGACTTTGTTTACTTACAGCATCCGATTAGTATTTGTCAGTCGCTTCTCCCTGATCGCTTTCTGCGAATTGATCAACGCATTGCTCCGCAGAGTATCGTTGGTCAGTCATCTGAGTTCGCTGATGCTGTCGGCTCTTGGAAGTTCGGTAATTCAAGTCCCGTAAGCGACGGTTGGTACTTTAAACAGCCACATTACGACTCATGGCATTTACATTATTGTCCACCTGACTTCGATCCAATTATGTCTTACCTCTGCGGCGTAGACGGTCAGGTTGAAAGCGCTTTCTGTAATTTGCTAGACGTGGAACATTTGGAATTAAGAGAGTATTTAATCAAATATCTCATGGCAACGCACGATCGACTTAACGTCGATGGCGGCTCACTCATTAAAGTCCACGTGTATAGTTGGGGTGAAATCCAAAGCCCAGATAGCTATCGCATTACCCCTGACCTTAAAGTAATTAGTAAGGTCAATCAGAACGTCATGGATCAATGGCACGTACTCGTCGGTTTTGCAAATGACTTGCGGTACTTAGATAAGAAGCATTGGGCGGAGTTAGCAGAGCATGCGTGCTTCTTGCGTAACTATTTAGAGATCTATCACCCGAAGTGGGTTGATCGAATCACGTCCTTTGACCCATTCACCTGTACGGCTGACCCCTATCAGGTGGTAAACATCGTAGATGAGATCGTAACTGGCTATCCAAGTAAAACGCCACGAACGGTAAATCGTTTAAGAATATTCGCTAAATAGGAGAGGGATATGTCAAACATTAAATCTCGCCCAGTGAACCCGAAGCCGCAAAGTGAAGAACTCACGCCGAAGATATATAGTCCTGAGTATAAGCACAACCTCATTGACTTAGATGAAACGCCACCTAATTCAATCGTGGTTAATATCGGCGGCTATCCGGTTGTTGGCGATTGGTATAATTCTCGCATCGGGATGGATCAAGAAGCTGACGGGTTCAACATCGGTCAGACAACACCACATCAAGCATATCGCTTACTCAAGAACGTACGCATTAAACTCAATAGTCCGTTTGACTACAACGTATCTACGACCACGGTTATTACCGAATTCACCACGGTAGGTAAAGTGTACATTCCGGGATTCATCCCAATTGAAGGCGATGTCTTCTTGATGGATTTAGGTAACGGGCGCCTTGGCCGTTTTGAAGTACATAACCCCCGTCCACTATCTCTTTATCAAGACCGTGCGTTTGAGTTCGAATTGCGTCTAATGGGAATGGCGACAGTGGATGTTGTCGCTGCGCTTGATAAGAAAGTCGTTGAAACGCTGTTCTACATCGAGGAGTTTATTCTCAATGGACAGAACCCACTAATCACGCCAGAGAGTCATCAGCAACGTTTACTCTTAAAGCGCCATTACGCTTCGCTGTCAAAGAGCTATATTGCAGAGAACTATTCTCACCAATATTCTACTCTCCTCGTTCCTGCGCAAATACAAGCCACGTACGATCCGTACCTCGTGAGTTTCGTATTAGATCTATTCGAACATGACATTCACCCACTGGTTCGTAAGATTCGTGACCTCAACGTCGACGGTAAGCAAACCAGAAACTATGTGGACATCTACTCGGTATTACTGAACGGTGATCTGGATGCGCTGCCGATGTGCTTTAAAGAAGCCAGTGCAATCACATCTAAGGAGTGGAGTGCAAACTATTCAACGGCGACGATTCGACTGAGTCTCATTCCGATGGTGGTTTACCCAGTTACACCTAACCACGGTGCAGACCGATACTACAACCCAGTTGAAACAGGCGACGCTACTGGAACGCCTTTAGTCTGGGGTAGCCATAGTGCCGATATGGTTGACGGGACATCGGCTATAGATGAGGTTACTGGTAAGGGATACGTATTCCCATCAGAGTTCTACGACCAGACCCAAGACGGCATGGCTAAACTCAGTAAGTTAGTAATGGACTACCTTGAGGCTAAACCAATTGATGTCCCTGACCTACTAGAGTTGGTGGTCAAGTGTCGAGGGTGGAGCGCTGTTGAGAAATTCTACTATGTGCCCATCTTAGTTCTCCTAATTAAAGCAGCGATTAAAGGGATATAACCATGAGCTTAGGATTAAGTCGCCACCAACGGACAGCGTCCATTGATAGTCAAATCTCCGCACTCATTCCGGAACTCAGTGATCGTCGCTACGCATTTAAAATGGCTGACCATCAACGTCAACGCCTGTTCTGCGGCGCGACCTCCATTAGCGGGGATGCGACAGTGCTATCGTTACCCGTTAATGTTAAACTGTCCGCTAATGATCTCGTAGCCATCTACTTGAACGGTGGCTCAGCAACGCCATGTAATTGCACTGACATAATGGAGTATTACGAAAACCTACACAAATACGTTTCATTGTGGATTGAACGTAGTAAGGCGATGCCAGATGAGCGCATGCCACCAATTGAAGACTTCGTAAACATTGACGATTACCTAAACAGCATCCACGACGATTACTTCTTACAAACCGTAATCAACAAGAAACCCGCCCCAGTGGAAAAGTCAGTGTTTCGTAGTCGACGGTTTAGTACGAGCTACGCGGCTGAGAAGCCAGAGTCACCGCTTGCGAAGCCCAAACGCTACGCGTCCCTGATCGATCAATTCCACCCATCAGTATGGAGTAGAAATGACTAACACAGTACATCCACTCATTCTGAATGAGTTGTCTAAGATCGAACGTGCGTCCATTCCGTCACCCTATCACTCGTGGTCATGTCTATTACATGTTAATGGTAAGAACTACCGAATGCCAATGGTACTTCAAGTTTCAGTAAAGCGTGATTACTTGGAAAATCTGTCTGACGTATTTAAGGTGGCGGTTAAATGCGATGCTTCACTTTACAACACCGTCATCTATCCGAATCGTGATAAGTTAAAGGTAACGCTTTCTCGTCGCCCAAACTACGTACAAGGTTCTGGGGATAGTTTTGACCCGTTATACCAAGTTGAACAGTATATTGCTAAGCTGGTAGATGCGAAGTCAAACAACATGGTAGGGGAGAATCCATTTACAAACTCAAAGTCTGGGGAGAATCAACATTCGCTCGTTGACTTTGAAATGCAAGTGACGTCCTCTGTAATCGCTAGACTGCGAAACATGACCTACTTCACCAATCACGTCAACACAAGCGCTATGGAAGCAATCAGGACGATTCTGACACGCTTTACGGTAGAGGGTGGTGATCGTGACGGTGAACGCGTCAGAGGGGTGGACGTCGCAGACAATTACAGCACGGTAAAGCGCGACCAAATTGCCATACCGTCGAATACCCCAATACTCGATGTGCCCGCGATGATTAACCGCTATAGCGATAGCGTGTACCCGACTGGTTTTGGCTATTACTTACAGAACGGGATGTGGTATCTATTCTCACCGTACGATCTTAAACGATACGAAAGGGGACAATACACTCGAGCACTCACAGTCATCAACGTTGCTTCATTTCAGTTCCCCGGAATTGAAAAGACTTACCGAACGACGAGCAGTCAGATTATTGTCGTGGCAAATGGCGAAACACGGCAGTTCGACCCAACTGAACGTAATGCGATGAATGAGGGTACGGGTTCACGTTTCGTCGATGCTAGTCGCTCTGATGAAAGCTTAGACAGTTACGAAGGCGGTAAGATGCAATTCAAACCGAACGAGTATATCAATGAGTTTACAGTAATGGAGCGTGAAGAAGGCGCTAATCGAATGAGTGCATCTCGACAGATCACTGGGAATCCAAGACATGAGTACGGTAAGCTTGCTCAGCGCAACGGTTCTTTCGTAGGTGTTATTTGGGACTTATCTGCTCCCGACTTACTTTACCCGGGAATGCCCGTTAAATACATCTACGTAGAAAACGGACTACCTAAATCCGTATACGGTGTATTAGAAGGCGTGGATAGTAAGGATGCACCAGCAAACTCTAACCCAGCATCAACAATATTTTCAACCACTAGCTATTTAAATATCTTCTTGGAGAGAACATGAAGGGGAAACTAATTACTGTTGACGGTATGGATCGTTCAGGCAAAAGTACGATTGCAACACCGTATATTGCCGAATGGTTCAAAGAGCGTGGAATCCCTATTTTACAAGTGGCGGATTTAAACTACACGCAATACGGGAAGGAACTACGTGAAATCTTCCTTAGCAAAGTACATGCAAATACAGCGGATATTACTTCGCTGATCATGTTGTCTTGCAGTGCTCGACGTGAATTAATCCAGAGCGTCATCCGCCCAGCGTTGGATAAAGGGATTAATGTGGTGTGTGATCGCTTCACCTCAACCACATACACCTTTGCTCCCAAAGCACAGCAGCTTAAAATGCTATTGGAACTATCCGAAGACGGCACATCACCTGACCATACGATTTTCATGAGCTTGGATTACCCGACTTACGTTAAGCGTTTAGATGGTGAGTTCGATGATCAGTTTGAATCGGCGGAGCAGTGTAAGTTCGAATATCGTCTGGCACGATACATGGAATACTTTGAAAAGAATGCGAAGCGTACGCAGGTTTCCGTAGTCGATGCCACGAAACCGATCGACTTTGTTAAGCGTGAACTAGACCAAGTCTTATCTCACTTATTTAAATGATTGGAATGGGGCGATTTCGCCCCATTCCAATTTCGATTAAGAATATATTATTAACATGGAATAATCCACTAACTAACACATTATAGGAATAACTCATATGCAACTCATTAAGTTAGAAGCAATTGAACGAGTTCAAAACCCAATCAAGGTCAGCGGGTTTTATGTTACACAACCCGCATCAATCCATGAGGTCATCACGAAGACTGAAGACCCAGAAACTCTCAGCATGGACGTAGAATTTTCGAACATCCAGCTTTGGATTCAATTCGTGAGAAACCCAATCGATTCCCCAGTCCCCGCATATTACCCCTGTATAGCCGATAACAGCATCAGCCGTTTGGTCGATCACGATAAGGTGATGGCAGATGTGATTCGTGACCTATGCAAGTCATTGAATGAAAGTGAAGGCGGTCGATTCATGGCGTCTAAATCCATCGTGAGTCGCGACATGGATAAATGGCACATCATTCGCAACGTGGCAAAGTTCAGCCCAGTACCTAAGCCAGAACTCCTCATCCTAGATGAGTACAATAACCCCGTAGCTGGCTTCGGTAACTATGGTGGCATTATTGAATGGTGCGTATTCACTTCGATCAACCAGAAAGAAATGGAACACATCGTACATCTTAAACATGAATACGTGAAGAACCAGAAGCTGTGACTCCATTTTATTTCAGGTATATATCATTAAGGTGGAGATGATATTAATCATTGGAGCTTTATAATGACTATGCTAACCCCTATGGCTGAAGTGATCCGAGTAATCACGTCTGCTGCAATAACCCTCACTCACCACAATGAAAAGTCAGCCAGCTTCCACACGGAAGGAGCTGACGTACGTTTAATCAAGAGTAAGATCGAGTCGATGGACGACGTGGTAATCACACACGCCGACGAGATTCTTACAATCTCCTTCAATTGCGAGAAAGCATGTAAGCGCTTCGTGCGCACGCTTTCTACGTTCAACAAATTCAAAACGCTAAGCGATGGTCGCATAGCAGGACAATAGGAACAAACCGATGAACAAACTTACTAAGATGGTTAAGGCTACAATTAAGAGCGTGTTGACTACACCTAAGGTGCGTGATCAACTCATCCACTTCAAACAAAGTGTGAACAAGGCAGCCGCTGAAAAACGCCTAAAGCGCTACCCGTTTCTAAACCTACGCTTCCGTACTGCGGAAAACAAATGTATATACCGTAAGGGCGAGCTTGTCGCAACGATATACATCCAGCCGGGTAATACTGTCATGGAGGCATGCGGACACGTCGGTGCCATGGCGGTTGCTGCACCAGATGAAGAAGGTAACTTAATCCCACTCTCCGCTGACGTCTTCTTCGACGAGAAGATGATGCGAGCACCCGAACACGTTCGAGAGGCGATCGGCGCCCATGAAGCGGCGCATGTTCTTCATGGGGATATTTATCGCGATTTAACTAAGCCGTTTTCAGAAGAAGATTCGCTTAACGCGGAGATTGCCGCTGATGCATATTCGGCTGGGCTAGGTTACGATATGGAGTCAGCGCTCATTTGGTTGCGCGATATCTACATGGGCAATATGACGCAGCAAACGCTGCGTGCTATAGATATCCGTATTGACGCACTAAAGCGCCGAAAGAACCTTCTGATTATCCCGAAGGCGAATGCGGCATAGATCCAACAAGATTCTAGCGTACCTTGAGTACGCTAGAATCATTATTTTTTTTTGTCTCTTTTAGACGTTGAAGTTTAGGAAACGATATTGAAGTACTTCGTAAACCTGATAACCTAAATGCGTAATGCCGTAGTCAGGTGAATTATAATCTTCCTCGGAATGGATGACTTCAAACACCAAACCCTTTTCAATGAGTTCAGGGATCTCACGTTTAGAACTCACGTCGCCTGCCTCTAAGAACTTACGGCGGCCGAAGGTGCGCATTACTTCAGCGCGCCAACCACCCTCACCAGATTCAACCCAATCGGCAATCTCTTGTACTTTCTTTAAATCTTCTTCACTAATACGCACTTCACATCTCCTAGCAAAATAGAAATAGACCAATACCCACAGCTGCGATTGCAGCAATGATGTATTTGCCTCTCGTTTTTTCTTTGTTTCTTTTCGTCACATTAATGGCGACGCGCAATGGGTCGTCCGAGTTATCGACGCAACCACCTTCTTTAAAACCAACTTGTTTATCTACCATGCAGTCGCTCCTGAATTACCACTGCCCAGTTTCTTCACTTTACTATCCTCACGATCGACGTCATCACGTAGTCCAGTGAAAGGACATAATGGGTAAATAGCGTGCTTACGTCCCTCAGGAACACTTGGACAGTTACGGTTCTTCCCTAAGTAGTATTCAAGCATACGCTCTGTATTGTACGTGAAGCAGTTTACTACGACCTCTACATCAATCTCTTGATATAAGTCTTTACAGCGAGCGTAGTGCGTACCTGAACCCGACATCTTTTGAATCCAGTTCTTCTCACCGTTGTCACGACGTAAACGAGCCTCACCGTTAAACTGGTGTGGTGTCCAGAACAATGCACCTTCTACAGAGAAGAAGTTACGTAGTCGAGATAGCAAGTCTTTAAGATCAGCACCAGCGACACCTTGCGAGCAACCACGAGTATTTAGCTTGTCCATGTAATCAAGTACGAAACCATGTAACTCGTAGCCCTCACGTTTCCAGTTATCGACTGCGTTGAAGATTTCAAGATAATCTGTTTCCGCTGGGTTAGAACGTACGAATTTAACTTGGTAGCCATTGCGACCCAACTGCTGCTTAACATAAGCAGACATGGCTGCGTCAGATACATCAGTGATTTGTTTTTGGTAAAGGTCTTCGACTTCCTCGTGAGGCATCGAATCCAATCCAAGCTCGTCGCGCTTCTCCAAGTACCAGCATGCTTTGTAGATATCACGTAGCGTGGTATATGTTTCGTTCTCCACCGACCAGAATACAAGTAGTGGAATACGATTCGGGTCTTTCATCTCAGGCTTATTGTGCATTGCCCATTGACGAATGATCGCTTTAGATGTACCTGTCTTAAAAGAGAACGCAGAACCTGGAACAAAGATCGTCTCACCTTTAGAGAACTTCTTCGTTGGTCCAGCCATCGCGTTTATGCCTTGCATCCCAGTTTGTAGACCGCCCAGACCTTCTTGAGTGAGTCGAACGTTCTTGAAGACTTCAGTCATCGCATTTTCATCGAAGATGTCGACTTCCGAATATCCACGAGTACGAGTGACTTTAGAGTTACCAATGTTACGATAAGGCTCTAAACGATTCAGCATCTCACTAATGATTTCACCGGCAGTGAGGTCACCCTTAGATGCACGCAGTCCATAGAAGGCAGTTTTGATGAGGCTCAATGCACGTGCTGAATCAATGAACTCACGAATTTCGTTGAGTTGGTTTCGACAGTAAACTGTCGCCTCCTGTTCCGACATATCTCCTTCGATGCCGTCTTTCAACGCGGTGTATAAAACGTCATCACCATCAGTGTTCACGAGTAAGCGCTGAAGGAGGTCTTTCTTGTCTAACGGCCCATCTCCATTATGAGATAATATTCTATTTAATGTTGCTCTTAGCTCCACTAGCGGGTCATTGCCAGTAAAGTCGTTTCTTGCAACCTTATCGGCGTCTGATTCGATGATGGCTAATGCATCACGAATAAGTGCAGTGGATGAATCAGATTTTGATTGCAGGGTTGATTCTCGGTAAACGAGAGTTATGGCTTTAACAAGCAGCAGTCGACTATCCACTTACTACTCCTAATATTCGAGGTTTATAATGAAAGAACAGCTACTAAGTTGTAATGTAGTGCTCGTACCGTATTGGTTAGTTGATGCTATTCGAGCAAACAACGAGAAGTTAAGTATCTTGGCGAACTATGACGAACTGCGTCGCATACTAACGAAGGGTGATTTAGAATTTTACGCTAAGTCTTATCATACCCTTGAACGTTATGCGGAAGGTCAACCATTACTTCGAGCTCTTGCGGATTCTGTCCATTCGACGTATCCAGACCAAGTCTTATTCCGTGACAAGGAATCTCGAGAAGTCTACGGACAAGGCGGGATTTTAAATCAAGTACACGATCGCAATTCCCACTATATGAGTAATGCTGTTACTCAATTTGTTCGTCCAGCGTTAGACGGCGTGGTGAACTGTGATGTACCGTTTTTATTTGAACTATTCATTATCAGCGATCGACTCTCGGGGGATTCGTTAGATGGGGAATTAACGCTTGGCGTAACCCTAACGACAAACTTGGCAGAAGACAAAGAAGCAGCAGCATTAAGTGCAGCCTCAGCTAATATCGAATTACTAACCAAATATTATGGTATTGACCAAGTTATCCAAACTGCTTTGGTGAATAAATTCATGCGACTCAAAAAACATGAGTTACTGAATCCTAACATTATGAGTAATAATGTGGCAGTTGAGCCGTAGTTATTAATATGATGTAAACCCTATAGGCGCTAACACTCAACGATGTTACGCGACATTGTTAAACCCTTATAGTGAATAACTTCACGACTTTGATCAAAGTAAGGAATCCAAATGAATAAACATGTACTACGCGGCGGTTCAGCTAACGCTGTTGACCCAGAAGCTAATGCGGTAAAGATTAAGAGCTCACTTACCGACGGCAAACTACCGGCGTTGGGTGCTGGGGTTGAATCCCTATACGGTTCAAAGCCAGATCAAAACGCAATTGACTCGTTCAATAAAGGCTACGTGAACTACGATAAAGAGTTCAGTAACACAATCGACCCAGTGTTGGCACAGTTACATCAAAGCCAGTTAGGCTTAGATGCTGGTAACAACTCAGACGACCCAGCAGTTGCAGCGGCAATGCGTACGCAAGGTAAAGCGATTCGCATGGCGGCACGTATCTTAGCTCAAGGTGCTGAAAGCCAAACTAACTTCAAAGAAATGCACGCGCTTACATCTAACGGTGTTGAAGCTGGTAACAATGCGTACGATGCTAACTTAGATGCTGGTAACAACGCATTCGACGCAACGGACTACCGTTCAATCGTCGCTCGTTCAATTGCATACACTCCAGCTTCTTTAGCTCAAGGTGTTGCTGCTGAATTACTATTCACGACAATTGCAGTTACGCCAGACCAAGCGAACTACCAATTCCGCGTAGTGATTCCAACTGTACACATGACTAAGCGCCGTAACGATGGCCAAGTATACGACCTAGGTGCTCGTCGCTTGATCGATGCTACGCGTTACCAAGACGTATTACGCCACGACTTGATTGACGTAATTCCGTTCTACAAAGCAGCTCGTTCAGCAGTATTCTCTGATCCAGCGGTAATCCAACCTTGGACTGCTAAGCGCGGTGACGAAACTTTCACTACTTCTGCAATCCGTATGGGTGCGAAGTTTGACTTGATTTCGTACAACCAGTCAGAAGAAAAAGCAGAGCGCGGCGTTTCTAACGAACGTGACATGCTTGATCGCGGTGTTGCTATTAAGACATTGTTCTTGAAAGTCACTGCTAAAACTGGCGAATCTTCAATCTTCGCTTTAGATGTTAAAGACAAACCAACATCTATCTTCCAAGCACAAAACGTTGCTGATTCTGCGAACGAATTAAAAGTGGCTCTACGTGAATCACTTCAAATTAACGCAGACACTCCAACTGTGAATGGTCAACCTGCTGAAGTGTTAGAAGCGATTCTAGCAATCAACCCAAGCGCATCTATCACTGTTAAAGTTGCAGCGAATGGTGACGTGGATACTGAACTTGCAAACATCATCGTTGCATCGTTTGGCGATCCTGAACTTGGTGATGTGTATGCGCGTAACCTTACTGGTACTCGTCGTACAAACGTAACTGACCCAGCAACACTTACTGCGGTTACTGATGCGTTTGATAAGATGGAATTGGTTGCATGGTATCCACATGCTAAGTTACGTAACACTTCGCTACGTGACATGGGTCAATTGGTTCGTGTGCAAACTCAATTCAAGTCTTACGCGATTGAAATGCAATCTCCTTTCACTGCGGCAACTGTTGCAGGTCAAGAGAACTCAGTTGAGAAGTCTGAACTTCGTAAACTTGCATTCACTGCTGCGCGTATCGACAACGACATGTCTGCTCACCGCGCATTCTGGGACAACATCGACCGCTTACGTGCTCACCGTGGCTTGAACAAAGACATAGGTAACGTTCAGTGGGATCGCCTAGGTTACGTTGCTGACCCGTACATCGACCCATGCTTCGACGAAATCACTGTTGACTTGCTACGTGACGTAAACAACTTGACTTCTGGTCAAAAGTATGTCGACATCACTTCTTTGCTGTCAATGACAATCACTGACTTGGCAATGGTATTGATTCGTGAATCAAACATCAACGCTGCGCTTGAATTGTTAGGTGCTCCTAACTACAAAGTCAGCATTGTTGCGATTACCGACCCGTACATCGCTGCGTACTTACGTACGATTGGTGATGCGCGTACCGCTGGTACAGAACACAAGCTATTAACTGCTTCTGTAGTTGATGAATTGTGGCGTGACAAGATCACTCTATCTCTACGTGTAGAGCTTGAAGGTGATGCGTCTATTCTGAACACTGGTTTCCACTTGGCAGTTCCACGTTATGTAACTGATCTTCAATTCCCTCGTGATCAAGCGATGGCTTCTGAAGTGACTGTACATAACCGTCGTCAATACGTAATGACTACGCCAATTGCTGCGGTAATTAACGTGAAGAACTTAACTCAAGCTGTGCGTACGCACTCTAAAGTTAACGTTAAGCTTTAATCGTTAGTTTAGATCACATCAAGGCGCTGATGGGGTTCATTCCCCATCAGCGTTTTTATGCCCACGAGGTGAGTTATGCGAATCAGTTCACAGCCCAGATTAAACGCCACAGCTACACTGATGTTGGAAGCCTACCCAACCAAGATTGACGTCAAGGTTCATGGGGAGGGGCTATATGACCTAACCTTACACTATCTAACACCACAAGATGCTACCAATGCCGCTAAGAGCCTCAATGCACATTCAGAGGACTCATGCGTTAAGATACTCACCGCAATTATATTCGGCGGCTCCCTGATCCAATCACTACAAAATACCTTTAGTTGTCAACTCGTAGAATTGCTAACATAGCGACATTGAGTACCGCCCAGTCGCGGTACTCAATTAATGATCTATGCCGAATATTAAATGAACAACTAACCTGACGGTAAGGAACTAGCATGAAAATTAAAACGGCTTGTATCATTGGCTTTGGTACGGTAGGTAAAAAAGCATTAGAAGTGCTACTATTAAAAGCAAAAGCCTTAGGTTTAGAAAAGATCGTCATTACCGACATTCGTAATGCGGAAACGATTGAACTAGAGATGGCTTATCAGATCAGCGCCAATGGTGCTTGCGCAGGCGTGACCGTTTCAGTGGAATACGATCTACCGACTATGTACGATCTATACTGGATCGCACTGCCGAGTAAGCGCAACATCCATGATGCCCCAGTTGAAGTTAAGCCATTAAATAAGATCGTATCTAAACTACAGAAAGTCATTGGTCCAGAAAGTGTTGTGATTAACTCGACACTCACTCCGATTGGTCGTAACTATAAACTCTTTAAGAAGCTACGTTTAGATTACGCAGGTGATGTGTCTTGGTTGTACGTTCCTCTTGATGAAAACGTATATGGCCGTGCAGGGTACCGTAAAGTAGCACGTCGTCCAGAGACGCAATTAAATGCCGTGATTGAGGGCCTCGAACTCCGTAAGGTCGATATGGAAGTGTTAGAACATTTAACCTTATCGATGATTACCCGCAATGCACTCATTGCACAGCACACGAATGAAATGGCTACGATTGCCAGTGAACGCGATGTTAAGATGTCGGACTTTCTGAATGAATACTTCCTAGCTACTGAGGGTAAGTGCCCAGTTAGCTTCGGCGGGATTACTGATTTAGAAAGCGTTGCAATTCAAATGGTTGTGGATAAGGTAGAATACCACTCAAGCGAAATGAATAAAGTGGGCGTCACGCCAATTCTCAATGGGCTACTCCTAGGTTCCAAGGCTTTCGATGAACGCTACTACAACAACGTCATTCAAAGCGCACACGCGATTACTCCGAATGGTGCGAATGAATCACAACTCATTGTCTTAGGTTCAGGTGAAGCGGCTAATCGTTTAGTTGCTAAGTTAATGGATTCAGTGGAGCTACCAGAACATACTCGACTATATCAAGTTCCGAATGGACACCCTCCAGTTCCCGGAGTTGAAACATTAACGAAAGAACGCGCTGACGAACTCGGTAGTCTATCAACGTCAGTATCATTTTCTATTGGATGGAATAAATGAACGCTAAATTAAAAGTATGTCTAATCGGCGACGGTAAGCTATTAGAGCTTGTATATTCACATCTATTGGCGAATACCGCACATGAGCTTCACGTATGCATGCCTATTGACGGATCACTATCGGTCGCTAACATGCGCTATGCCGCAATGCAAGAAGCGCACCATGGTAAGACAAGACGCGGTGAATCAGTCCAACAAGACGTAAAGATCATCTCCCCCACTGGACCAATTGCGGGGTATGATGCTTATTGGATTTGTTACGATGACGTCATCCACAACGGAACCTTACCGACGCTTGCGCCACACCTCCTAGAAAGCGTAAATGGTAAGCCGGTAGTGTTTTCATCACCATTGCCTCCAGATGCCGCAAACTCACTCTGTAACTTCTTAGGCTTAGGTAAAGTATTCGTCTACTTCCCTATCGAACATTATCCTCACTATCAACTTGGTCGCAATATCGCGTCTATCCGTCGAGGGTACATTGGTTCGTTAAACAACGAGTCATCTAAGGAGCTCATGTCATCTTTGGGCGTGGATATTCCTGATGTGCGATGCGTAAGCGTTGAGTTGGCAGCGAAGACATATCTGGCACGTCAATACAAAGCAATGATGTCGCAGATCATGGAAAACGAGGTTGGTGAAATACTCGGCAATGATTATGCCAAGTACGATGAACTCAGCACTAACTTAGCGGCAAACTCACGCAAGGCTCCACACGTAGGGTTTAACGATGACGCATTCCTGAAGACGATGCCCCTGCTTCGTCAGACGTATGCTGGCGATGATACTCTCTTTTCAGCGCTACATTCTACTACGCCTCGTAAGTGCGACGTCATCGTAGAGCGTATACAGCAGGCTTGGACTACCGCCCGTGAGAAATTCCCCGGCGAAGTTATTCCACTTTATCTATACGGGGTAACGAGTGAAGTCTCTGGGCTTGATGTGGATCGCTCTTACGCGATGGAAATTCTACTCAAGATTCTCCAGTGGGCAGAAGGAGTAAACGTCTACGTGATTGACCCGCACGTAAACGCAGATGCTGATAACCGCCTACTACAATACCGCATGGTCAAGGTGGAAGAATCCTACGAGAAGAAAGCGTGTCGCGTTGTCTTGGTCGATCATCCTGAGTTCAAGGATGGGCACGATTTAGATGCATTCAACCTCGTGTACTCCGGTAGACAGTACAAACCAACATTATTCTAATCAATGGAGTGAGAGCGCAATGCTCTCACTCCATTTTATTTCAGATATATATCATTAAGGTGAACAAGATATTAAATCTTAAACCTTTTGAATATAACAGGAACACAATCATGAAATACTTTATCGCATTCTTAGCAATCTCAATCGCTACGTTTTCAATGGCTTCAGTCTACTTTGAAAAGAAAGATGTCGAAATGATTTCCAAAACCTACGGCTACACAAACGTGGAAATCAAATGGTCGGAGGGGACCAATCACAACTATACGAAACACTACACCCACTACACCAATAACAACGGTGAGAAATGCGCTAACGTTTTCCACATTAGCGCAGAAGGTGCCAAAGCGCAACCGTGGGAAATCTGCGGTAACTAATCCAATAACCAACTCTCATTAACAAGGGAAGAAAGAATGAATCAATTAACAACATTCGACGTGCAGCGTGCCTGTAATATCGCTAAAGGCCTAGGCGCTAAATTACATAAGACAGCCAAAGGGTGGATGTTCAAAGTTGAAGTTAATTTCCGAGACGATAAACGTCTCAAAGATTTCCAATCGTGGTTTTATACCCCGATGTCCCCAGTACATAAAGCCAAGAAACCGTCTCTACTTGGCGGTACAGTCCAACGTATTGTTTACTCTGCGACTTGGGAGTTCATCGCTCCACCGGAAGCAGAACAAGTACTCCGCACTGAATTTGATTACAAAGATCTGCCGGTTGGCTGATCTGAATCAGAAAGGGTTTCGACTCTTTCTTTTTTTTGTTCTAGTTCAAAAATATTACAGGAAGATATTATCTAACTGTAATGCTCAACCGTTTACAATCAAGGGGAAATAAAACGATGCAGGATATGCCGTTCAAACTCGCAGATGAGCGAGATTTAGACGAAGAAAGTCTAAAAGCATTAAATGCAACGACTGATCACTTTTCACAAATGTTCAAGATGATGGATGCGGGGACAAACCACAATCTTGTCATTCCAGAATACGATCAGGCATTGAATGCAATCAAAACCGTTATTGACGGCGACTATCTATACTTCCATCGTATACGCGAGCGTAGCAATGGAAACCCGCTCACCGTATTCTCATATGTCACGTTCTTTGGTGACCGAGAAGCGATGATTGCGACAGGGTTCGACCCAATGGATGAGGCACCGACTTTACAGGAGATTACGGAAGATTTACTTCACTTCGTCATCCCTACCAAGGTTCTCCATCCGAACTGTTTCAATGAATTAGTCATGAGTGACACGTCTCACCCATTGACCACTACTAGCGTTCCGTTCTATATATCCGATCCGAATAACGAGAATAGCGTATTGTCTAAGCTCGAAACTGATCTCATGATAGAAATTAATTAAGCGCTCACTCGCTCTGGTTGCGAGGCGGGCGTATTCATTAACGATATGCCCGAATGAGCATTTAACTCACTACAAAACATCACAGGAAGATATTATCTAATTGATGCAGTAGGAGTATAGGACGAAGGAATTTCACAATGACGGCTTTGGTCGACCTAAGTAGACGCAACCTACCGACAAGCATCCCATCAACCGATTCACAGATCAGCTACGATTTGGAGAATAGTTCAAAGTGTAGTGAAGCTGCGTTATCCACAACAATCACTTATGTGAATGGGTTGCCCTACCCAGTACACATTACAGATCGCAACGGATTAACTAAAACACTACCGAGTGGGACTGGTAGTAGCGTAAGAACAACGAATAAGCTGGAGATATATTATACCCATCAATTTAAAACAAGCGTAAATTTTGACCCGCACCATGTATTAAATGGGGCGTACGTCGCAGAGTGCCAAACGCTTAAACTGATTCAAGAGAAAATTGCAGCACATTATAGTGGTAAGATTCCTGCACGGCAGCGCGTATGCAGTCTAATTACCGTTACAGTGAAGTACGCAATTAGTGATGAAGTATTCCGACTCAACAACAATGACGTGTATATCCACGACGTTGACGTTGCAGTTCGGTCAGGTGCACACGACGTAGATTCAAGTATCGTTCCAACTCATCCTGATTCTAGGGAAGGGAGAATGTTGCGAGAATTAAAGCGCACTGACGGATTCAATCTGAATATGGTCATCAATGATCCTAAGAAAGTATTCGGAGAACGCTTCGTCAACATCTTAGGGACTGTATATCGAATCCCTGTCATTGAAGATCCAATGCAGAGAGAAGGTGTACATATTTACGAAACGACACCGAGTTCCATTGAACGCTATGGGACACCGATGAGGAAAAGGGTGATTACCTTTGAGCAAGTCGCTGACTTGGAAATGTTTTATCCGAGTCAGCATTTAGCACAAATTCTGGGGGATTCTAGCGCAGCAATGAAACGTGAGCTAGATGAATATAAGAATAAACTTGCCACTGACACCTTGGAGCGAGAACGTATTATAAGTGAACGTAAATACGAACACGAACAATGGGCACTCGCACAGAAAAGACTTGAGGACGAACGGAAAGCACAAGCTGAGGAAACAAAGCGGGTGCGGGAAGAACGCGATCAAATGCGTAAAGAGGTCTTTGCCGATGGGGATTATCGTCGTAAGATGTATACTCACCAACTTGATGATGAATTGTCCGTACGCAACCGCATTATTGCTGAGGATAAATATCGACAAGATCGCGCAAAGAATGAGAGTAATGCACTGCTTGATATGCTTAAATGGATACCGGCTGCAATAGGCGCTGTTGCAACGATGTTCCTAGCTTTTTCTAAACTCATGCCTTCGAAATAGTGAGGAGTCAAAATGGATGAAGATGTTTTTGGGCCCTTCTTCGCCAATCACCCTAAGTTCAACCCTATTCTTGCGGAAGGGTTTGCGCACAATCAACTCAAACATGCGCCAGAGTACGTTTCTAATAAATTTAAACAAGTGGAACAAGCTTCATTTCCACCGGGGTTAAAATATATAGGGTACGAACGCTGTTCGCCTGAGAAAACATATCAGGTATTGTCGGCAGTAAGACTACGGTCTAAGCACTACTACGACATTACCAGAAGTGATATCTATCTCGTGCGATTCATGTTCACATGGCACGGAGAGCCATTAAAGAATGATGTATATATCTTCTTACCATTTACTCGCCCAGGCGGTTGGATGGTATTGAATGATGCACAGTACCATATTGCGCCTGTAATGTCTGACATCGCAATCAGCGTTGCAGGAGATGGCTTATTCATTCGTTTGAAAATGCCATTGCGTATATATCGTGTACAGCACCAAGTCATGATCAATAACGTTCGTGAATTCATGAATGTTCCTTGGTCACGCGTTCACAATAACGAACTTAAAGCTGTGAAGTCTAGTCTTGCCCACTATTTATTAGTTAAGCACGGTTTAGTCGGAGCGTTTAAAGTTTACGCGAATGCTGACGTTGTATTAGGCAATGCAGATACAATCAACAAGAACACACATCCTAGCGATGAGTGGGTGATTTGTAAAACTGCTGTTCCGCCTTATTCAATGAAAGGAAATGCGCGTGTACTGAATGTACGTACGGATATTCGAATTGCTGTGAAGCAGTCGGATTGGAATACATTAACTGCCGGATTGATTGGTGGTGTATTCTACCTTGCGGACAAATATCCAGAACACGTACGCTTAGACAAAGAGCTTGATAACCCGACCATATGGAAAGTGTTGTTGGGAATCATTCTATTCGGTAATGGTACAGGTCTAAGTAAAGCTGTTCGCAATATTGACTATCACATCGAATCAGTGGATACATACCTCACTGAAACGTCTCGTCGATGGTTAGAATTAGATGGCGTATTCGTGAACGATACTTACGAGTTATTTGCGGAACTCATTAGTAGTTTCTCTAAGCGAATCACCATTTCATCAGATGCCATATCTACCATGTATGGCAAACGACTCGTGGTACTGCACTACGTTTTGTACGACATCATTGCAAGTATCAACAACGCAGTGTTCGACATGCAAAACTCTGG
>JACCDV011036437.1_pt1 | contig 27503 bp, 9 predicted proteins | sample 7446131 | NCBI WGS metagenome assembly JACCDV01 (sample SAMN15323448, study PRJNA562643) | freshwater metagenome | isolation source: river surface water | place: USA:Blue River Watershed | collected 2017-08-17 | reverse complement strand
GAAGTCGGTGCAGAAGTCGGTGCAGACGTCGGTGCAGACGTTGGCGCTGACGTTGGCGCTGACGTTGGCGCTGACGTTGGTGCAGCAGTTGGCGCTGACGTTGGTGCAGAAGTTGGCGCAGAAGTTGGTGCTGACGTTGGTGCTGACGTTGGTGCAGAAGTTGGTGCTGACGTTGGCGCTGACGTTGGTGCAGACGTCGGTGCTGACGTCGGTGCAGAAGTCGGTGCAGACGTCGGTGCAGACGTCGGTGCAGACGTCGGTGCTGACGTTGGCGCTGACGTTGGTGCAGCCGTCGGATAAATCGACACCGTGCTGCCGCTAGCACTCACGAGACCATCAAAGCGATTACCTAAATTCTCGAGAGTTATATTTCCAGTACCTGCATTGATCGTGCTGGCGCCGGCCACAGTCAACGCACCCGTCTGCGTGATCGGTCCGTCGCTGGTGGTGGCCACGAGGTTTCCACCCACCGTGGTCGCACCAAAGCTCGTGCCCAGGCCACTGCTGCTGGTACTGGTGGTCAGGTCGCTTGTCGGACCCGTGACGCTGCCGCTGACCGTCAACGCACCACCAACTGTCAGTGTCGTATCGCCAGAGGTGTTCAGTACGGCCGTCAAAGCATTCCTGTCACTGACCTGGACAGCCTGGCCAGTAACATTGACCACGTCAAAATCATTGAATTGGTTAGCCAGCGTGATGTCGTAGCGGGTTGGCGGGTTGGCGCCATCGCTGGCCGTGAAAGTCGCCGCACCACCGACCGTGATCGCGTTGGCGCTGTTATATGGCGTGACCTGAGTGATCGCACCGTTGGTGCTATTGACCGTCAATGCACCCGTTGTCGTGGTCTGACCCAGCACGATGCCGCCCGTGCCATCGGCCAGCGAAACGCTATCGCCCGTTGTACTTACAGAACCGACAAAGTCGTTGCTAGCGTTGTTGAGTAGCACAGACTTGCCGGCGGCATTGAGGCTGCTGGCCCCCGCCACGCTCAACGGTCCGGTTTGACCCACATCACCGGCACTGCTGGTGTCCAGCGCTCCGGTCACGGTGGTCGTGCCAAATGTGGTGGTGCCGGTATTGGTCGGTATACCGCCATCGGTGGTCGTGGTCGTCAGGTTGCGCGTGGTGCCCGAGACCGTGAGGTTGCCACCGGCCTGCAGCGTGCTGTCGCCGCTGGCCGTCAGCGTCACCGAGAAACCGTCTGCGTCCCGCACCACAATGTCCCGACCTGTGGCCTCCAGGTTGCCAAACTCGTTATAAGCATTGTTGAGCGTAATGTCCTGGGCAACAGAAGGTGTACCGGCAACGGCCGCACTGAAACGCGCCAGGCCCACGACGTGGATGGCATTGGCACTGATCAAGGGCGTGACCTGGGCAATACCACCACCGTTGTTGACAACATCGAGCGTGCCGCCAGCCTGGACAGCGCCCAGCAGCAGCGCACCCGTGGTGTTGGTCACCGCCACATTCTGGCCATCCAGGCTGACAGCCCCCGCCAATTCATTGCCCGTATTGTTCAGTGTGATGTCGGCAGGCGTGCCAGCTGTGCGCGCGGTGAAGCTGCTGGTCGAATTCAATGACAACTGCGTTCCCGTGGCCTGGGTGATGGGGCCATCGGTACTGTTGACCGTGAGTGGACCTGCGCTCTGCAGATGGCCCAATTGCACCGAACCCGTCGTGGCCGTGATGTTGGTGCTGCCTGTCACCTGCAAGCTGGCCGTACCCGACTGGCTGTAGCTGTTGGTCACGGCAAAGTCACCCGCCACCGTGGTAGTACCACCTGTCTGGCTGAAGGACGCCAAATTCAGGCCCTCACTGCCCACCGTCAGCGTCCCGGCGCTTTGTGCAAGGCCACCGGCACTGCCCAGGCTGTCAATCTGCACTGGGCTGCTGGCCACGGCTGGGGCCACAGCTGTGGTCGAGAAGTTGACGGTGCTGCCGGCCGGAATCACCACATTCGCGACGTTGGCCAGATCAGGCACCACGCCGGTCTGGCCCGGACTGCCCGTCACCGCCCAGTTGGCCGGATTGAACCAATCCCCAGTGGCACCGCCCACCCAGGTGGCCGAGTTCAGGCGCGTGATGTCGGCCGTGGTGGTGGCTGTTGTGGAAGCCAGCTGGTAATTGGTAGCCTGCGGCCCCGTCAAATTGAGCCCCGTGATACTCACCGTCTTGCCTGTGCCCACATTCTTGTCGGCAAAGCTCGCGCTGCTCAGGCCAACCGTCAGGTCATCACCCGTGGCACGGTTGTCTGTCGTGTTGACCGTGGCGCTGGTGTTGCCGTCGTAGACCTTGTTGACCCCCGTGAAATTGATGCTCAACGTAGCCTTGTCAATCGTCAAGGCGCCGTTCACAAATGATGTCAGGTTGTAGTTGCCATCGGTTGCACTGCCGCTCACAGTGTTGGCATACGTGCCAGCATTGCTGCCACTGGCGCCGCTGGCGCTCACGCTGGTCAGCACGGACTCGGTTTCGCCCGCAGCCAGTCCAGTCGCAGTAAAGCCGCTCACGCTTTGCAATTGGCCGTTGTAGGTCACGTTGCCGCTGTTGCCGGTGATGGTGACGTTGGCACGACCAATGGTCAGCGTGCCATCCTGGAAACTGAGCGTGTAGTTGCTGCTGGTCAAGCCACCCGGTGTGATGGCGTAGCTGCCGACATCCTTGGCGCCCTGGCTGGTACCGCCATAGCTCAGAGCACCCCCCAGCACGCTGGCGGTCTCGTTGTTGACAAAACCGCTGTAGCTCACACCGGTGCCGCCGCTGTAAGTCTGACCGTTGTAGGTCTTGCTGTCATTGCTGGCTGCTACGGTGAGCGCTACCGGAGAAATCGTCACGGTATTGTTGGTACTGGCCTGTGTCAGATCAGGCTTCTGGTAATTGCTGGCCAGGCCACCCGAGCTGTCTGCAGCATCACCTAATGTGATTGCAGTGATGTATTTGCCCGTCGTCGCCACATTCGGATCGCTGACACTGGCATTGCTGTAAGTCAGGGTCTCCGTCGTGCCATTGACCGTAACGCCAGTCGTGATCGTCACCTTACCTGCAGCCAGGCTGGTCAGACCGTCGTAGTCCTTGCTGGCCGACAGGCTGATCGTGCGCGGCGTGATGGTAGCTGTCGAGGTTACAGATCCGCTGGTCAACGAATAGTTCGAGGCATCGCCAGCACTGAGCGTGAATCCGGTGAAGGTCACGGCTTTATTGACGCCGACGTTCTTGTCGGCAAATCCGGTCACTGTACCTGTATCCAGTGTGACCGAATCACCATTCTCCACGCCTGTGAGGCTGATTGAGCCGGAGGGCGAAATGTCGGTCTTGCCGTCATAGACCTTGGTGGCGCCAGGAACATCCAGACCCAGAGGTTTGGGTGTGATGCGCGCCGTGGTGTTGTCGGCATGCGGCGTAAGGGTGTAGTTGCCAGCCTGTGCGTCGGCCAGCGTCAAACCTGTGAAGCTCACACTGCTGGCGCTCAGCACATTCTTGCTGTTGAAAGCGCCTACCGGGGTGCCCGACACGCTCACCACATCGCCGATATAGGGCTTTCCATCGCTGACCGAGCCAGTGCCTGCATCGATCGCCGCCTGCAGCGCTGCAGTTCCCGTCACAGTGGCCGCCGTGTCGCGGTTGTACACCTTGTCTGCGGCACCGAGACCGCTGACCGTCAGGGCCTTGCGTGTGATCGTGGCCGCCACGTCCAGGCTGCTGACGCCCAGCACGTAGTCGCTGGCCTGGCTGCCATTGCTGCCCGTGACCGTGCCGATGGCCAACCCGCTCAGCGTGATCTTGCTGGCCGTCGGCACATCCTTGCTGTCGTAAACGGTGGTCGTATGGCTGATCGAGGCATCCGTGTCGCCACTGACCAGGCCGCTGAAGCTGTAGCTCGGCGCAAAGCCCGCAGGTCCATTGGTGGTCCCGTCGTAGACCTTGGTGACGCCGGTGTTGCTGATGCTGGGCGTCAGCGTGGCCGGGCTGATGCTGACCGTGTTCACTCCGGTAGCCGCCAGCGCCAGGGAAGGCAGGACGTAGTTACTGGCCAGGCCGCCAGAACCATCGGTCGCATCGTTCAGAGTGATGCCACTGATGTACTTGCCCGCTGTCGCCACATGCGCGTCGCTGGCCGTGGCGCTGCTGTAGCTCAGCGTCTCGCCGGTCACCCCGGTGGTGATCGTCACCGCGCCCGTCAGATCGGTCGTGCCATTGTAGGTTTTGGTGGCCGACAGGCTCACGGTGCGGCGAGTGATGTCCGCAGTGGCCGTTCCGGTGCTGCTCACCGTGTAGTTGCCCGCATCGTTTTGACCGGCACCATTGGAAAGCGCCACGCCTGTCACGTTGACGGTTTTGGCCGTGCCCACGTTCTTGCCGGTGCCGCCACTGTTGTCGAAGGCGGCGGTGCGATCGATGGTGAAAGTGTCGCCAAAGACGCGGTCGTCACTCGTGGTGACAGTGGCATTCGTGTAGCCGTCGTAGACCTTGTTCACGCCAGCAAAACTCACGTTCAGGGTCCTGGCCGTGATGCTGGCCGTGAGGCCCGTGGGCGCAGCGGCCTCGTAATTATTGGCATCAGCACCCGTCAGCACCACGGCGCCCACTGTCACCGGCTTGCCGGCACCCACGTTCTTGTCGGCAAACGTGGCCGTCATGGCGCTTGCATCCACCGCCACGGTATCGCCCGACACCACCCCACTCAGCGTCACCGCGCTGTCGTTGAGGCTGGCCGCGAGGGTACCGTTGTAGACCTTGTCGTTGGCACTCAGACCGCTAAGGGTCAGCGTGGCCCGCTGGATGGACGCCAGCGCCGTGCTGCTCGTGCTGGCCAGCGTGTAATTGCCTGCTGCAGCGCCCCCGAGCGACAAACCGGTGATGTCCACGCGCTTGTTGGCGCCCGCATTCTTGTCGGCAAACGCTGCCGTGGCCGACGCCACTGTCAGGGCATCGTTTCCTATGCGGCCGTTGAACACCGCATTGGCGGTGTTGGCCGTGGCCGACAAGCCGCCATCGTAGGTCTTGTCGGCAACGCCAATGCCCGTGATCTGCGTGATGGTGGCCGGCGTGATCTTGGCGCTGGCTGCGCCAGTGGTGCTGGCCAGCACATAGTTGGCACTGTCGCCGCCACTCATGGATACGCCACTGATGCCGATGGACTTGTTGGCGACCACACCAGTGTTGTAAGCCACATTCGCATCGGCGAACTCGGCCGTCTTGCTGATCGTGAACACATCACCGGCCACGCGATCGTCCGAGATGCTCACGGTGGCGGTATTGTTGCCATCGTAGACCTTGTCCACACCCGCGTACGCCAGGGTTAGCGTGCGGGCGGATATGTTGGCAATCACAGGGGCGGGCGCAGTCAGGCTGTAGTTGCCAGCATCGCTGCCGCTCAGCACAAAGTTGCCCAGGGTCACCGCCTTGCCCGTTCCCACATGCTTGGTGTCAAAGGTCGCGGTGGCATTCGGGTTGATCACTGCCACATCCCCCGCCACCACGCCCCTCAAGCTGCCCAGGCTGGAGAAGGTTCCAGTGGTCTGGCCATCGTAGGGCTTGTTGGCCACCGCTACGCCACTGACCGTCACCGTCTTGGCGGTGATGCTGCCTGTACCCGACACGCCGCTTTGCAGCAGCGCAGGCGTCAGGTAGTAATTGCCAGCGGCAGTGCCGGCAAGGCCCGTGGGCATGAAGGTGTAGGTCTTGTTGGCGCCCACATGCTTGTCGGCATAGGTCCCAGCCCCGAGCACCGTCAAGCTGTCACCGTTGACGGCATTGGTGACCGTGGCGCTGGCGCCCGTGGCCGTTCGGCTGGCGTCGTACACCTTGGTCAGCCCGCTGGCCGCCGACAAAGTGACGGCCAGGGGGTTGACCGTCAGCACCCCTTTGGACACCAGGGAATTGCTGAAATTCGGCGTGCCCGTTGCAGTCACGCCGATGGTCGCCGTGATGTCGTATGTGCCCACCGCGCTGCTCGCGGTGGCCGTGGTGGTGGGCGTGAAACTGATCGTGGTGCCCAGACCGTCGCTGCCTGAATACGTGCCACCCGAGTCAGTCAGCGCGAATGTCCTGAGCACACTGTTTTGGCTGTTGTAGTAGCTGGCCGTGGTGACCGCACTCAAGCCCGACGGCGCCGAGCCATAGGTGCTGCTGGCATCGTTAAGCTGCACCACCAGGGTGTCTGCCGGCGCGATGGTCAACGTGCCGGTCTGGGGCACGATGGTGTAGTTGCTGGCCGTGGCACTGGGCGTGACGGCGTAGATCCCTGCGCCCTCACCCGACTCACGCGCAAAGCCTATGCCCGAGAGCACTGCACTGGTTTCTCCAGCCACAAAGCCGGTGTAGGTGGCACTGAAGGCAGGGTCAGCAGCAGTGATGGCCTTGTAAGCATCGTTGGCCTTCATGGTCAGCGTGGCCTTGTGGATTGTGCCCGCTGCTGTGGCCAAAGTCACGGTGTAGTTGGCGCCGCTATTGCCGTCGTTGAGCAGATAACCGCTGTTCACGCTCAATGTTCTGCCACCGGCAGCGCTGGCGTTCTGGCTGTCGAAAGATTGCGACAGATTGCTCAGTGAATCGCCGCTGGCCAGGGCGCCTGTGGTGATGGTGGGCGCCACAGTCGACACCGTGGTGCCGTCATAGGTTTTGCTGTCGGCCGTCGCGCTCAAGGTGATGGCCAGGGGCGTGATGTCGGCGCTGGTCGTGGCCGTGGTGGCCAGCGAGTAGTTGCCTTTGTCATCGCCCGTCAGGGTAAGGCCGCTGACCGTGATCGTTTTGCCCGTGCCCACGTTCTTGTCGGCAAAGGCGGCTGTGCTGTAGTTGGCCGAAACATCTTCCGAACCCACAATGCCGGTCAACGCAGGGCCCGACACGGTAGCCGTGGTGGTGCCATCGTAGGGCCTGCTGGTGCCCGTCGCGCTCCAGGTCAGTACCTTGGGGGTGATCTTCACCACCTGGCTTAGGCTGGGGGTGAGCAATTGGTAATTGCCAGCCTTCGCACCCGTCAAGCCCAGGCCCGTCACCGCCACGCTGTAGGTGCCAACGTCTTTGGCCGGGAAGGCCGCCACGGTGTAGCTGCCAAGTTGAACATCGTCACCGCCCACCTTGCCCGTGAGCGTGCCCAGGCTGCTCACCGATGCAGCCGTGGTCATGCCGTTGTAAGCCCGATCCGTCAGCGTGAAGCCGCTCACACTCAGCGTCGCCGGTGTGATGGTGGCCGCAATGCTGGCGCCCGTGAGCGTGTAGTTGGCATTCGAGAGCGACAGCGAACTGGTGGTCAGGTTGCTACCCGACGTGTAGGTGCCCACATCGGCGCTGCTGGCGCTGGCACTGCCGCTCACCGTGACCACGTCACCCGTGATCACGCCGCTGAGCAACAGGGACGAACCCGCGACGCTTGTCGAGGCGTTGTAAACCTTGGTGGCCGTGGCCGTGATGGGCCGCGCCGTGATCGTCACGCTGTTGCCCGCGCCAGCGCTGGTCAGGGCAGGCAACTGGTAATTACTGGCCAGCCCGGCAGTGGCGCCAGAACCATTGGCCAGGGCGATGGCGCTGACATACTTGGACGCGGTGGTCACATGGGCATCGTTGGCCGTCGCCCCGGTGTAGTTGAGCGTCTCGCCATCGGCCAGATTACCCAGGGTCACCGCGCCACTGAGGTCGGTACTGCCGTCATAAACCTTGCTGGCGCTGAGCGTGACCGTGCGTTTGGTGATGCTGAGTGTGCCGCTCGCATAAGTCAGCCCATAACCCAGACCACTCGACAGCCCGGACGGCGTGATGGCATAACTGCCCACGTTGATCGCGCTCTGGCTGCTGCCCGTGTAGCTGACCGTACCCGAGAGGGCAGACAGCGTGTCGCCGTTGGCCAGGCCCGTCACGCCGACCCCATTGCCTCCTGTGTAGGCCACCCCATCGTAAATCTTGCTTTGGTCGTTGGCCGTCACGACGACGCTCGGCTGCTCGCGGTAGATGCCGAACACCCCGCTGCTGGCCAGGTTGGTCCACCCCCCTGTCGAAAAATCGGTGCCGGCATTGGCGTTGTAGCGGAAGTTCCCGCTGCCCACCAGCGCACCCAGCCCGGTGCTGCCCGCCAGGCTGCCGGTGTACAGCCGCGCCCTGCCGGCGGTGCCCACACTCACGCTGCCGCCGCTGATGACGATGTCGCCTCCGCTGGCCATGCCCGCAGCCGTGCCACTGCCGGCATTGAGCACCAGCGCCGACGTGGTGGTGTTGCTGGTGCCCACGGCCCCAGACACGGTCAGGTTGCCCGTGGTGGTCGACACATTCACCGTGCCGGTGGCCGACACGCCATTGAGCGTGAGCGCGCCACCGTTGACCAGCGTGAGTTTGCCCACACTGGTGGCCGTCACGCCGCCGTCCAGACTGTTGCCGCTGCTGTTGAGTGTGAGGTTGCCGCCCCCGCCCAGCGTGAGAGCATGGCCCGAGGCGCTGACCGTGCCCGACACCGTCAACGATGCGCCCGAGGAGGCCGTCACACTTGAAGCCGCCCCCAAGGTCACTGCACCCCCCAGGCTGGCGGTGCCGGTGCTGGCCGCGAGTGTGCCGCCGTTGAGGGCGATGGCCTCCGCCCCCACAGTCACATTGCGAAGGTCCAGCGTGGCACCGCTGGCCACGGTAGTGCCGGTTCCGGAGCCCCCCAGGCCGCTGGCATGGCTCACGGCCAGGGTGCCGGCATTGACCGTGGTGGCGCCGGTGTAGGTGTTGGCGCCGGACAGAATGGTGGTGCCGCTGCCCGCCTGCGTAAAGGCGCCCGCACCGCTGATGATGCCGCTCAGGGTTTGCGTGGCGGTCGTGTTGAAGATGAGCGCGCCAGCGTTGGCGATCGCCCCAGCGTAGCTGCCCAGACCGCTGGCGGTGTTGCCCAGGGTGCCCGTGACTGTGAGCGTGCCGGCGCTGATGGTGGTGCTGCCGGTATAAAGGTTAGCCCCCGACAAGGTCATGGTGCCGGCGCCAGTCTTGGTCAGGCTGCTGGCCTGGGCCGTTTCGAAGTTGCTCGTGGTACTGCTGTCGACGAGCCTGGCCGACACCAGCAGGTCAGGGTTGGCCGTGCCATCCCCCACATCGAAGGTGGTGCCCGTCACCGTAGCGGAGCCCAACATGACGTTGCCGGTGCCTGAAATGGTGGACTGCGTATTGCCCGTCACCGTAACGCTACCGGCCAGCGCCCAGGCAAAGGGGTCATCTGTGCGCGTATTTGACCCACCGCCCACCGAAGTCAGTGTGCCGCCATTGAGCGTGATCGTTCCCAGCCGGTTGAAAAAGTTGCCGCTGTTGGTGACCGTGCCGCCAGCGTTGATGGTGATGGGCGTCACCACGCTCGCGGTGTGGTTGCCCAAGGCATCAGTGCGGCCAAAAGACAAGGTACCGCCGTTGTTGACGATGATCGGCGCGGCGGCATTGTTGGCCAGCCATCCGCCCGTGCCCAGTGCCAGCGTGCCTCCGTTGACGGTGGTCCCACCGGTGTAGGTGTTGGCTCCCGTGAACGTGGTGGTGCCACTGCCCGACTGTGTGAAGGTGCCCGCGCCGCTGATCACGCCCGACAAGGTCTGCGCACTGGCGCTGTTCATCACGAGCCCAGCGCCGCTGCCAAGCGAGACGGCACCGACGTAAGACCCATTACCCAAGGTACCGGTGACCGTCAGCATGCCGCCGCTGACCGTGGTGGGGCCGGTGTAGAGGTTCGCCCCCGACAAGGTCATGGTGCCGGTGCCTGTCTTAGTCAGGCTGCTGGCCTGGGCCGTGCCCCAGGTATTGCTGCTGCTGTTGATCACCTTGGCTGAAATCAACAGGTCAGGTGTGGCCGTGCCGTCACCCACATTGAAGGTGGTACCGGCGACCGCGTTGCCAGAGCCGAGCATGACGTTGCCGGCCCCCGAGATGGTGGACTGCGCGTTGCCCGTTACCGTGACGCTACCGGCCAACGCCCAAGCAATGGGTCCTTCAAGACCGGACTGCGTGGCCCCACTCGTCGAGGTAAGCGTTCCGCCATTGAGATTGACGTCTGCCAAACGGTTGAAGAAGGCACCACTGTTGGTCACGGTGCCGCCGGCGTTGATCGTGATCGGGGTGACGACGCTTGCGGTCTGATTGCCGAAAGTGTCGCCGCGACCAAAGGACAGCGTGCCGCCGTTGTTCACCGTGATCGGTGCGGCAGCATTGTTGGCCAGCGACCCGCCCGTGCCCAATGCCAGTGTGCCGCCGTTGACCGTGGTGCCCCCCGTGAACGTGTTGCTCCCGGTGAGGGTTGTGGTGCCACTGCCGGCCTTGCTCAATGCACCAGCGCCGCTGATCACGCCCGAAAGTGCCTGGTTGCTGGTGCTGTTGATGGCGAACGTGGCGCCACTGGCAATCGAGACAGCACCGCTGTAGGAGGCACTCGCGCCGAGTGTGCCGGTCACCGTCAACGTGCCGCCGCTGATGCTGGTGGCGCCGCTGTAGGTACTGGCTCCCGCCTGGCTCCAGGTACCGGCGCCCTGCTTGGTGAGCGTGCCAGTTACGGTGCCGATGGCACCACTGACCGTACCCCCTGTGCTGCCGCCCAGGGTCAGGCCCAGGCCGGAACCGGTGATGGTGCCCGTGTTACTGAGGGTAATGCCACCGTTATCGGCCACGACCGAACTGGCACTGCCCAGCGTGAGCAGGCCTGCATAGGTTCCGGCCGCGGCGCTGGAGTTGATGAGCGCGCCACCCGCACTGATGCCCGTGCCGTTAAGCGTCAACGGATTGGCGGCCGTCATCACCGTGCCGTTGAGGTCCAGCACCGCCCCACTGCTCACTGTGATGGCGCCGCTGCCATCGCCCAGCGCCGTGGCATTGCCCACCTGGAGGATGCCGGTTGAAATCCCGGTAGCGCCACTGTAGGTGTTGGCCCCGGAGAGGCTCAGGATGCCCGTGCCGATCTTGGTGAGGCCGCCACTGCCGCCGATCACACCCGTGATCGACATCGCTGCCGAGCCAACGTTTACCGAAGTATTGGCCGCCAGCGTGACCGCTGAGCCCACCGTGACCGCTGTGCTGCTGGTGTTGGTGAGGGCGCCGCCGCTGGCGATGCCGGTCCCTGCCAGCGTGAGGGATTCGGCGGTCGGCAGCGCAATGCCGTTCAGGTCGAGGGATGCGCCGCTGGACACCGAAGTGCCGCCAGCCGTAGCCCCCAGCGCAGAGACACTGCCGAGCTTGAGTGTGCCGGCTGACACCGTGGTGGTGCCGCTGTAGGTATTGGCCCCGCTCAGCGTGATGGTGCCGGCTGCGTTGGCTGTCAGCGAACCGTTGCCACTGATGGAACCGCTGATACCTGCAGCGAGATTCACACTGCTGAGCGACAAAGTGCCGCTGCTGTTGAACTGGTGGATACGGAAGCCTGCGGCAGAACCTGTGCTGGGTGCCGTTTCGCTGCCGCCATCGACCATGTCGGTGTTGCTGAGGTAGCGAACGATCACGACACCGGCGCCTCCAGCGCCGCCTGTTGCCGAATTTCCATACCCGGCGCCGCCACCGCCACCGCCTGTGTTGGCCGCTCCGGCCTCGCCCGTGTTCAATCGGCCTCTGCCACCGCCACCCAAACCACCAGCGCTGCTGACGTTGAAAGCATTTTTGGGGCCACCGCCGCCGCCGCCACCGTAATAGACAATGGTGCCGGTGATGGCGCTTGGCAGGCCATCGCCACCTGTACCACCGACCGTGGCCGTGCCTGCCAGGCCCATGGCACCGGCACCGCCGCCGCCACCCCCCCCGCCTTCGGCACTGCCAGCGTAACCAGATCCACCCGAATTGCCTTGACCGGCAGTGCCGGCGGCTGCTGCAGCATTGACTTCACCATCGCCGCCGCCACCGGAGGCACCAGACGTAGCCGCGGCGCCACCACCACCGCCTGCACCGCCACCACCGCCGGAGGCTGTAATGGTGCCCAACCAAGATGCACCACCAGCAGTCCCGCGAGCATTCACGCCGCCGCCGCTGCCGCCAGTACCCACCGTGACCGTTGTGGAACTCGCAGTGATGACCGTGGTTCCCTCAACAAAGCCACCACCGCCGCCGCCGCCGCCGTTGTCACCGCCGCCACCGCCACCACCACCGACGATCAAGTAGTCTGCGACGATACCTATCTGCACAGTTGCTGCACCATTGAGCTTGACGTCATTCGTCACCGTGACACCAGGGGCCAAAAGCAGGGTTGTGGTGGAGCTGCCGTTTGCACCAAGGGTGAGGCCACCGCTGAAGCCAGCAGCGGCATTGCTGCTCAGCGCCAGGGTTCCGCTCTGAAGCTCCAGCCCGCCACTGAAGCTATTGGTCCCACCCAGATTAAGCAGGCCCGCACCCTGTTTCACCATCTTGCCAGCGCCATCGATATCACTGGCGATGCTGAAACCATTGCTGCGGTTGGTGGCCAACACAGCACCAGTGCCAATGGTGATGTCACCGGCGCCAAGTGTGCCGGTGGTGCCGGCGTTGCCCACCTGCAGGGTGCCGCCGCTGATGGTGGTGGTGCCGGCATAGGTGTTGACACCCGCCAAAGTCAAAGTGCCGCCACCCAGCTTGCTCAGAGCGCCAGCGCCCGCAATCGATTTGTCAAGAACAACCGTGTCGCTGGCTGCGGTATTGAACGTGAGCAATGCGTCGTTATTGACAACGCCACTGCCACCCAGGCTGCCGCTGCTGATGCCGTCGCCAATTTGCAGCGTGCCAGCGCTGATGGTGGTCGTGCCGGTGTACGTGTTGGCTGCACCGGTCAGGATGGTGGTACCCGAGCCTGCCTGCGTCAGACTGCCGGCGCCGGTGATGTTGCCGGTCATCGTTTGATTGCCGATGCTGTTGAAGACCAGCGCACCGTCATTGTGGATGTTGCCGATGTATTGATTGGCGCTGCCCAGGCTACCGCTGATGGCCACACGGCCGCCAGAAATGTCTGTGTTGCCGCTGTATGTATTGGCGCCAGCGAGGATCAGCTCACCACCGCCCGTGTCGAGCCGTACCGAGTGCGTGCCCGTGCCGGAAATCGTGCCACCCAGGGTGACGCTGGAGTTGGCAAGGGTGAAGGCCTGGCTTGAGCTGGTGTCTGTGAAAGTGTGCAGTGTGTAGCCGGCGGCGCTGCCAGTTCCGGCTTGGGCTGCACCCCTGGCAGTCGTTGCGCCTGAAGTTGCTGCAGGCCCGCCGAGGTAGCGGATCACAACAACGCCGGAACCTCCACCCCCACCGGCACCATCATGGGCGCCGCCACCGCCACCGCCGCCGGTGTTGGCAGCACCTTGAACACCGTTTGCGAGTGCAGGAGTAGCATAGTCTTTGCCGTCTGCACCTTTTCCACCACCACCCTTACCGCCAAGGCCTCCAAGGGCGGTTTGATAGGTCGAACCACCGCCGCCGCCAGCGAACCACACTTCTCCATTGACCACCTCCCCAATACGTGACTGAGAGGCGAGTTCTGCCGAAATGATGGTGCTTTTTTGTCCGTCGCCGCCTTTGCCGCCCGCGGTGTTGCTGCCAGCCTGGCCAGCCTCAGACGCCCCACCGCCACCACCACCACTGTAGGGTGCTGCATGCGAAGCCATGGAAGAACCACCCGCGAAACCTTGCCCTTCGGCTCCGCTGCCGCCGGCTTTATTTGTAACGCCGGTATTGCCGCCGCCGCCACTGCCCCCGTCACCACCGGGACCTTCGGACCGGCCAGCCCCACCACCACCGCCAAGCGCAGTAAGGCCCAATGCAGAAGTTGAGCCGCCACTCGATCCACGGGTTATTGAACCATCGGGCGTGCCTTGCCCACCCGCGCCAACCGAAACATTTCCCGTCCACGAGGCCAGGTTGATGGCCCCTTCCAAGTAGCCACCAGCGCCGCCGCCACCGCCGTGACGAGCACCACCACCACCGCCACCACCGACAATCAGATATTCCACACTGGTGTCGAGGCCAATCGTGGCAGCACCGGTCAGCTTGATGTTGTTCGCAAAGTTGCTGACTGAGCGACCAAATTCGAGCCGCGCCCCACCAATAGAAACGGCCGCGGTTCCCAAGGCTTCGTTGTTGTAAACGCCCAAGGTACCGCTGCTGATGGTGACAAACCCGGTGAAGCCTGTAGCCGTGCTGGTGTCGTAGTTGTCGGCTGTGATCGATAGACGTCCACCACCAGCCTGCAAGATCGTGCCTTGGCCAGATATCGCTTGTGCCAGGATCAGCGTATCAGTGCGGTCAGCCTTCAGCGTAGCGTTATTGGCGATCGCGATGGCACCACTTCCAAGTGTGCCCGAGCTGCTGCCATTGCCAAACTGCAGCGTGCCGGCACTGATCGTCGTGTTGCCGCTGTAGGTGTTGGTCCCCGTGAGAGTAAAGGTGCCGCTGCCGGTCTTGGTCAGCGCGCCAGCGCCCGAGATCACGCCGGCGAAGCTAGTGGGGGTGTTACTGCTGCCGGTGGTCAGCGTCACGCCGCTGTCGATCGACACCTTGCCACCTGTGGCACCACCTCCCGCAAGACTGGCGATGCTCAGATTGCTGGCCGCGTTGAGCAATACACCCGCAGTGCTGTTGAGCGTCACTGCCCCCGTGCCCAGTGCCGTAGTGCTGGTCGTGGTCCTGACGGTACCGGCGCTGATGGTGGTGCCGCCGCTGTAGGTGTTCGCACCCGACAGGGTCAGCGTGCCCGCAGTCGCATTCGTGGTCAGCGCACCAACGCCGCTGATGGTGCCGGTGATGGACGCCGCAAGATTGTTGACAGCAAAAGTGCTGGCGCCTGTTGCAGTGAATTGATGAACGGTATACCCGGAAGCGCTGCTCGTGCCCGAAGAGGTCGTTCCACCCTCTGCAGCCTGGGCGCCCCTGTATCGAACCACGACAGTGCCGGATCCGCCGCTACCAGCTCCGCCATTGACTTGGTTGTATCCGCCACCGCCTCCCCCACCGGTATTGGCTGCAGCATGTTGACCTGCACTGTCCAGGTCGCCACCTTGACCGCCGCCACCCTGGCCGCCTCCACCACCTTTCAGCACAAACTGACCACTACCCAGATTACTGAAGCCGCCACCCCCGCCGGCATACCAAACCGTACTGCCCGTGATGTCGCTGGATTTGCCGGCGCCACCGGCGCCGCCCGTCTGACTTGAGCTGTTTCCAGCCTGGCCAACAGCACCAGCGCCCCCACCACCGCCTGCTGCCCGAATATCGCCGGTGCCAAGTCCACCATTGAAACCCTGACCCGCTACACCCGTACCCGCAGTTCCACCGGAATATGCACTCGCACCACCGCCAGAACCGCCGTTCATGTTGTCGCCATCAGAGCCGCTACCACCTCCTTCGGCGGTGATGGCCGTCAAGCCAGCACCTGTTATGGAACTGCTGGCGCCTTTCTTGAGCTGAGCACCACCTGCTCCCACGGTAACGGTGTAGTTCCCCGTCGGTAGAAGCGTTGAGCCGGTGAGGAAACCACCGGCACCGCCGCCCCCGCCGCGAGCAAAGCTACCGCCACCGCCACCGCCACCGCCGCCACCGACCACAAGGTACTCCACCTCCAGCGGCGCCAAGTCAATGGTGGCAGAGCCGCTGAGCACAATGTTGTTTTCCAGCGTGGTGCCATGGGCCAAGCTCAGGGTGGTGCCACCACTCAGGTTGAGCGTGCCCGTGCCGCTGACCGTGCCATTGCCCGGCCGCAGGGTCAGGCCACCCGTGCCACTGCGGGTGATGTCGGCATTGATGAGAATGCTGCTGGCGGCCTTGAGGGTCAGCGTGCCGGTGCCACCGGCCGTGATGGCCGCAGCCACCGTGATCGTGCCGGTCTCGGTGCCCGTGTCACCTGTGAACACCGTCACGTTGGTGGTGGCCAGCGCGGTTTGCAGCGTGGTCGCATTGACGATGGCGCCGTCGGCTGTGGCGGTGTAGTTGGCATCCACCCCCGCCTGAGTGCCGCTGTAGATGGTGATGTTGCGGGGGTCGAGCAACCACTCACCGGTCTTCCCCATCGGCGCGGAGGTGGACACGGTGATGCCGTCCACCCGCAGGTCGTAACCCGAGGTCTCAATGCGGCCCCCATTGCCGCCTTGCGTGCCTCCCGTGGCGATGAGCTGGCCGGTAACCGTGGTCACGCTGTCGCGGCGCGTGATGTCGCTCCAGGCCACGATGGTGCCGCCATCGCCCTGCTCGGTGGCGCTTGCGTCCAGCGTGACGGTGCTGCCGATGCGGGTGCGCATGGCCTGCGGCAGGCTGCCGCCGCCTTGCCAGTCGCCGCCCACCAGAATCGTGCCGCCGCCCAGTGCACCTTTGGCGTCCACGCGGGTGCCGTTGTCCAGGCTGATGTCGTCGCTGGTGAGCGTGATCTGGCCGCCACGGCCGCGGCGTGCGCTGGCGTTCAGGCTGCTGTTGCTCAGGATGGCCTGGCTGGGTGGCAGGGGCGACTGGGGTGATGTCGGCGCTTCGGGCGCCGGCGCCTCGCTGCCACCGAGCATGGCCAGTGCAGCCTCCACGGTGCTGCTGACCGCTATGGCCAGGGACTCACTTTCTTGCGGACCGCGCAGGTCGATCTGACCGCCGGCATTGTCACCCATGGCGCTCAGTTGCGCACCGTCCAGCGTGCTTTGGCTGGCGACCAGGCGGATGCTGCCGCCCTGGCCGTCGCCGCTGGCGTCGAGGGTGCCGCTCAGGCTGAGCTGCACCGCGCGCAGACGGATGTCGCCACCACGGCCACCTGCACCCTCGCCGCGCACCGTGACGCTGGCGCCTGCGGTTTGGGTGAGCGTGCCACCGCTCGTCAGCGTGACTTGCCCACCCGCACCACTGCCGCCATTGGCTTCAATCACGCCTTCGTTGCGCAGGTTTTGGGTTGCGGCAATGGCGATGCTGCCACCCACATCGCCAGTGGCGCGGATGGCGCCGGTGTTGACGAATTCACTGGCGGCAATCTGGATGTCGCCGCCTTTGTTCTTCTCCGAACCAGCGGGTGCGGGTGCCGCCGAGGCGTCGATGTTGCCGCTGTTGTGGATGACGTCCGCACTCAGGCGGATCTTGCCGCCCACGCGCGTGGCACCCTTGGCCTCGATGCGGCCGCTGTTGTTGATGACCGCCTGCTGCAGCGCGCTGGCCGCGCGCGCGCTCATGAACACGGTGCCGTCTTCGGCACTGACGAGCTGGCGGTTGTCAATCAGGGCCTGGAGGGCGCCTTTGTCCACCACGACCTTGAGGCCGCTGGTGGTGTTGCGCAGGGTCACAGCCTCGCCTGCGGCCAACACCACGGTGCCGCGTTGGGCACGAACGATGCCTTCATTCAACACCTGGGGCGCCAGCAGGGCAATGAAGCCGGCTTCGCGCGCGCTCAGGGTGCCGCGGTTGGTCACAACCCCCTTGCCGTCTGTGAAGCGGTAGTTTCCACTCAGGAAGTCGACGTCGGTGATTTTCATGGCGCCGGCCACCAGCGCCCCGACATCGGCCTGCGCGGTCGGACCGAAGATCACGCCATGGGGGTTGAGCAGGAAGACCTGGCCATTGGCCACGAGCTTGCCGTAAATTTGCGAGGCGGCTCCCGACTGCACGCGGTTGAGTGCCACCGCGTCAGCGCCGGGCTGCTGGAACTGCACCGTGGCCTGGCTACCCACGTCAAACGATTGCCAGTTGAGGATGGCCTTGGGCGTGCTCTGCTGCACCGTGAGCTGGTTGCCGCTCTGGCTGATCTGCACCTGGCCCGCTGACACTTGCGCGCCAGTGGGCAGCTGATTGGGTGCGGGCGGGCCGGCCCACAGCAGGGTAGGCGCGCTGAACGCTACCGCCAAGCTGACCGCCAGCGCCTGCCGCAGCAGGCAGGGGGTTGACGCTTCAGCTACCGCGCCAACGCTCCCACGGCCCCCTTTGCCACCGACCGTGCCGCCGTCCTTGCCTTGGGATCGTGCGGTCTCGCTGACGACCATCCAGGCGCTCCGCGCACGGTTCCAGACGAGTCGGTAAAACTGGTTCATGGCGATCAGAAGTACATGCTGGCCGAGAGCCAGGCGCGGGTTTGCGGCCGGGTGCCGTCGGCGTCAGCGCCGGTGTTGGGATTGGCGCCGGGATTACTACCCAGACGGCGGGCCACGGTCAGCCTCAGCGAGGCCTTGGCCGAGGGGGTGTAGCTCAGGCCCAGACCCGCGGCGCTCAGACCGTAGCGGTTGGGCACGGTGTTGGTGGCGGGCACATGGCTGACATCGTGGTTGAGCCGCACCTGGCCGTGGTCGATGAAGGCCGAGGCCTGCCACTGGGCGTTCAGGGTCTGACGCAGTTCGACCGTGCTCAGCCAGCCCTGGTCGCCACTGGCTTCAGCGCTGGGGTAAGCGCGCACAGAAGCGGGCCCGCCGAGCGCGAATTTTTCGGAAGAATCGAGGTTCTTGCCTGAGCGCTGCCCCGAGAGCGAGAGCCACAGCGTGGTGTCTTTGGCGATGCGCTGCAGCCGCGAGACAGTGGCGTTGAACCTGGAGAAGGCGCCCTGGGTACGCGGGCCGGCCAGGTCGACTGCGGCATTGGCGGCGTTGGCCGAGAGGTCGAGCCGCCCGGTCACGAGCGCAGCATTCCATAACAGGTAGCCGCCACCCCAAAGTTCGTCGGTGCGGTCGCCGCCCACCGAGGCGGTGAACACCTGGCTGGTCTTGCGCGAGGTGGTGGCGCCATTGGCCTGGTTGTCAAACGTCTTGTGGTCGAGGTTGAAGGTGGCGTTGACATTGGTGTAGGTGCTGCGCCACAGGGGGTACTGGGCACGCAGGCCCAGCGTGTCCGCACTGCCGCTGGCATTGGCCGAAGCAAAGCTGCCCACCAGCTGGTAATTGAGGTGCGAGGCGGAGGCGCCGACGCGCCAGCCCTCGTAGCCCACCGGCAGCGAGCCACTGAGCATGCCGTACTGGGTGCCCAGGGTTTTCATCAGGCTCAAGCCAAACTGGTCACCCAAGCCCAGGATGTTGTCGAAGTTGAGACTGCCAACGCCTCTTTCGGCCCCAGTGGATCGGCTGCCGCCGTTGTCGAGCATGACCGAGCCAGAAAAGGTGTTGCGCTCGCCAACCGTCAGCACGATGTCGGTCTCGGTGTCGGCCTGGCCGTTGGCCAGGGCCGCCGAGACGGTGAAGCCGGGCGAATCAGACAGCACGCTCACGCCGCGTTCCATGGCACGCAGGCTCAGGGGCTGGCCGGCTTCCTGGCGAGCGAGCATGGTGCGCTCGATGCGCTGCGCGGGCAGGCGCTGGCTGCCCGCGGCGTCGATGCGAATGCGGCCCAAACGCGCCTCGGTCACGCGCAGGGTCACGGTGGCGTCCTCAATGTCCTGCTCGGGCACCAGCACCCTGGCAAGCCAGCCTTCCTGTTCGTAGGTCTTGGCCACGTCGGCCATCGCGTGTTCCAGGTCGCCAAAGCCGATTTCGCGCCCACGGTAAGCGGCCAGCACCTCCTGCAGGCGCGCTTCGGGCAGGAGCGTGACGCCTTCGAGCCGAAAGTGCTGGACCGTAAAAAGCACCTCGCCAGGCGCGCGTGGCGCCGCCGCCGGGGGGGCTGGCCGGGGCACCAGGGTGGGCGGAATGCGCAGGCGCTGCTGCTCGATCTCGCGCAGGATCGCGCCTGCATCGGGCGCTGCTTGGGTAGCGCTCTGCGCGTGTGCCGGCATGGCCTGCATCAAGAGCAGCCCCAGGGGCCAGAGGCAGGCCGCGCGGACAGGATGGCGCCCAGGCAAAGGCCCGAGTTGTCCAGTGGTGCTACCCACACCTGCCCTCATGCGCTCGCGTCCATGCGTACGTACCGATTGCAAATCCAAGACCGCCGGCCGAGTCAGGCCGAGTGGGCGGCGGTATCGGGGGGGCTTGCTTCGGCGGCCGCAGCGCTGGGTCTCACGGCTTCGGGCACAGCGGCATTGGCGGCGATGACCTGCACCCCCACCTGCGCCGCCTGGGCAAAGCGGTCAATCACGATCTGGCGCAGGTGGTCAATCTGCTGCAGGGCATAGCCCAGGTCCGGAAATACCGCGGGCATCTCGATCACCTGGCCCTGTTCGGTCAGAAAAGCGGTGCGCACCAGGATACCGGCGGCCGAGGTGTCCACAGCGAAAACTGCGCGGCCGCGCAGGTCCTGAGGTAGGGGTGCAGCGGGGGTTTCGGAGGGGTTTGCCAGTTCGTCCGAAGCGAGGGCGGCTGTTGTTTTTGCTGTCATGAGTACATCCCTTGAAACGGGAAAATGTTGGCAATTTCGAGGCACATTTGGCTTTAGACCAGCGAATTTAGTTGTTTATGCAATTTTTGATAACTACATATTCATGTAGTTTTTTTTCTTGGCAGGTCCATTTACAGTCCAGTGCCTATGCCCGAGTCCCACCACGCCCGCCCACGCCCTGACCGCCGATTGCTGCTGGTCGAGGACAACCCGCTTTTCGTGGAGCAAATTTGCGAGGCGATCCGTCCTTTGCCCGATCTGTGGGGGGTTCACCACGTTTCTGAAGGTCTGAAAGCCCTGGAATTGCTGGAAGCAGAGCCCAGCCACTTCGACCTGGCCCTGGTCGATCTGGGCCTGCCCGACCTCAGCGGTATCGAGGTGATCCGGGCGTGCAACAAGCGCTTTCCAGAGATGCCGATCGTGGTGATTTCAGTGATGGCCTCGGAGCCACTGGTGGTGGGCGCGATCGAGGCCGGGGCCAGGGGCTACATCCTCAAGGGCGATTCGATGCAGGAAATCACCCACGGGATTGCCCAGGTGATGGACGGCATTTACCCGCTGAGCCCCTCGCTGGCACGATTTCTGTTTCGCAAGCTCGGGGGTGAGCAAGCCAAGGACGAGGCTGCCGACGAGGAGCAGGACTTCAAGCTCACGCCGCGCGAGACGGACACCCTGCGCTGCCTGTCACAAGGGCTGAGCTACGAGGGAGCAGCCAAGCAGATGGGGGTGACGCTGTCCACCATCCAGTTCAATGTGCGCAACCTGTACCGTAAGCTCAATGTGCGCTCGCAGGTACAGGCGATTGCCAAAGCGCGCAACCACGACCTGATCTGATCCGGACAGCTCAGGCCACCCCATGACGTTGGGCGCCAAGTGATTTCCTTTCTCAATTTTCTCTTCCTCAGCACGGCGCTGCTGGAAATGCTGTTGGCCTGGCAGGTCTATGTAGTGTTCCGGCAGCAGCGGGACGCCTCGGCCCGCGCATGGATCGCGGGCTGTCTGCTCATGGCCACGGGCATGGCTTTGCTGACGATCCGCGCGGCATTGCCGACCGTCGTTTCTTACGGCGTGATCAACTTCATAATGCTCTATGCCCTGAGTCTGCATGGGCACTCGTTTCGGCTGCTGGCCGAGCCCAACGCTCGGCAGCCGCGTCTGGAACTGGTTTTGTGCCTGGCCTATGGCGTCTTGCAATGGGGCCTGTCGCTCACACACTGGCAAGCCCACCTGTCTTTGGTGGCGGCGCTGTGCTGGACAGCCATGCACGTTTACCTTTTGATGCGACTGCGGCCCCTGGCCGATCGGCTGGGCAGCGCGCATTTCAAGGTCTATCTGTACCTGCTGGCCGTGGGCCTGGGCCTGTGGCTGTTGCGCGTGCTGGTCGTCTTTGGTGACGGGATTGCACTCGCCTCGGACCCACGACTGATCAATGCGCTGAGCATTGCTTCGGTCAATCTGGTGCTGATCGCCCAGCAGATCAGCTACCTGGTGGTGCGCCTGACCCATGAAAAGCACCAGAAAGAGCAAAGCGACGGACGACACGGGTCCCTGCAAAAAGCCTGGCAGGACCAGCAAACCGTGTTGCAGGCCAAACAGGAGGAACGCGAGCAGTTGCTGCGCGATCTGCACGACGGCTTTGGCTCCAAGCTGGCCAGCCTGCGCCTGCTGGTGCAGACCCAGCGGCTGACGCATCCACAAATCAACGACTACCTGCGTGAACTCTCGGCCGACCTGAACCTGTTTCTGGACACACTCTGCCACGACGAGCTGACGCTGGAGCAGGCCCTGATCGACATGCGCTACCGCACCGAAAGCCGCTTTGCCGACGGCGGGCCCCAGCTGCAATGGCAGATGCAGTTGCAGGACATGCCGCCCATGGCTGCGCGCTCGGCCCTGCATGTGCTGCGTGTGCTGCAGGAGGCGATGCACAACGCCATCCGCCACGCCCAGGCCCGGCACATTCTTTTGAATGTGGACTACAACAGTGCACTCAAACGCCTGACCGTATCGGTGCAGGACGACGGCATCGGCATGCCCCAGGAGCTACGCAAGGGGCATGGTCTGAACAGCATGCAACAGCGCGCACGCGAGATTGGCGCGCAGCTACTGTGGCGCGGCACCGCAGCGGGCACCGAAGTGTGCCTGACACTGCAGCACTGAGCGGCAAGCCAACCACCGGATGCGCAGCCTCAGCCAAGTTGGGCCAGTTGCAGCCGCACGCGGGTGCCAGGCGCGCCTTCATCGATGGCGAGTTGAGCGCCGATTTCTCGCGCCCGGTGGCGCATGTTGTCTATGCCTCTACCGTTGCGCGGCTGAGAAGGCATGCCCTGGCCATCGTCTTCGATGGCGACTTCGAGTGTGCTTTGGATGGCGTCGTACCTGACCACCACGGCGATTTGCTTGGCCCGGGCGTGCCGGATGGCGTTGTGGATAGCCTCCTGGGCGATGCGCAGAATTTGGAGAATGGTACGCCCGGACAGGGGCGGCATATCCTGCAGTACCAGCGTCCAGAGGAACTGGACACCGACGGCGCCAAAGCGTCGCTCGGTGCGGTAGCGCATGTCGTATAAAGCTTCCTCCAGGGTAATATCTTTTTGGCCGAAAGTGTCCACCACCAGGTGCAAGTCGGCACTGATTTCTCGCAGGTAATCGGGCAACTGTTCGGGAGGGATGCGACCTTTTTCGACCATCATGCGCACGCTGGCCAGTTGCGAGCCAAAGCCGTCGTGCACGTCGCGCATGAGTTGCTCACGCTCTTGCTGGCGCGACTGGGCCAGCAAATGGACTTGGAGCGCGGCCCGGTCTTTATCTGCGGCCTCACGGGCGAGCACCTGCTCGGTCTCCTCGATCAGCACACCTTCCCAGACGATATCGCCATCGGCTCGCTGGCGGGGCGCAGATTCAAGATTGATCCAGTGTGTGTGGCCCTGCACCATGATGCGCATACGTGCCGAAAAAGGTTGCTTGTCGCGCCACGCTGCGAGAAACAAACGGGCTTGTTCCAGACGGTCTTCGGGATGAATGATGTCCAAAAAGCCACGCAGGCTGCGCCCGACGTTTTGACCGTCGAGGCCGGTGATCTGCAAAAAACGCCGGCTCAAGAAAGAAAAACGCGGACGGCCAAAACCGCGTCGCTGGGTGACGGTGAAGGTGCCGACCGGGATGTTTTCGGTTACTTCATAAGCGATGCGCTCGGCCACCTGACGCTCGAGCACGGCGCCCATTTTCTGCGACTGCAACAGGGCATGGGCCAGCCGCCCCAGCAGCAGCAGGCCAATCGTGATCAACATGCCGCTGTAGCTGTAGGCTGTCAGGTAGATGCCGTCGAAGCTGCCCAGACCGCCCAGACGCAGCCAGTCAACCACCCCAGTGCCGAACAGCAGAAACATGATGAAGGTGCTGGTCGCCTGGATCGGTGCACGTGACGCCAAGCTCCAGCGCACGGTTTTGTAGAGCAACAAAGGACAGCCCAACACCAGCGGAACATAAAGCGCGAACGCCAGCATACGGTGGTTGCCGCTCAGGCCGATAGCCACAGGAATGAAGAGGCTGTAGCCCACCAGCAGGCGCGTGGTGGTGAGGTTGTCCCTGCCAAAAATCGCCAGCAGGGTCAGGAAGGACATCGGCACCGAGACCAGACGGGTAACGAAGATCATCCAGTTGTAGAGGTCAATGTTGACCAGAGGAAACACTACCACGCCATTGAGCGAGGCGAACGCATTAAGCACACTGGTCAGGCCAAACCAGAGGAACACCCGCTCATTTCGCAAGATCATTGCCACCGTGAGCGAGAGCAATCCCAGCAAGGTGGACAGCCAGGCCAGTCCGACTTGCAGGTCTGAAACAAAAACATGACGTGGCAGGTAGAGGCGGTCGTGGATGTCGTCGGCCGCCCCGACATGGACCACCGACAGGCCATTGGTTTGCCGCGAGGTTGCATACACCTCGAACTCCAGCGTGTTGACGCCGGCATGCAGCAAGGCCGTAGGAACCCTGAAGAACTGCGGTTGGTGCAGGCAGCGCAGTTGGGGCAAGGGCGCATTGCCGCAGTCGCCCACAAGTTGACCATTCGCGAACAAGCGGCCCGACAGACTGAGCCTGGAAACGTACGCCGCCTGGGGCTCCAGGGGGGTGCTCGGAAGGTTCCAGTCGAGCCGAAAACGCACTGTGCCACCGTCGGGCGGAAAATCTTCGGGGCCCAGTGCATAAGGCAACCCGACAACACGCTCACCGGAGGCGGTAAACAAAGTTGCCTGACGCAGTACCTGCGCCGAGGCAGGCATAGCTTCTACATCTGCCGCCAGTGCGGGCATCCCCAACAACCCAAACCATATCAGGCCCATTAGGCACACAAGCGTGCGCAGACTCAAAATGAACCCGTACCCCAAGCTCAGGTCGGACGTTCGCGCCCATTGTGGTTTCACCGTGTGTCTTGATCCTTGTTTTCCTCGATGTTATTCTAAGTGATGGCCCTGAAAATCAATATGCTTTTGAGATCTAATACCAAACACGAGGAAGTATTAAAGCTGGCAAAGAACGCTGGGAACTCTGTTCAAAAGTTTAGTGACGGAGTGATCTATTAGGTCGACTTAACGAAGGATGGTAGGAAAGTTCAATATTAAATTTTCCTACTACTTGGCAATCAATCAAGCACCGTAATACACAGGAGGTCTGTTGACCTTACACAAAGATCAATTTCTTCGATTCGTGCAACTCGGGTTGCTAGATAAGTCCACGATGACATGCTGAACACTACTAATCAATGGCAACGTTAATCTGCCTAATCCACAATTGCAGCGCCTTCAGTTGCTCGACGTTTTCGTGGCAGGTTTGGTAGTTGGCGGCAACGGTTCCGGCGACGGCAGAGAGCGCAATGCCTGCGGCGGCCTCATCAGCATCTCGGGTGGGCTCGGGCAGTTCACCGGCGGCAGCAGCGTCGTGCAGGCGCACAAAGCCACGGTTGATAGTGCAAGCAGCATCGGCTTGAATGGGCACATAGACGGGAACCTCCTTGAAGATGGTGTCGCCCTTCTCGCGGATGACGCGGACGCGGTCAACGTACTGGGTGACGAACTTGACGATGGCTTGCGCCTGCCGCTCGCGAGCAGCTGCGGTCTGTAGGTCTTTTTGTTTGATGGCGGCATCCCATTGCACTTGGACGTGGCTAGCTCCCTTGATCCAGCCAAAGCCAACCAGGGCGAAGCCGAGCGCCGCGAGGGCCAGCAGCCGGTACGGCCACGGAATCACGCTCACGACGCCTCCCCAATGCACTGCCGGTATTCGGCTTCTCGCCGTGTAGCAAGCCCGCCGCAAAGCCGCGCGTTGGTGGGCAGCGCGCAGTCTTTGCCCTGGAAGAAGCGCCAGCGCAGCAGCTCGGCGCAGGCTCCCGCGTAGTCCTCGGAATTGAGTTTCCTTACCAGCGTGGACTGGCAGAACGCGCGGCTGCCGACGTTGTAGGAAAAGCTCACCAACGCGTCGTACTCGTGCTGGGCCAGCGGCACAGTGACGCACTGCTTGAGCGCGCCCTCGAACTGCTGCACATCGTTGAGTGCACGCGCCAGCGCCTTCGGCGGCGTGGTGGTATCACCGATCTTCACCCCGGTGGTGGTGCCAAAGCCAATGGTCGGCACATCACCTTTGACCGGGATCACCGCGCGGTCGGTATAGCCCTCGTGCAGCACGATTCCGACCAGAGCGGCGGCGGACAACGTCAGCCCGGCCACCGTTCTGCGCACAGTTGGGGATGGTGGCCAGATCATCAGTGCATCTCCGGCTGCGCCACGATACGCGCCATGGTTGCGCCGATGCTCGCGGCGAAGGCCAGCAGCACGAACGCGCCACGCGGCAGTACATCCCCGAAAAGCGGCACCACCACTTCCGCCGCCGTGAAGGCAGCAGCCAGTAACGAGAAGCGGATGCTCCAGGCACGTCGCAACACGCGCCGCCAGTCGTCCGTAAGGCAGATCTTCGGCTTGGCGATCATTGCGCGCCTCCCATCAGCTTCAACTTGATGGCGGCCCCCACCAACAGTGCGGCGAGGATGCCGGTAGTCACAACCTTGATAGTGGTCTGCCAAGCCGTGCGGCGGGCATCACGCCACGCCTCCAGCAGATCCCGCAATTCACGAATGTCGCGAGCAGCGTGACCATTCTCCAATCCGAGATGTGCGAGGCAGCGCTCAGCACCTCGTTCGGCAGCGTGCGTCAACAGTTCATCAAGATCCTCCTGGCGAATGCTAAGCACCGAAGGCTGCTGGTTTTCATCAATCATGGTGATCTCCAAAAAAATAGCCCGCACTGGAAAACCCAGGTGGGCTAAACGGAAAGGTTTTTCTTATGCAGTGACAACTCGGATTGGAAATCGCTTAGTAAAGGGGCTGAGGGCATCCCCCTGATCCGTGCGCAGCAAACCGAAAATTTCCTTTCGATCATCGCGCTGGGGACCGTCGAGGTAGATCGGTAACAGTCCAGTCAAGAACTCTATGCCAGCTGCAAAGATGGGCACAGCATCTGAGAACGCGTTGTCGCAGGATCGATCCCAAAGGGGACCCTCCAGGAACATGCAGGAGCCTTGGCAAATCTGGAGCATCGGGCAATTCGGGCAGTCAGCCCTCTTACTCCAGTGCGTGGCCGTGTCGAGCTTGACTCCAGCCAAATCAGTTACACGGCCAATGCGGTGGGCCTGGCCATTGGGTGCGGTGCTGGCTGCACTCACATTCTGGCAGGTCAGGACGTTTCCGCGCAGGTCAACTGCGATGCTGTCGGACTTATCCATGCCGCACTTCTGGCCCAGGCTGGATGCCGGGCGGCGGCTTCGGATGGAATTGATGAAACTGGCCGTCTTGGTATTCACGGCCTGGACGTTGGCGGCCTGACCAGTACGGATTTCGTGAAAGGCCTGACTGCGGTAGGCGTGCAACTCATACGGCTGAAGCGAGTGGGCAATGCCGCCCTCGTCATAAGCGTCAACAAAGCTGCCCTCGCCAATGGGGACTTTGGGATCGCCTGTCAACTCGATGAAAAATCGCTGGATGGCGGCGCGCGATGCGTTTTGGCGATTGACCATCGCGTTGAAGCTGATACGCCGCTGAGGGGCCAAGCGTGCGTACAGCGCCATGATGGCGGCCCGCTGCTGGGGATCCCGTAGGGGATCAGGGCCGCGCACATGCTGGCCAGGGCCATCGTGCGAGATACCGACACTGAAACCTATGCGTTCAAGCCATTCGTTGATGTCATCGTTGAGCAGCGAGCCGTTGGTGATGACCGACAGATCAGCTTTGGGGAACTTGGCCTTGATGGCCTCGGCCAGGGGGCGCATGGTCTTGATGTAGACCAGAGGCTCGCCACCCCAGAACTCGACCTTCTCGGGCGGGCTCG
>JACCDV010390513.1_pt1 | contig 27510 bp, 38 predicted proteins | sample 7446131 | NCBI WGS metagenome assembly JACCDV01 (sample SAMN15323448, study PRJNA562643) | freshwater metagenome | isolation source: river surface water | place: USA:Blue River Watershed | collected 2017-08-17 | reverse complement strand
GCATCACCGCCATCATACGCCACCTTGATGAACGTAGAGTTCACCGATGTCTTGACATAAGTGCTATTGTCCTCAAACGTAGATTTGATGAACGAATTACCTATCCCGTATGTGACTTTAATATAATTCATTATGAAAACACATTAACGAATCCCATCATTTCCGTAAAAGTACCTTCTGGCTTCACCACACTCAACTCATAAGTAAAATCACCTGCGGTGTAGCCAGTTGTTGTGGCAGGAGGCAAAGTAACCGTTCTTTTATTCGTATCCAACCCTTGAACGAATGTGGCATCATTCCAAGTGAACTGCGTTACACCAGAAGCGTTCTTTGCGACCAATGTGAATACCCACGCACTCACATCCTTTGCAACGGAGAAGCAACTATCGGTGAAGAACTCAAGTTCCCACACCCATGTGTTTCCACGCTTGATTGGTTTTAAATTATGCTCAGGTATCATTGCCTATCTTGTTTGTCTTTCAATTCTAACTTTATGTCTTGCAAAGCATCAAATATCTTCGTAAGCTTCTCACCAATCTCATCCTCCTTCTTCTCAAGGGTGCGGACACGAAGGTCAAGTTCTCTCAACTTAATCTTCATGTCCGTGAACATCTTTGACAATGCCCCCACGAACACAATGCTTTGAATGACGATTGTCACGATAACCCCTTGGTCCATCTTTAATTACTTTTGTTCTTTAGCATCAGATGCAAAAAGACCTACAAGAAACATTCCGATACCGGCAAGAATCATCTTCCAATCTCCTGCCTCTGCACCTTCCCAAATAACGGGGAGACCTGCAACTGCACCGAACAAGCTTGTCTTAACGTTTTCTACTAATTGTTTCATATTTCTATTTTTAAAGAGCAATATAAGCCGCCACAACACTCACACCATTCAAACTCGCACCTAAATTTATCACCGGACCTGCACTCACCGTATAGTTATAATACCATTTACCTCTATATCCTACCGCAACCAACTTATGCGTTGCCGTTGACCTTGCAGGAATCGTACCACCACTCACCGTATATGTATCAACAACGGTCAACTCAGTAAAGCCACCACTAACCTGCAAGGAAAAGTTATAGCTTGGAATAGTTCCATAACTTGAGGATAAAGTTAGTTCATTTATCACGCATGAAAAACGATAAACCTTATAATTATTTGAACTATCTATCATGTCTATGTAACCGACATAAGTTGCAGAAGCCCCTTCGATAAACCCATCAAAAAATGTTATCGGTTGCATATTACTTTCTGCCAACTTCACTAAACCAGAGCCACTAATTGTGGCATCAGCCCTACCCTGGATATATTCCCTATAAACATTATTTGTCTTTGGGGCTAACTCTATCATATCCCTACTTATGGTCAATGTAGCATTCTTTGCACAAGCGAAAGGGAATACACCACCACTCTCATTAGTGATAGCCAAAACGAAACCTTCCGTAACTAATACATCAGCCATATTACTTGTATATAAAATCTCTCAAATATGTAGGATACGTTGTTTCATTACCTGTATCCCTTGTCGAATCATAAACCTCAAGCAATGTCGCACTCCATGTGGCATTGGCAAAGTCTATCTCTTTCATATTCACAATGGCATACAATTTATTTGGATCGTCATCCACAAATTTAATGGTATTTATTAAGCCTATCTTTAAATCACCTTGCTTTAACCCATAAAAAGTACCATCAATCTTTGTCCTAAAGAATCTACTATTCTCCCATTGAGCAATAAGGTTTTGCTTCATAAAAGACATTGATTCCGTATTATAACGGAAACGATACCAAGTAGGGAATAATCTAAAGTCGTTGATATCAAAAAGACATCCAAGAAAGTTATTATTAGTAAGGTCAGCAAGATATATCTCGTCACTAAAGTTGCTTCTTATATCTTCAGATTTTGTAAACCTTGAAAACTCACCTGCTATATTCTGCGTTGTCAACCCATTTATAGACCCTTGCAATCTTACCTGCAATTGAGACCATAATGGAGATGTACTTGCAAGTAGATTTGTAAATAATATAGTTATAACGCCATCAACGGGTATTGGATTAGTTAAAACTGCCTTCTCCATATACTTATTCTCTTGTATAGAAGCATCATCAGGCTTTATTTTCAAATACTTATTTATACTACTATCTTTTGTACCCCTTACCCATTCACCCTTTTCATTCAAATAAAATGTAGCAGTTATAGGACCTGGTGTTGTTAAGAAAACTTGAGCCACATAATGAGTAGGGATTGGATTTATGACCGATTGAGTTTCACTCCACTTCCATAAAAATGATATATCTAAAACATCATTTCTTGATACAAGGATATCATCAGATTGAAACCAATTCTCAGCACCTAAATCCTCCTTCTCAAGATATATGTAAGAATCAACCCTATTACCATAACCATCTATAATGTCCTTCCTATAATGTTGCTTTGTGCTTAGCGTTGGACTTGTTTTAGAACCTTTATAAGCAGTCCAATTATTTATCGTATATGTCTTATATGTTGATGTAGATGTTATTAAAGTTCCTCTTTGGAAATTCTGATTAGGAAATATTTCTGATGGGTAATCGTAAGTAAAATTTATTTGGTCAACTTTTGTAGGTCTTTTTATAAACCTAAGCATCTGAGGTGCAATAGGTTTTATCGTTTGTGTTTTACCAATGTTTATATCAAATCTAATAGAAGATGTTGTCCAATTGCTTGGAGGAAGAACTAATGGGTTGTAGTTAAATTGCCTTAAATTATTTGCTACTGGCATATATAATTCCTCCGGTCTATAATAATACCAAGAGTTCATGTATTGCAATAGTGTTTGGCTAAAAGCCCTATTAATCTTCTCAATAACGGTATATTTATCCTCGTACTCCCCATCGCCTACACTAAATGTCCTTGCATCAATATATGTTTGGTCAATACCAGGAGTTCCGGTATTCATAACATCATTATACAAGTTTGATATAACTCTAAGAAATTGGTTCTTTGCAGCAACAACTTGTACTGCATCTGAGTTTGCTATTTGCAATAATGCTAAAGCACTAAATCTACCTATTAATTCACTCCCATCCGTATTGGCAAGAGGAATACTTTTTAATGAACCAAGATTCTCACTTGCCCTTAAATTAATTATATGTTTTTGGTCGCTCCATTCTTCTTGAACATCGTCTTGTAGAATAAATCCTGACCAATATCTTGCCCCCCCATGAAAGAACTCTACCCTACAATATTCATCAGAGTTACCAATAAAATCATTTATACTTATTCCGGTTTGCGATACAAAATTAATCTCTGCTTGTTGAGGTCTTAATGGCTTGTATAAGTCCTCATCATTATTAAACTCCCTCAAGACAAATGGTCTTGATGATGGCTCTAATATTATTATGCTACCAACATAATTGTCAAATAGCATATCAACAATACAAGCATCACCCTCAAGTGTGTTAAAGTTCATTCTATATTTTACTGCAAAAGCCATCAGCCTATTCGATTTATTTCTCCATTAGCCCTATTCAATACACCTACAAGGTTTGTACCTCTAATAGTGAACTCAACTCTTTCTCCTCCTGGTCTGCTACCTGAAACACTATTAAACCTTGGACCCTTTTCCTTTCTGCCAAATATACCCCCAAGTGCATCTAATATGCCATTACCACCTTCTACGCCTCCAAAACTACCACCCATTGATGCCAACCCACCTGAAGGATCAAGTAAAAACATTAAGCCTTTTATTATACCAGTTGCCGCTAATTTAGCAGCTATATCAGTTATACTTTTTAATACCGACTTTGTAAAGTCCTTAAATGCTATCTTACCGGTATTTAAGAATGTCTCAAATAGATTCTCCAATGGGGCAAAGAATACTTGATTTATAGCCGTATAAGCCAACTTCAATTGCTCTTGAAGGTTATCTAAAGCCTCTAATTTACCTATACCTTGAAGAATCTTATCGGCTTCATCTTTATCTCTTTGTAACTTCTCCGTATTTATATTAAGAGATGGTGCAGTAGTTGGTAGAGTAGTTGGAACTAATGCAGTAGCCCCAACCTCTCTTTCAATTTTTCTTCTCTCTTCATAAGCATCTCTAAGACCTTTTAACTCTATTTTATTTAAATATTCTTGCCTCTTAATTCTTTCATTAAGTTCTGCTAATGCTTGTTTTTCTGCTTCACTTCTTGCAGTTTTAGCATTTTTTATTGCATCCGCTTGAGCCTTTTCATCTTTTTTTTGAGCCTCTATCTTACCATTTATAACAGTTATAATAGCATTTTCTTTAGCTACTACTTCATCCAACTGAGCCAAGAAAGGTACTTGAGCATTAGTTAATGCCTTAACCCTTTCTTCAGCTATTTTTGTTTCGGCTTGTGCAGCACGAAATTGTGCTTTTACGTCATATAAATTATCAACAAGAGCAAGACCACTATTTAATTGTTGCTTATTATTATCTACATTCTTTTTTGCTATTGCTTCTGCTTGTTGTGCATTTGTCAAATCAGCATTGGCTATTGCAAGAGATTTAGCATTATCAGCTAAAGCCGCATTAATACCTGCCTCTGTTATCTTTAACCTTACAAGTTTACCTCTTTCAACTATATTCTCTCTTATAAGTTTTGCAGATTCAGAAGTAAGTGCATTTTCCTTTGTAATACCTGCTAATACATCTGGAGTTATCTTATTAATAGCATCATAAGCACCAAGCCTTTCTTCTTGTGACTTATTTGAATCAAAAAGTATTTTAGTTAAAGAAGCAATTTTAGCTTCTTCAGTTGCAACATTTGATGTTGCATTTGCAACTCCTTCAGATAATTTATTCTGTAATTTAATTACATCACCACCACCTTTAACTAATGCGTTATATGCATTACCAAGGCTACCATATTCTTTAATAGCATAAGTAACACCGGCAGTAACAGCACTAAATGCTAAAAATATACCTGCCGGACCCATAAGAGTTGATCCTAAATCTTTTAAAGCACCTTTAAGACCCCCACTTTTATTACCTAATTGAGTAAAGTTTTCAAGAACAGCAGGAAGGTTATTTTGAATAGCTATAAAGCCAAATGGCAAATCCTGAGCAACAAGGCTAAGACTTGTTATAGCTTGTCTTGCCTTATTTGCATTCTTTGATATACCACCATTCTCATCTATTGTAAGACTATTCGCCTTTACTATTTCTTGCTCATATTCTTTTATCTGTGAATTTAATTTAGCAAGTTCCCCTTCATTACTTACTCCTATCCTTATCTTCTTAGCATTGAGTTCATCTATCTTTTTACGAATGCCAAGGATAGAATTTTCTACAATTTCTTCATCAACAACAATTGGGACACTTATCCCTTGTGACTTTAAATTCTTTATCTTATTTGTATAACCATCTATTAGGACATTAGCCCTTTCAAGAGATGTGCTATCAGCTGTTAAAACTGCTCTTTCTGACTCTAAAGCCTTAATCCTATCTTGATAGTATTGTATAGAACCTTTAGGTGGCTGAACTATTTCAGCCTCTAATTTTATACCTTTACCATTAACTCTATTAATGGTATCTTCAATTTCTTTAATCTGACCGATAGTCCTATTAAACTCTTCGCTATCTGTCTTTAAAGTTAACTTATAATCTCTTAGATAATCTAATTGCTGAAGAAGTCTTCCATAAGTTCCTTCTGCAAATTGCCCAAACTCTTTAATGGACTTCTTTTGTTGCTCTAAACCTTGGATATCAAAATTAATCTTAGCTATATCACCACCAACAGCATCCTTTAAAGCAGCTTTTAGTTCCTTTAATTTATCCTCTACCTGCCCTAATGTACTTATGAATTTAGAGGCATCTGCCGTAATTGGAATATTTAATGAAGCATCAGCCATTGGTAGTTAATCTTTTAAATATCTCACGATAATCACTATCGGTCATCTTGTTCTCCTCATCACCTGGGAGTTCCCACAATTGCTCTGGGCTACTTGGAGAACTCTTTGGATCACCATGAAGTTTGACCATAGTAAACATAAGCATCCTCGTCTGCTTATAACTATCTACCTTCCTCTTCTCATAGCCTCTAACCATAAGAGAGAAATCACGAGGACTCATGTCATAAAAGTCTCGTGGGAGTAATGCTAACTCACCGTAGGCGAAGGATTCGATTTCCTCCCACGAGATGTCTTTTTTTTTGGTTCTTCATCGGAGGTCTTGTCGGTAGTAGACTTGATGTAGTCACTATCAGACCAAACTTTTACAACCTCTTTAATATCCTCAATGAATTTTTCGTTAGTTAAGTTAGATTCAACGTAATCTACAACATCTTCAAATGAATACTTTGGCTTTTCTACTTTGACTAAACACCAATTGTAGTAACCACTATAAATCAGATGAGATATTCCAATCTCGTTAAAACCTGACTCATCAAATGAAACGCCACTAACAAACTTATCGGATAAATACCGAAAACTTGCCATGCCGAATTTCAATGAGATGTCTTCTCCTTTAATGTTTATTTTGGTGTAATTCATAACTATGGTATAATGTCAAGAAGTCCTGTTGATTGGAAAGTACCACTAAAGTTGATAAACTCTGCGGTAGCTTGATTCATTGTCAATGAAGTCAAGTAAGCATCAAACTCGTGATGATAAACAGCACCAAGAGAAGAAGCCGGTACAACGGGGCTTTGAACCCTAACCTTAACAAGAGTCTTGTCCTTAATAACCGTAAGAAGGTCTTTGTAGGAAATGGTTGCGTTAACACCACTTGTAACAACTGCCGTTTCGCAAATAGCATCAAAGTTGATAGCCATTGAAGGCTCTCCTATTGCTGATAGAACGCCACAGTTTGTCTGCTCTTGAGTTACATCATTTGTAGTGTCTACGGAGGAGTTCCTCAAGCAGACAAGGCTACGCCATGTAGTACCTGCGCCAGTCAAATCTATTTCGACCTTTTGGTTTGTACCTAAAATGTTTGCCATTGTATTCTATTTTTGTTTTACAAAGTTTCGTAAAGTTATGATTTTTCTTGCAACAAAATTTTGACCGGACTCTAATGGTAAGTATCTTGATGCACTCCTCCTTATCACATAAATCTCAAAGTTAGCATCACCTATATCAGTCATGGTATTTGTTGGTATAAGTATATTCAATATTTGATTTGATATGTCATCTACTTTACTATTATCGTAGAATCTATACTGCTCAACAAATATGTCTATATTTACATCAACTTGTGTAATAAACTTGTGATTATTTTCTTCAATTGGAGTCTCAGTTATAGAAGATATGATTGCGTACTGCTCTCCTGGAGTATCAAATGGAGTTTGCCCATAAACTACAACGTTCCTACCATCAATAGATAGATTGCCATTTAGCTTAGACAAATAAACACTTCTTATTGCATTACTTGTATCAAGCATCTTCTATAATTTTTTTCATTCTTTTAATAATGTTTGGCAACTCCTCATTGTATGATGGATACAAATATGCAGATTCCTTTATCGTACCTTTTTCATTTATGATATAATCCTCAGCAATATCATTCCATACTTTAGGTATAGATGGAAGATATGCTTTAGCAGATGGTCCAGTACCAAACTCGTAATAAGCTGCATATGGATTATTAACACTTATGGTATAATTAAACTTATCTTGTTTACTTAACGCTATGCTATTTCCTATGTTATTACCTTTTATATCGTTTGGTGCTTTAGACTTAGCCTTTGACACAACATCATCAAGACCATTCTCAAGTTCTTCATCCAATTTATCTAATACCTTATTGGCTCTTGAATTGAAGTCATTTATAAATGATGATATGTCAAGACTTTTAGCCACTATATTACATTCTTAACGTACTGATGGTAATTCAAGCCATTCCAATCTGGATATTGTAAAACCAACCCTTGCTTCGCATCACCAAGCATCTTCTTACCCCTATTCTCATAAGACCATGTTACAAGTGTCATTATATCTGATATAAGGTCTTCAGGTACTTGCCCATAACCACAATCGTACTCAATGTCATACATGGCTTGAGAATATAGAAAAACTTTACCGCCTATAACCTCATAATCTGTATCCTTAGTTAAAGTTGTATAATCATTGATCCAATTCTTTAACTTAACAATTGGAGAGCAGTCATTTGAAGAATATGGCAAATCTATTACCCAGATATTCTTATTAAAACCACTCGTCTCCAAAATGACCTTATACCTTTGATTGGTCAATGCCACACCGGTCAACTTCTCTATATGCCTCCTCGCTGAAGTTATTAGATTAGATATAAGCGTATTATCTGAATCGTCACGAACCCTCATCCAATTCTTCATATCGGTAAGGCTAACCGGTTCAATATTGCTATCGCTTATCTTCGCTATTGTATGAAAACAATACATCATATTCCGTGGTTGTATTCGTGAACTTTCTTTTTGAACCAATCATTGAACTCATCAAGTTTTTTGGTTGGGTCATGCTCTCTTGCTCTTGCCTTTGCTTTTTTTGATGCTGACAAGTACGCCTTTTCTTCATCCAACTTTGATATTGCTTCAACCCATTCTTTAATATCATTCCTATTCTTTATATAAATCCCTGCCTTGCCACAATTCTCTTTAAGACCCTCCGCTTCACTTGAAATCACCGGTATCCCACTACTCATAGCCTCCGTAGCCGTTCTACCCCAACTCTCATAATGAGATGGCATAAGAAGTACCCTTGTTTGTGCGTACCATTGCCTTATATCTATCGAATTTTGGACATATTTTATGTTTGGTAAGTCTTCCTTCACTTGGATGTCATACGAGCCTAAAACGCCTAAAAATCGCTTATGGGGCATCGCTCTCGCAATCTCTACAAATATCTTACCACCTTTATTCTCATTAACGTTTATTAGCGTTATGTATTCATTGTTTATTGTCTCAACTCCTACATCATAATGCCTATAATCAACGGGTGGAGTGAGTACAAAGTCAGGGTAATCATATTTTAATTCTTTTTTAGCCCATTCTGAATTGTAAACAATATGCTGCCTCTTTTGAGCGTTTACAATATCGGGTGACTCATAAGTGTTATGTATAAAATGAAAAACCGGCTTTTTATACATAGAAGCAAGACCTATATTCAAATGCGTATAATCTAAATGGCTAAATACGCAATCAGCCCAAAAGAAAAGAGATTGTATAATAGAAGGGTCGGAAGGAAATACATCAATACCTTCAAAGCAGTAATTCCTATATATTTTAAACTGATTTGCTTGATGCAAAACAACCTTAATGCTATGCCCTTTGCTTTGCAAATCTTTAAGCAAATTATGCATCATCCATTCAGCACCACAATTGTGTTGAGGTGGATACAAATGTATTGAAGCAAGTATATTCATAAATAAAATATTATATCGGATTCTTCTTCGATGGATTTATAGTTTTTATACTCGCCTTTTAACTTATCATAAAAACCATCAGACAAATAATGCTTCTCGAACTTAACCTCTTTTATGTTCCATTCGTTAAAGTCTATACTATCTATAATCCTCTCATCGTATCCCTCGCAATCAACTTGCAAGTAGTCTACTTCTTGAATCCTATACTTTTCCATCAACTTATCAAATGTTGTGGTAATTAGAGTACGTTTACTCAAATGTTCCTTATCAACATCCTTCATGAAATTGTTGATTGGAAGCCCATCAACTATTACGCTTGAACAACCATTGATATAATAATCATAGTTGTGCAAGTCCAATGGATGAACATAGGCTATATCTACTCTTTCTTTGATGTCGGATATTGCAGTACACTCGCAATAAACTTCACCTTTCATAACCCTAACATTATCGCATAATTGCATAAAATGATAAGGTATAGGCTCAACAAATATTATCTTGGCATCATCAATATCCTTAATCTTATTAAAGATATCATCATGTGTGATGCCATCCATAGCACCAATAATAACAAATGTCTTATGGTTTGTTCCAATCATATAAATATGGGAGAGGCATTAAGCCTCCCCCTATTTTGTTTAGATGTTGCCGTAGATAGCAGCAGTTGGCTGATACTGAAGCAATGCAGTCCTCGCTTCGCAACGGAAAGTAACCAAGTTCTGTTGGAAATCTGTTCCATTGTAAGGGGTAGAAGACACATTAAGACCTGATTGCTGAGCAATTGCATACTTGCTAAGGTCAATGATGTACATCTTACCGGTAGTAACTTGAGAGTGAGGAACAACAGGAACACCTGCAATCCTTACAATACCATTAGCATCAATGCTAACACCACCTGGAAGAGAGTAATCAGTACCCTTAGTCTTCATCAAAGAAGCCCAACCTGCATGAGTAATCAAAGAGATACCTGCGGTCCAATTCAATGATTGGAGTTGAGCAACGTAGTCAATGAACTTCTCAGCGGTATTTGCACCACTTGAAACACCTGCGGTAGCAGATGCAGCGATAGCGTTGAGAATCTCAACGTTTTCACGCTGTTGGAAATCTTCAATCAGAGAGTTCTGAAGGTAAGACTGCAAGAAAAACAAATCATCAAGCATCTGACGAGATACCTTAACCCAACCGGCAAGATAGGTCAGAGGATTGTTAATCATCTCCAAATCATAGTCAAGTTGAGCCTTATCTGTCGCCTCCGTGGACTGACGACCAAAGCTGCCTTCTCCCACGGGGGTCTTGGCACGAGGGAAAGTCACAGAACCACCTTGAACTGGAACAACATTAATGAGTGAACGCAAATGTGGATTCACGAAAGACCTCATGAATGAGTTGTCCAAATAGCTGATGTAAGCAGATCCGGTGAGGTTGTTAGCAAGAGTCATAGTACCAACTGCTTTCAACTCAATGTTGTGGCTGAAATCCCTACCACCTTGGCGGCCTGCTTCCTTAACAATCAACTCGTGATTAGAAGCGATAGCATCAGCAATACCGGATTTGATTTCGGTAATCATCTCGCCATAAGTAGAAGTAACCTTTTGCTCATTCTTGGCAGAAATCTTACCATAAGCAGCTTTAACTTTAGCGAGTTCGTCAACAGTCTCACCAAGAGTCTTGTTGCTCTTCTGAAGAGTCTCATTGAGTTCAGATACTTTGTCACTAAACTCTTTAGAAGCCTTTGCATTTTCGGCAGCAAATGCCTCTTTTTGCTCTTTAAGTTTTACTTCCAGAGCAGATTGGAAGTCTTTTAAATTTTCCATTTGTTGATTTTAAAAATTGTTGAGAATAGATATTAAACTTTTCTCAAGCGTGTTCTCATCAACCTTTGGCTGCTCTGGCTCTTTAACGGATGCCTTCGTGCTACTCAATATTTCGACCGCTTGTGCTAATTGCCTAACCTTTAGTAAACACAAATTGATTGCGTCATCACTCGCATCAGTATTGCGTATAAACTTTTCAAATTTACGAATTTCTTCTTTCAAATCATCAATATCAGCCTCACCCTTAAAACCAAGGAATGGAGTAACCTCGTTAGCACCCCATGCAGTAAGGGATGACCCTTCGTACAACTTAACATCTTTAATCTGATTACCACTCTCGCTCATACTCTCATTAAGCGTAACGAAACCAATACTATGCTCCCTAATAAGACCCCCCTCTGCCATCTTAATAAAGTCGTTACCAAATGTAGTCCTAACAAGTCTTGACTCGTAATACAATCCAAAATCATCCTCTTGGAGAACCTTTATCTTCCCAAGAGAGAGATTGGTATTATGATTTTGAAGATGTAGTATCCTCCCTTTGCCATTCGGACCCCAATCTTGTATTGACCTCTTAAATGCTCCTGGCATCATTATATCACCTTCGTCATCCTTGTTACCAAAAGATGAAAAGTAGCCACTTACAACCAAATCTTTCGAGTCAATATCCTTGAACTCAAGAACCGATGACTTATATCTAATTATGCTATTTTTAGTATTCATTTTTTTATCTTTTAATGATTATGTTACCATCTTTGTCTCTTCTTGGAATAAACATTATAGTACACCTACAATTAATCGTAAAGCCCATAGGTGTCTTCGGATCACCTGGCATATCAGCCAATATAACCCTACCAAGTTTATCTTTACTCATAAATGGTTCGTTCAATGGTCTTATTTGCCCATCCATATCAAGGTGGTCATAGAAATCCTTGGGTATCCTTCTTGTCCTACTATCCCTTCTCGCAACCCATATCTTATCAACCTCAAATGAATGTTTATCTGATGCCAAATATAAACTATAATTACTTGCCCTCATCACCTCCGTTCTTGAAATCATAGCACCCCTCCTCTTCATCATCTCCAACTCCTTATCATTCAATATCCCTTCTGCTATCTCATACTTATCTTTTCCCTCATCAATAAAATTCAAAACTAATAAAGACAATCTCTTTTTAGTTGTATTCGTTATTAATGTTGCTATCCAAAAACCATAGTCAATAAGAAACTGTAAAATCCCTTCTATAAAAGAACTATCCAACCCATACGGATCGGAAGACTTACTTACCATCTGCCTCGTTGCCCTATATGATGCATTACCAAAAATAGCCCCACACTCCCTATACATATCATTAAGCACCTCCATCACCTCCCTATTCCAAAGATATGTATTCATCCTACCTAAAGCCTCTTTAGGGTTAGTGGCAATCATATCCTTAACAAATGCACTTATCTCGTTATCCAAGGCTTGATATATTCTCTTGCTATACTTTATATCAAGTTGCCTCCGCAACCGCTCCACCCTCATCCAATAATCGTTGCGCTGCCTCTCGCTCACCCTCAAGCCTTTTTCTATAAGAGAACCTTGCATCATTCCTCATCATTTGTTCCGTTCGACACGTCCTCTCCATCGGGATCTTCGGAAATCTCATCATCACTATCTCCCATATCTCTTGGTCCGTTGTTGTTGCTGTTATCATTTGTAACATTTAAGTCCATTCCTGCAAACTCAATAGGTATAAGCCCTTGATTCAAATAGCTTGTACCCCATGGGCCGCCTTTTTCATCATAGTTCATCGCAACACGCTTCTCATCCATAGTCAACCAGTTTGCATCACGAAGAGAACGAACCATCCTTTCCATGTCTTGTTGCATCTCCGGAAGAGCAGTTATATCAAAGTCAATAAACAAATTCTCTCCAAACCTTGGCAACAACCAATGATTCAACTCATCACGCAAATTCGCACACATCGGAACAATGGTGTTGGTAACCAAATCCCTCATTGCGTTCTGATAGTTATTGTATGATGATGTATCCGTATCAAAAATTACCGCAGGTAATCCAAATACCCTACACCACTGCTGCAAACTAACCTGCATAGCCTTTATCAATTCCATGTCAACACTTGACAAACCGAAGTTCATATACTCCCAAGGCGTTTGCAACACACCTATCCTACCCTTATTATCAGTACCATTAATCCTCGTATTAACCGTGTCCTGAATCATTACCGCTTGTTCAGTAGACACCTGCGTAACCGTACCACCTGGCAACACCTTTGGTACAATAGCACCCTTAGCACCTCCATTCAAAGCCATCTGAGCAGAAGCATCATAAGAGTTGTTACTCATCCTCAAAGTCTTGTAAGCGGCCATCACGGGGCTTACACCCCTCATGTGAGACCTCGTAGTCTCGTTGAAGTCAGGATTCCAACCCTTCCACATCAACACATTCTCCTTAGCAATATCCTTACCATTCTTAACAGCTAACCTATATCCAAGCAACCCATAAAGGTCATTTGGGTCTGCATAAATCTGCAAGAATTGCGTTGGCAACACATTCAACTCACTAAACCTACCACCCATGCCACCATCATTACCATAAATGTTACCCTCACCGGAAAGGAATCTATACCCAAATAGGTTCTCAAGGAAAGCATCTTGAGCCTGATATTGATTAGGTCTATCAAGCAACTTGGCAAGTGGCGTATCCATCACAATATTCTCACGATAAGCATTCTTCCTCTTCATCAATGCCTTCTCAAAATTGCTACCGGTAACACCACCCTTTAAACTCGTTAACTTCTTATACTCATACAATGACTTCTTAGCATTCTCACCCTTCTCCAACTCGTAAACATACCAAGGAATACTACTCGCCTTCCTCGCAAGGAACTGAACAATAGCAAACACATCGGCATTACCCAAATACCCATCAACAACATAATTCATGTTGTTAGGACTCTGCAACGTAGCACCATTAACCCTACTCAACAAAGAACTCGTATCAATATTGGGATTCAAAGACTTTTGCTTACCACCCAATAAGAAATCAAATAATCCCATCGTAATTAAATTGCTCCCCACGTTATCGTAGGGATGGTTAACTTACTATACGCTGCATACCGTAATGCATCACAAGCATGGTCATTGAACTTTGTTGGCTCTTCTAACTTCATGCCATTCCTATCAGTCTTCCACCGGTATGCTCGTAGTTCCTTCAACAAATTTATGGATTCTTCATGTATTACTAACGGATTTCCTTTTATCGTGCGAATGCCCTCCAACACCGCCTTATTAGCGGACTTCGCATTATATCCCTTCCTAACCAACTCCTCTATCGTCTTAGGCTCTGCCGCATCACAATATATCTCATCATATCTACCTATATTCAATGCAGAAATACGCTCAACCAAATCATTTGTTGTTAACCTCGTCTCATACAACATCTCCTCTACATAAATGATACTATCATGTATCGTAACCTTCACCAACGCACTTGGATTATTAAAACCAAAGTCCAACCCATACACAACCTCACCACCACTTGGTATATCCATAGTAGTCTTCCAATGCGTATAAATCAAATCCTGATTCAAACCCCTCTCACCCAATCCATAAATCTGCCAATAATTAGGATCAGCCTCCTTTAACCTCTCCAACTCGTTAACCAGGTCTTTAGGCAAAAATGGATTATCCCTAAACGTTGTAATATAAAAATCAGAATCATCCCTTGGAATGATATGGTCATAAATAAACGAACTTATATCAGAAGGGTTATAGTCTATTACCGCCTTCCCACTCGTCCTCATAATCAACTGCATCCAAGCCTCATAACTCAACTCATTAGCCTCATTACAAAACAAATAATCCCTCGCCCTACCCCTTATCTTCTGCGGTTGATCCGCTGACACAAACTCAATGATATTACCATTCAAAGTGTATATCTGGTCAGTCTTATTATGGTTATCCTCCGAATAGATACCCATATTCGTTAAAATATCAATGAAATCACGAAGAACCGTACCCTTAATACTTGGAAGAGACTGCCTAACAATAGTCAATGTCTTCCCATCCTCCTGCAACAACTTTACAATAAACCAAATAAGGATATTATAAGTCTTACCGGAACGAGACCCACCCTGCATGACAGTTATCCTCTTATCACTATCATTAAGTAAATCAAATACCTTGTTAGTCTGGAGTTTTACTTTCATTTTGGCGAAAAATTAAAAATTGGAAAGCAATTTGCCTCCTCAAAAGTACACATAAAAAAGGGGGTCATCGTATATCAGTCCTTCGAAGAAGAATCCTCCCGAATAGTCTTGATAACCTCAACACTCACTTGACTAAGGTTACCCTCAATAGTACTCTCAATCTTCTGAGTCGGCAACCCAATGTAATAGTTCAAGAACAACTGCACAGCCTTCATATCACCCTCTTGTATCTTCTTCTTCAACATCTCAAAGGCTGCATCCTCCATAGGGTACAACTTAGATATCAACTCCTCCTCCTGCACCCTCTTTTTCCTTCCCTGACCTATTCTCCTGCCTCCCCATTTACCTACTTCATTCTCTGTTACTTTTGACATATATTTTAATGTTTGTGTTAAGTTAGTTTTGGAGGTATCAAACTTGGGTGATACCACCGGCCGCTTTCAATGTTTAAACTTTAAAGTTCCCCCCTTTGTATCTTGCCCCTTTTCAGTCAACCATTCAGCCCCTTGCCCTATAACGTATATTATGTAAAATAAACAGATCCTATATTGCAACAAAGTTATATCAATTTTATTGATACCTCCAGGCTTTCTTGTCATGACAAAATTACATTGTTTTACCCTTGTTTAAACATTTTAGCGGATGCATTTTATTAAGACATAAAGAAAAAAACAAAAATATTTTTCACTTTATGTTGTTTGTATTAATATTTTTATTAGCTTTGAACTATTAACAAACCAATTAAACTTTTTTATTATGAAATTACTTTCCAATGGTGTTACCAATGCTAAGACAAAGAAAAATGAGTTAAGGTCTTTTATCATGTACTTAGCACCCGCTAACCTTTCCGGAAAAAATACTTGCCCCAATGCTTCGCCTGAATGCATCCAATTGTGCCTTAATACTGCCGGAATGGGAGTTTTTTCCAATGTACAATTGGCAAGGATTGCCAAAACTGAGTTTTTATGGAAAGACAGAAAGGGGTTTTACACCCAATTGCTGAGGGAAATTAGTAACGCTAATAAACTTGCAAAGCGTAAAGGTGAAAAGTTTGCCATCCGTTTAAACGGAACATCCGACATTGACCATATCCAATTATTGAAAAATGTTTGTGGTGTTGATGTTTTAACCGCTTTTGATAACTTAGTTTTTTACGATTACACAAAAAACATCAATATTGTAAAAAGGTACTTAAACACTAATTATCACATTACATTTTCACTTTCCGAAATCAATAAAGACAAAGCATTGCAAGCCCTTGAAATGGGGGTTAATATAGCCGTAGTTTTCACACATAAGAAGCCCTTACCCTCTGAATTTATGGGGCGAAAAGTTATAAATGGTGACAATTCAGATTTCCGCCCAAATGATGAAAAGGGCGGTAATATTGTTGGCTTAATTGCAAAGGGCAAAGCAAAGAAAGCTAATTTTTTGGGGGGGTTTGTCCAATATTGATATTTTTTAATTTAAAAGTAATTAGGGGCTAATTTTAGCCCCTTTTTTTTGCCCTTTATTCATTGCTATAGCTTTGTATTAATTAGCCAAATTTAGCCCCTTAATTAGCCCTAATTTTGCCCTTTATTCCATTGCTATAGCTTTGTATTAATTAGCCCTAAATTAGCCCTTAAATTAGCCCAAAATTTTTTTAGCCCCTTACACTGTAAAACACTAAAAAAAAATTTCAGCCTTTTTTTATTGTTTGTGTTATATTCCTTTATATTTGTATAAACTAAAAAATTTTTATTATGGTTAAAAAAATGAAATTTGGTATTGATGGGGAATTTTACGCTGAGGGTATAACATTCGGACAAAGATGGAATGGTTTCTATTGCCCTTACTTTACTTATGAAAATGCTTTGAAAATTTTGGCAAAGCAAGAAATTAAAGAAGATGTTTTAGAAATGGGTTCTTATTTTTATGAAATGAGCGAAGACAAGAAAAGCATTTTAGAAATTACTGAAGATGGAATTTCTGTTCATTCAGCAAGATTAATTGATAACCAACTATTTTTTCCAATTGGATTTTGTAATTGGGTATGGGAAGAAATTATTTTTGATGAAAATAAAGATTAACCACTAATTTTTTACTTTACTTTTTAAAGGGGCTTTTTTGCCCCTTTTTTTTTGCCCTTTTTTTGCCCTTTTTTTTAAGATCTAATTTCCAGGTGGTGCAAAAAACCCCATAAAAAACCCCATAAAAAACCCCAAAAAAACCCCAAAAAAACCCCAAAAAAACCCCAAAAAAACCCCAGTTGTATTAATATTATTACTATATTCGTATAAATTATAAACTTCTTTATTATGAAATTACTTACCAAGGCACAAACAATTGAATTAATTGACCAAGGTTTCTACCTTGTCAGGACTAAATGCGTTTTCTCTTATTGGTCGCTTGTCAAGGATGAAAAAATCATTTATAGTGTCAAGAAAAACGTTGCTCAATCATTGGCAAAAAACCTTTTCTATTGTGGCAATATGATTTCTTCAAGTGGTACAGTAGACCAATTTTATAAGAAAAAGCAAGGTTAACTGATTTTAATATAAGTATTACAAAAAACCCCATAACATGAAAAAGCTTTCAGACTCTCAGATTCTTTTAATTGTGATGGCTTTATTAGCCATTCTTTTGTGCATTTCCGGCAATGATTCACCTGAATGGTGGTAAGGTTAACTGATGAGGCTTTAATATCCGAAATGGGGCGTAAAAACCCCATCTTAACCAATAAAAATTCTTTATTATGACTTACGCTTTTGAAACTTGGTTTATTGACAACCAATTGCAAATTTCAGCCCTTTATGAGGGTAACAGTGCAGATGCTTTTGCTCTCCGGCACTATAGATCCGATTCCTTTTCGTTTCTTCACTATGGTGGTCAAGAAATCAAAGAAAAGTATGATGCCTTGGTTGAAGAATTGAATTGGGCAGTATCTGACCTTTAATTTTTTACCCTTGCAAAAAACCCTATGGGGTACTATACCTATTATAGAGTTTATCTATACTTTTCATCTATTGTATAAATAAACTCTATATAGAATCCATCTATAAACTGTATAACTTTTATTTATAATTTCTATATGTCCAATAAGAGCAATAAGATAGCAAAAAACTCCTTTGTGGTTAATAAGTACCTGACCATTGATTTACTGGAAGCCAGGCTCTCTCATCCTGCAATCCTCCAGGTATGCCGGATCAGGTTCAAAGAAGCCCAAAAAACTTCTGTAAAAAACCCTGCAAAAAACCTTCAAAAAACTGCCGGTACGCGATAACGCCATTTTACCCCTTTTCCTTACTTTCTCCCCTATAAAATATTGCTGTATATTTCTCAAAATAATAAAATAGTTGAAAAAATCGCGTCCATCGCGTACCTGCATTGATTATCAACGTTTTAACCGCGTACTAATCGCGTCCCAATCGCGTACCAACCCCCTAAAATCGCGTACCCAAACCACTAAAAATCTACCACCTCAGTTGACCCCTCTCCAAAAGTGACAACTTTTTTGTTCCCGAACTGCTTGGATCGCGTCCCTTGGTACACGATTCCTAAAATTTGACATGATTCTTCGAGTGCCTTGGAGAAGCGTTTTATGGAGTAATCTTTCTTGTCAAAATTCGATTGGTTGAGGAAATCATTGTAAAGCTGCTCCAACTTAACGGGGTAGTTTTTATGCTCTTCTGATGCGACCAGAATGAAGTCCAAAAATTCCTCAGAGTACTGCACACGAATCTGCTTCCTGCCAAGTTTCTCAGAATTGGCAACTTCAAGGACTCCAAAACTCAAGTAGTTTTGAACGCATGTGAACATAAGATTGTAGAAACGATTCCATTCGTCTATATCAAAATCATCGAATAGCTTATGTCCGAATTCGTCTTCAGGGGAATGTGATGGTCCAAAGTATGGGGCAAATTCAAAAACCTTTTGCCTCCTCTTTGCGTGGTTGCCACTATTTGGGATGGTGTAGTTGGTGGTGAAAACCACTTTGGGGGAGTCTTTGAATGGGATGAAAAGTTCGTCTTTGTTCTTCTTTTCAACGGTGATGCCCTCCGTAATGATGCTATAAAAACCTTCAAAATCTACGTTCCTACGGGTGTCTTCTATGGCAAGTATTTTGGTATCAAGATCCACCCTCTGAAAGGCGAAATTCTTGTCAACCTTGAAGTTCTTCCCATCCACACGAACGAGGTTGTTAAGATATCCAAGAGCCTTCACAAAGATACCCTTGCCAGTTCCTCCACCGGATGCCTCATTTTCAGTCTCCTCAGCAAGGATGACCGAGAATGGGCGTGATGGATCTTTATATTTGTGCAGGAGATAACCAATAAGAGTCAGACCATATAGGGTTCTATCTTGGTTCTTATTGGATACAAGGTGAATAAACCGATAGTATTCAATCTGCTCAGCCTCTAATTTGTCTTGGTCAATGTAAATGTGGTGGTCAATGACCTGGGTCTTCCAAACGAACTTGTTCAGTTCGCCATAGGTTCGGAGGGCGATAGTGTCCTTTTTGACCTCTACCACGCCATTTCTGAAAGGGAAGTATGCAAGGTCTTGCTTATCTTCAAGGAAGTCTATGTTAGCCCTATCGAAAAACTCGAAGAATGCATCGCTAAACAATACGGAAGCCCCCTTGTAAATTAGTTCAAGGAGGTCTTGTGGGGTCACGCCACCATCAAATGAGTCCGGCAATTTGTCAACGTAATCCTTGATGAATCGTTTTATCTGCTCCGTTGAACTCTCCTCCACAAATCCATCTTGAATCCTAACGAGTCTATAAATGGTGGAGTTAGGGTCGTAAAAATAGAGTCGAAACCCTCCTATTTGGGTAAGGAAGACCTGCAATTTGTAGCGATTGATAGTTGGTAGACCTTTCTTATCAATGTCCCAAAAAGTACAAATCTCCTTACCCCACCTTTGCTCAAGTTCACCTACTACTTCCGTAGCATCCGGAATGCTCTTTTTTTGCGTTTGAACAAGGAATTGGACTAAGTCCTCTGCCGTAGCCCCATTCTGCTTTTTGGAGAACAATTGCCTCTCCAACTTGTCCCCGTAGGAAGTTTTTTTTTCTCCGTATCCAAGGTCAAGCAAAGCACGAGCTGCTACCTTGAAATCAGAATTATGCTCAAGGATAGCGTAAACTGCCGCAGGTTTGTAGCCCTTTTGAACTTGGAATGGCGTGTTGACTGAAAACACGCTAAAAAGCCTCATGGAGTGGTTGAATGAGCCGGAGTGATCCGCTTGTGAGCCAGGGCGAAGGTAGTATGTCCTTTCGCTATTCTCCTTGACAATAGTCCACCCATGCTTGGTCAGAATCTCGCTTATGTCTCCTCTGCGATTAAAATCATCAAATGGGGAAACGCCATACTCTTTTGATGTTGGGCGTTGGAAGGCTTCCACAACTTGCTCTTCGATTACCTCATTGAATGAACGCATAATCTCAAAAAGAGTCTCACGCTCTTCAATGCTGATGACATTAATACCCTTTTGAATCACCTTGTAGCCTTCGCTTGGAGGTGCTACAACGTAACCACCCTCACCACGAGTCTCAATGATGCAATAGGATTTGATGTGTGGGTTTGAGGAAGCCTCTTCCTTTGTTGGTGGGCGTTGTGATAGCTTCAGGTTCTGCTCAATGACCTCACACTTATAATACAAATGGTAACCATTTGAACGAGTTTGTACAATGTGTAGCTTGGCGTAAAGTTCTTGTGGAATCTTGCCCTTAATGGATGCCCAAAGGGGATACGTTTCGTATTTGGTGTCAATGTCAATGACCTCAAGACCTCCAGAGATAGATCCACAAATTATGGCGATGCCTTTGGCTCTTTCATCATCCATTTGAGCCTTCAACTCTTCCTTTGTGATACGCTCACTTTGATACTTCTTCCATGGGAAGATGGCTTGTTTCTTATCGTTGACAGCGATGGCGTTAACGCCATAATCTAAGTACTTCAAATACATAAGATAAATTATTTAGTGCGTTTTAAAAATGCTTTCCATTTTAGATACTCGGTTGCTCCTTTCATGTCAGCCATGCCGGTCAACCAAGGAATAGGGGTTCTTGTTATTGGTGTGAAAATCATTAGATTATCACTCTCATAATAACTCTCCTCCCAAGCAACAATCTCGCTATATGGGATTGTTAGTTTTTTCTTTTTGCAATACCTATCAGAAAATTCAACTTCGTAAAATTCCATATCATTAATATTTAGCTGCGTAACCCTTTTTAATCATTTCAATGTTAACGTCAATTCTATGATGCCTAATAACTACAATAGGTCTACCATATTTGTCAAGCCCCTTGCTATATACATCTACTTCTTGACCTTGACCAACTAATAGTTTAAGAGCATCTCTTGAGTCTTTACCTTCTTGTGTATCCAACTCAGGAGCGTTTATCCCTGCCAACCGGCAGTTAGCCGTGTATGATAGCCTAAATCCAAGGTCTATGGTCATGTTGATAGTATCACCATCAATGACCCTATTTACTATTGCTTTGTAGTTGTACATAAAGTGTATGTTTTGTTGTTTTCTTCTTCAATCATTTTCTTGTACATGATGTCATAATAGTATAGCCTACACTTTTCAAGTATTTCTTCTGATGAAAAGCCACCGACTACATAAAACATTTTACCAATTTGCATTCTACCTGCAAGTACTTGTGATGGGAAAGAACCCATAACATCAAAAGTAACCATATCTGACCTAAATTCTTCCATCATAATTATAAATTTTTATAACAATAAACATCAATATCTTCTAAGCAATTAACAACTCTTGAATGAACGCCAAACTTATTAAGGCATTCTATCATGTGTTCTTGCAAAGGCGATACAACCCCATTTTCAGCCTTAACCTCAAGGAATATAGTAACGCCATTCCTAATGCACATAAGGTCAGGAATGCCATTCCTATTCGTTTGTATTAGCTTTACTACGAACCAACCACTCTTGTTGAGTCTATCCATTATCTTTTTCTGAATTTGCGATTCTTTCATATGCTTCGATTGTTTTAAAAAGTTGTAAAATAAGTTGCGGAACTACTGCGTTACCGGCCGCTTTTATGGATTCGTTTCTCCATTTAGGAAAGGTAATTCCGTCCAATCTGTTGGAAAACCCATCATCTCTAACACAAATTGGGGCGACAGTTGGGAAGGCTGACCAGTCTCCTGGGCTATTAAATGGTTCAGTTCGGATCTTCTTGTTGGCTCGTCTTCCGGTCTCTCCTTTTCTGTCCCCGTGTTCCAACATCGTGCTGTCGGGGTAGGCATCATTGCCATCTGTCTGAGACTCATTTGTAGGCTTACTCCCTTGTCTGCGTGTCTCTCCTTCCTCGCTTCGTATGTTTCCGGTTTCGCTCCGGTGTTCCAATCCATTGCATTCGGTGTCGGCAAAAGTTCCCCCCTCATTGCCATTCTCGTTAGGCTGTTCTGAGAATCTTTCTTCCCTGCTTTCTCCGATTCCGATGCCATCGGTGTCGGTAGCATCCCCAATACCGCAAAATGTTCCAAATACATCGCTCTCATCTCCCCTCCGTAAATCTCCTTTCTCTTCTGAGTCTCCTCCAATGTTCTGTCTCTTGGAGTTGAGTTCGGTGTCGGTAGAAGTCTCACTACATCGTTCAGTTTCGCTCCAAATTGTGTTCCCGTTGTTTCCGATGTCCGATACCATCTCCCTGCTTCCGATTGGTTTATCGTGTCCGGTCTCTTTGGAGAACCCTCCGTGTCCGCAACTGTCGGAGTAGGCAATAAAGAAAACTCGTTGTCTGACATGGGGAGCGTTGACGGATACAGCTGGTAGTACATACGTTTGTACTTTGTACCCTTGATTTTCCAAGTCAACTTGGATCTCCTCGAAGACCAACCCTCCTGACCAATTAACAATTCCAAGAACGTTTTCTCCCACGATCCAACGTGGTTGAATTTCTTTAATTGCTCTAAGCATTTGCGGCCAGAGGTGTCTCTCATCTTCTTTACCAAGTCGCTTTCCGGCACTGGAGTACGGCTGACATGGGAAACCTCCGCTGAGGATGTCAATTGCTCCTCGGTGAATAAAGAAGTCTGTTTTGGTAATGTCTTCATATGAAATTGCTTTAGGAAAGTGATATTTTAAAACACGTTGCCCAAATGGATTCCATTCGCAATGGAAGACATTCTCCCATCCCATCCATTCAGCTGCTAAGTCAAACCCTCCAATGCCTGAGAATAGTGATCCGTGCCTCATGATATTACAACTCTTTTTTCGTCAACGTAAAGGATAGCTTGTTCGGGTCTGAATTCAAAACCACAAGAGTCTTTTAAATGCTTAGGATTTGTAAACTCAATCTCCCAAGTTTCATCAACGGTGATGTATCCAAAAACATCATCAGCAGTCATTGAAGCACCAAACTTCTCTTGGAGCATCAATGCTTCGTACTCCTCAAGTTGCATGAGAGAAATATCCCAATAGAAGGAAATGTAAACACTATCAACACCAAACTTTATTTGATTGATGCCTTCACCAAATGTTGTCAATTCTATATTCCAAAATATCTTCCTTACTTTTTCAATCTTGCAGTCATAAACTACATCACCTAAATTTAGGTAGTCAGTAAGACCATAAACTTCTACATCAAACTTGGTTGTTCTAAAATCTACTTTCATGTTATTTGTGTTTAGACAGCAATATTAAGACATTTAATATTACTAACCAAGAAAATCTTTTTTAAAGTGTTCCAACGTGTAATCTTTTTTGTCCATTACTGCTTTGTATATCTTGTCTTCAATTCCATTCTCTGCGAATATCCAATATATCTTAGCCTCACTATTCCTATCCTTGGTTTGGATTCTCGCTCTTGATTGCCAATAACTAACGGCAGAGAAATCTATGTTAAAGAACACCAATGCCTCAGCGGTTGATAGGTTAATACCTTCCCTGCCGGATTGGATTTGAGATATGAATACCCCACTATTGGCATCATTAAACTCTTGTGGGTCTGTAAAAACCTCTCCAAACACCCACCGGATAATCATGGCTTCGGATACGAATTTATAGTAAATGGCTATCTTCTTACCTTTAAACTTATTAAGAATAAACTCAGCCTTGGTATAGTCAAAAGCCCTTCCTTCCCTGCCAGGTTCGTCAATAATTACTGATCCGCTATAAATCTGATGGAGTTTGCTCATCAACTTAACTGCCGTATCCCCAAGAACCACATCACCATTATTATTTTTGACTATCTTATCAATACGCAATCTATCTGCGAACTTGTAAGTACTATCAGCCATTTTAACGTGAAGAATCTCTTCCTGAACAAGTTGAGTAAAACCTGCATCTTCTTGAGTAAAGTTGATGAATAACTGCTTTATTTTCTCCATAACCAAATCTTTTCTTGCGTTTGAATAGTCATTGATAGACCTATTGAAAACATATTTCTTTTGTAGGATAACATAATACTTTGCCCAATCGTAGAAGTTCTTGTAAATCGCAAAGGGGCTTTTATTCGTGATCCAAAACTGGTGGTAGATTTGAGAATACGACTCCGGTGTTGGAGTTCCTGACAAAAATATAATATTTGCCCCAACGCATATCCTCTTCAACTCTTTAGCCCTCTTTGATGGAGTTGGGAACGCACCAAGGCTATGAGCCTCGTCAACAATAACAATATCAAATGTATCCTTAACGTGATGTAATTGCTCGTAATTGGTTACAAAAACTTTAGATGTACCAAATGGCTCTGCTTGTTTGATGATGTCAGGAATAGCCTTCTTTTTAGTTACAAATAGCACATTTTGTGCTTGTACCTTTTCGCATATGGCAAGAGCCGTCAATGTCTTTCCGGTTCTAACTTCCATGGCAAGATAAGCTATGCCATATAAACGAAGAAGATTAGCACCATTGGTACTAATCTCCTCTTGATAATCTCTTAGTTGAGTCATTTCTTCAATAATTTATCCTCTGTCATTTCAATAAGCCTATTTATCTCGCTCAAAATAAAGCTACATATACGCTTCTTTGAAGCCTCTGGGAGAGAAGAAACTGCCTCTTCAAGGTTCTTTTTAGGCGTGTCTGTGTTCAATAATGACTTCAATAATGCTACCCTTGAATTTGTTAATGATAGCAATTGAACTCTCATAGCAATGTGATTTTGAACAATTGATTGCTTTGTCCTAATTGTCCTTTCGTTGGTACATACCCTACAATATTTATTGATGCCATCCTTTTCGTTCTTATCTTTTGTGAATTCAAATATTGGCTTCTCTTCTTTACAAGTTTTGCAAATCTTCACAAGTTTAGTTTCTTGCAGTGTGGACATATTGATGTTTTTTTTCCAAATGAAACAATGGTGTAGTATTTTTTACAAGCCTTACACTTTATCCAAAGTGTTTTAAGTTCTTTAATCATAATGGGATGTTGTTGACGTGTTCTTTAACATCATTCTCAAACTTGGATGAAATTTGGTCTTTGACATACCTTATACCATGAATAACCGTTGTGTGGTCGGTTACGGCAGGACTAAAGATAGTTGCTATCTCATTCAATGATAAATCTGTCATCTTATACAAATAGTAAAACATGATGTATCTTGTTGATACCATTCTATGCTTTCTTGTCTTAAATTTTAACTCAGATAACTCAATCTTAAAATAGTCCAAAAGTATATTCAACACAACCTCCGGTGTTCTTCTTATCGGTACAAGAGTAATACCTGGCATCACCCAATAGTTCATATCTTCTCAACTTTGATGGTTTCGTTATTCAATAGCATATCTACAACATCTTCAAGGTTTTCACGATGCTCAGGGGTGAGTAGGGCGAATTTCTCAACGAGTGATTGGTAGCTAAATGGGTCTGACTGCATCTCTGCTCTTATGCCATCCCTAACCTCATCACGAAAATGTGGGTATGTAAGGATGTCTTTAAGCACCCAATCGAACTTCTTTTGATAATCTTGGAATTTAACAGCACCCCTTGTATTAGGGTGCTGTCTCATAAAATCATCGCAATACTCTTTCGCCATCCTCAAATGGTGAATCATCGTGATTGCACTTGAGCCTTTCATTTCTTGTATTTTAATTGATATGAAACCATTTTAGGCTTAGTATCCTCATTAAGAGCCAACCAAAGTTTATGGGTGTATGTAAACAAAGCCCAGTCACTCATAAGTTCATCAACACTCTTGCTAACAAGCTGCCATCCCATGCCTTGTATAGCCCCATTCTTGCCAATTGTACGTGTTTTGGCGTTAAGCCAAAGGATAGCAACACGCTCAATATCCTTTCGACCATGAGCCTCTAATAGCTTGTGGTAAGCTGCCAATTGAAGCCAATAAGATGGATAAATGCTATTGGATGTTTTTATATCCACCAAGGTGGTTGCCCCATAAATATCCATGACCCTATCAATAGTTCCGGCAAACCCAAGAGCCTCGCTGATGTAGTTCTGCTCAATAAGGTCAATGGTTGGATTGTGTGTAGTAATGAATTCTGCATACCTTTCAAACATTGCCCATTCAAGCATCTTATACTTTGGCGTACCATTCTCAATAAACGATACCTCTTCTCCATTGTCATACCTTTCAGTAAGGTCATGCACATTGGACCCTCTGCGACCTGCCTCATCACGAATCGCATCTGCATCAGCACCTACATCCTTGATCCATTTGAAATAAGCGGCATCCTTCGGGTAGGCTTCAAGGATGGTGGTTACGCTTGGGACATAACCACCTTCTTGAGTCAGGTAAAACCTCGCATCAAGGAACTCAATCCTGCCCTTGTTGTTGTTGATGATAAAATTGTTCATTTTGGTGTTATTTGATGTTTGAAATAATCTCTTCGCCTTCAGATGCTCTAAAGCCATCTACTGATTTAATTACCTCTTTAAGTAGGAGATAAATGTCATGGTCTTCGATACACACGCTACCGATGGCGGCTAACAATTCGTTTGACTTACCCTTAATCTTAACTGTTGTAGAACCTTCATCATCGTGCAATAAAATGATAAATTCTGCTACTGAATTCGTACTCATGTTTTCTGTTTTTTGGTTATTAAAGTGTAAATGTATGGCAACTGAATTAAAAAACAATACAATTGAATAAAATTATTTTTGCTTTTCGCTTTTTAGTTTTTCCAGATAAATAATCGAATCCAT
>JACCDV010404921.1_pt1 | contig 27522 bp, 32 predicted proteins | sample 7446131 | NCBI WGS metagenome assembly JACCDV01 (sample SAMN15323448, study PRJNA562643) | freshwater metagenome | isolation source: river surface water | place: USA:Blue River Watershed | collected 2017-08-17 | reverse complement strand
TATTTTTTTATAAGTCTCTTTGTCAGGAATACTAAAATAATTAAATGGTTTTAGTAAACGTAGGACTTTTTCATCTGTAATGTTATGTCTTCCAATAACAAGATGCATCCAAGTTTTCTCGGTGTTGTTTTTATGTATTTTGATTTCTGTATGACGATCTCGCCAACCAGGGGCTTTTTTTGAACCCTTCCTATCTTTATCCATACTTTCCATCATATCATGCTTTTAACGGCACTTGAGCGCCCCGCTCATACTGGTTGCCAGACTTGGAGTCGAACCAAAATTAAAGGCTTCAAAGGCCTCTGTCCTACCATTAGACGATCTGGCAATACGGACTACTATATCAGAAAATAGGGGAAAATGGAAGAGGCTTAGATAAAAATAAAAATACCTCCCATACGGGAGATATACTTATTAGTACTTGGTTACAGTGTTATAAGACCGTGAGAGGGTTAGAGCCCATCCAAGGACTAGACAATTTCTTAATATGCTAGACGTCAATATGCAAGTGGTTATAATCAACCATTTATATGTATATATTACCAAATAAAAAAACTAAACCTTATCGATTTAGTTTCTTTATTTTGTCACCAAGCTTGTGGCTTGGATCATCGGGATAACCCATTTGTATTTCTACAATATCATATACGTATGTGAATGCAAGCTTTTTTGATAATAAAAAATTAACATCACAACTGAAAAATATTTTAAGTTTAATTCGGTTTTTCTTAATGTTTTTTTATGAAAACGTTATGCCTCTTCTGTTAGGGTTATCCTATGATAAAAAGATTCATAGAATGGATATATACAAAAATAACAATAGAAACAATTTACTCACAGACAAGAATAAATGAAGGTGAGGTGTATTGGTGTTCTTTAGGTGAAAACATAGGTTTTGAACAAAATGGAAAAGGTGAGTATTTTAGAAGACCTGTATTGGTTTTCAAGAAGTTTAATAACAACATATTCTGGGGTATACCTATGAGCACAGTTTGTAAAAATAATAGGTATTACATAAAAGTTTTATTAAAAAATGTAAAACAATCTGCGATTGTTTCTCAACTTAGATTACTCGACACTAAACGATTGGATACATTTATTGGCTATGTATCTAAAGAAGATTTTATAAAAATCAAAAACAGTATAATGGAAATTATACAAAATTAAAGCCCGAGCTGTTTAAAGCTCAGGCATCCGGGATAACCCATTTGTATTTATATATTATCACACATATATGTGAATGCAAGCCTCCACAATCAACCCTCTTGCGCCCCGTGCTATAATACAATCATTACCAAATAATCATATACAACAAAACATATGCTCAACAAACAAATCAAGATTACGGGTATGGAAATGACTCCTTCGATTCAGGATTATGTTCACAAAAAAGTTGATGCACTGACAAAGTTTATTGATCCTAAGGTAGAAGCACTAGCAGAGATTGAGATAGGGAGAACAACAAATCATCACCATAAAGGTGAAGTATATAAGGCTGAGATAAATCTTACTATAGGGAAGCGAATATTTAGAGCTGATGTAACAGAATCTGACTTGTATACTGCTATAGATATGATGAAAGATAGGGTTGTACAAGAGGTTTCAACACAGAAAGACAAAGATCATTCGCTTATGAAGAGAGATCAAAAAGAAATCAAAGACGCGCTTAAGAGAGGGGAATAGATAGAGCTTTTGCAATATCTTCAACTCCAGCATCAAGCACCCACACTCCATCAATGTTTAGTGTGGGGCTTTTGTTTTGTCCTGTAGCTTTCTCAACTTCTTCTTTCCACATAGAGTTCTTAAATATATCTCGTTCTTCAAAAGGAAGGTTGTGTTTTGTAAGAAAATTAAGAGCTTCTATAGCCCAAGGACAACCTGTTTTTGTGTAGATGATGATTGACATAGGGTAAGTATAGCATGAGGTGAGGTTCGACTTAGGGTCTTGTCATAAGGTGGTTTAGTGTGGTATATATTATATCCAGATGCACTTTGATTTTTTTCTTTTGTAGGGTTACACGTGTGTGTGATTTCTGCAGGGAACAGGGTGTGTTATGTTATATAACCAACAGTTAGTGTCCTCCTGTTATGTTAAAATTGACTATTCAGCAACTCCTTACCTCAGCTCAATGTGAGGGTGTCTTGTTTTTTGTTATCGGTCCCGAAGGGTCTGGTAAAACCACGCTTACTGAAGCCCTGGTCAATCAGTTTTCTTCATCAGGCATGGTTCCGTTCAGCAAGGCGATCTCTGCACACTTGGATTCTCTGGAGTCTCGGAAGAGTCGTCTGGTGCAGCAAGTTCGTGCATTGATGAGACAACGAAGCAAAGATATTCAACCTTCTTTCCTTTACAGCGTCTTACGAGATGCTCTGAAGGGGCTTGGAAAGCCACAAGTCGTGGCAATCGAAGGTTTTCTTCGTCGTCCAGATCAGTGCAAACAAGCTCCTGATATCGCGGCTGAGTTCTTTCCCAATCATCTGTTTGTTTGTGTTGAGGCGGTCTGTGATCGTCACATCGCACACGAGAGGGCGGTTGCACGGAAAGGAGCCGGCGACGCCTCACCGATAATCTCTGTCTGTCATGATGAATACTTCAGACAACTTGAGATTATTCGCAGAGAATGTGAACCCTGGTCTCATCACGTTCAAGTGTGTGCGAACGGCACGCAAGCAGAAACCTTGGACAGTCTAAACCAAGGTTTGAAAGACCTTGCTGCCCAGCTTCGTTCCGGCGGAAAAGGAAAGACCTTTGAGAATCTTTTAGGTGCAAATGCAGGCAGTCCTCTCGCAGCTTAGCACTCTGATTATTCACATATAAGCCTAACCCCCCACCCTCGTCCTCCAACGGTCCCACCCGGACCCAAGGAGGCGAGGGTCTTTTTTATTGACGACTTTACACACCTCAAGAGTGTTGTAATATGCTATGATACACACATATGATTTCTCATTATATTGACACGCTTCTTGTGTACGCTGAATCCGGCTCGTCTATTGTTGTGCAGTATATTTTTATTATTGCTTTTCTCGCAACCATACTTGAGTCAACTCCTGTGCTTGGAACATTTACACCCGGAACTCTTTTCCTTCTCTTTTTTGGATACATCGCATCAATGCAAGATGTAAATCTTGCATTGGTTGTGTTGGTCGCAACACTAGGGTCTATTACAGGAGATGTTATAGGGTATCTTCTTGGCAGATATGCAGGTGGGTGGATGGTCAAGCATAAAAAGATTTTAAAGATTGGACATATAGAACAAGGTCGAGCATTTTTTAGTAAACATGGTGGCAAGAGTATTCTTATAGGTCGTTTTGTTGGACCTATTCGACCTATGGTTCCTCTTATTGCAGGAAGTGTCCATATGCGTTTTAGTACGTTTATATTTTGGAATATACTCGGAGGGTTTTTATGGTCAACCTTGTATCTCACACTCGGATATTTCTTTGGTGCATATGCTCGAGAGATAGAACATGTGGTATCAAGAACAGGATTGATTATTCTTGGAGTTGGTGTCATGATTGGTGTTTGGTATTATGTTAAATACAAGAAAAGAAAAGACCTATGCGAAAAGAAAAACCATTTGTCATAAAACATACGCATGTTCCCTCAGGGGATCAACCAGAGGCTATCAAAAAGATAGTTGCTGGTTTACGAGCGGGTATGCAAAAGCAAACCCTTCTTGGTGCTACAGGAACAGGTAAAACATTTACCATGGCAAATGTGATTGCCCAAGTTCAAAAACCAACTTTAGTTGTTGCACATAACAAAACTCTGGCAGCTCAACTAGCACAAGAGTTTAAGGAATTTTTTCCTGACAACGCGGTGCATTATTTTGTATCGTATTATGACTACTATCAACCAGAGGCCTATATCTCGCATAGTGATACATATATAGAAAAAGAAGCACAGATCAACGAAGAGATTGATCGATTACGTCATGCAACTACACAAGCACTTCTTACGCGAACAGATGTAATCATAGTTGCTTCAGTTTCGTGTATCTATGGTTTAGGTTCTCCTGTTGAGTATGAAAAAGTGAATCTCATTCTCCGAAAAGATACAAGAACAGACCGTGGAGAAGTGGTACGAAAGCTTGTACATATGTATTTTACAAGAACAACTGCTGATGTTACCCCTGGAACATTTCGAGCACTCGGAAATACACTTGAGATTATGCCAACACATGAACGTGTTATCTGGAGATTAATATTTAGTGGTGATATGTTGGTACAGATCGAAGAGATTGATCATATTACTCGTGCTATTGTTGAGCGAGATATGGATTCTATAGTTATTTTCCCTGCAAAGCACTTTGTGACTCCTGAGGATGAACGAGTTCGGGCAATAGAAGATATTAAACAGGAACTTGCTGAAAGATTAAAAGAGCTTGAGGCTGCTGGAAAGGTTGTTGAATATGAGAGATTGAAACGAAGAACAAATTATGATTTAGCACTTCTTCGAGAAGTCGGATATTGTAACGGAATCGAAAACTACTCACGACATTTTTCAGGAAAAAAACCTGGAGAGCCTGCTGATACGCTTATGTCATATTTTCCAGAAGGATTTTTAACTATGATAGATGAATCACATGTGACGGTGCCTCAGCTCAATGGTATGTATGCTGGAGACGCATCACGAAAGAAAAATCTTATTGATTTCGGGTTTCGACTTCCATCTGCAGCGGATAACAGACCACTTAGATTTGCTGAGTTTGAAGAGAGAACAGGACAAACAGTATATGTGTCTGCAACACCTGGTCCTTACGAACTTGAGCAATCAAAAAACACACAAGTGGTAGAGCAAATTATTCGTCCGACAGGTCTTGTTGATCCTGTACTTATAGTTCGACCAGTTGTTGGAACTGATACATACAAAGGACAAATTTATGATTTTATAGATGAAGTAGTTGCAAACACTGCAAAAGGTGAGAGAACACTTGCAACAACGCTTACAAAAAAGATGGCTGAAGACTTATCAGAATTTTTAATTGCAAAAGGTATTAAGACTCGATATCTACATAGTGATGTGGAGACTATGGAACGTATACAAATACTTACTGAACTTCGTAAAGGTGAGTTTGATGTACTTGTTGGAGTTAACTTGCTTCGAGAAGGTCTTGATCTTCCTGAGGTTTCTTTAATAGGAATTCTTGATGCTGATAAAGAAGGATTTCTCCGTTCAAAGACTGCGCTTATACAAACGATAGGTCGTGCAGCACGTAACGTAAACGGTCGGGTTGTTTTATACGCTGACAAAGTAACTGATTCACTCCAAGGTGCTATGGAAGAAACGCTTCGACGTCGAACGATACAACTTGCATACAATGAGAAGCACGGCATTACGCCACAGACGATTAAGAAAAATATTCATGATATCACTGAGGCTATAGAAAACGAGCATGAGAAAAGTGTGCGAGAGATGCTTGTGGTTGACTTGGGTATTGACAGTCTTGATGACATCACAAAACTTGATGTGAAGGGTAATAAAAAGATTGCAAAGGATATCAGTATGCTTATAAAGCAAAAAGAAAAAGAGATGAATGAAGCGGTCAAGAATCTTGATTTTGAAACTGCTGCACTTTTGCGTGATGAGATGTTGGCGCTTGTAAAGATTCAAGGTGAGGCGGTTACTGGAGGTAAACCAAAGACAGCTAAAGAGAAGAAGGAGATAAAACGAAAGGAAGACGAGGCTAAACTTCGAAAAGGATCTAATGCATTTTTAGATATGGAAAAGATTGGTGATGCAAAGGCTGAAAGTTTGCAAGTAAAACGTGAAAGTAATCATGTAGTCAATGTGAAGTTTGGTAAGAAGGGTGCTGTAAAAAAAGTGAAGGAAGTGAAGAAAGTGATAGGGAGAAAGAGGGCTGATGAGCGGGATAATAAGAGATTGCGAAAATAGTAAAAAAACGGTATGGTTGGGGTATGGAAACGACGTGTTTTCAGTGTTAGTTTGTTTGTGAACTTTAATCTGAGGGAAAATGAGACAATGAATAAAAAATTTGAAAAGTGGTTTAACATGCTTGTTGAGCTTTTGCTCGCTGGGCAGGGTTGGTTGTATCGTTTGATCAGACTTCCGTTGGGTTGGCACGGGACCATCTTGGATGGTAACGGTGTCAATGTCGTTTTCTGGTATATCCGTAGCGATGGCCAGATCATGGTTTTGCTGGGCTACAGTCCTATTTACAAGAGCTGGGGCTTGATTGGCGGTGGTGTCAAAAACAAAGAAACTTTTGACCCGGAAAAGGGAGACTTTTTCTTGTCTGCATTGATTCGTGAAATCAAGGAAGAGATTCATCGTGATATTCATCCATATAAGATTTTCGAAGTTGCTGTATTTCAGCAACTGAAATCAATTGCAGGATGCTGGATAACAACTGGTCTCTGGCTATATTCTGTAGCTCTCCAGGAAGATGAGGTACAAAGGTCTTGGATGTCGGAACATCTAACCTTACAGAATGGTGAGTTGACTAAGGTAGAATGGGTTCCGATCGAGGAAGCTATCCAAGGTAGCAAATCCAGAAAGATCGGACTCAGTTACCGGCGAATGCTCCTAAAATTCCTTCATCAATATTACCAGAAAAAAAGCGGTCAAAGAATATCGAACTATCAGGGTTGCATGGCACATGAACTCAGTTTTCGGTGCGGCCAAGACACCTTTATTGTCTAGTCTCTTCAACCACCATCCTCACCCCCCACGTGAGGCTCTGGTGGTTTTTTTCATTTTCCAAATATATACGATATACTAAGTACATGGCAAAAATCACACTCTTCGGCATGGCAGGAACAGGTAAGGGTACTATCCGAGACCTGCTCAAAAAAAAGCTTGGATACGATAAATCTTTCTCATGTGGAGATTTTGAAAGACAAGTTGCAGAAAGCAGAGGTATGACTCTTTTAGAGATTGATAGGCTGGCAAAAACAGATAGTAGTATAGATATTGAACAAGACAAAGTTATGGCAGAGTTTGGAAAGAACAATGATAACTTTATTGTAGAAGGAAGACTCGCGTGGTACTTTATACCAGATTCTTTTAAGATTGCGCTTTTGTGTGATTTTGATGATAGAGTAAAGCGTATCGCAAAGCGCGAAAACAAAGATATTGCACAAGTTGAAGCGGAAACTCTGGAGCGAGAAAAAGCTATCGCAGAAAGATTTGAAACATACTATAACCTAAAAGATTTTCAAAATCCTGCAAACTTTGATTTAAGTATTGATACAACGCATCTTACTCCAGATGAGATAGTAGAACAGATCATAGTAGTTTTAAAAGATAGAGCTCTTATATAGCCATGAAAGCCGTCATACTTGCAGCAGGAAAGGGAAACAGATTAAAACCCTATACTGACACTATTCCAAAACCTCTTCTATCGTTACATAACACACGTGACGATCGTGATACACTCTTGACAGATATATTGACAAAACTCCCATCATACATAGATGAAGTGATTATTGTTGTAAAATACCTTGAAGAAACAATTCGAGAATATATCCTTAAACAAGATACATATATAAAAAAGAAAAATCCTCGCATACAAAACATACTTTGTGTTACCCAAACAGAAGCAAAAGGAACTATGGGTGCGCTACTTTCTGTAAAAGAATTCATAGAAAAAGACGAACGATTTTTGGTGTTGAATGGTGATGATATTCACACAACAGAAGAGCTGGAAAAATTTAACACATACCCGCGAGCGTTTGGTGTGCATACAAAAGTCATGCCTGGATACAAATCTATTCAAGTAAACGCAGAAGGAATCGTAACGGAGCTTCGAAAACAAACTGAAGATGAGCTTGCGCGTGGATGTCTGATTGCAACGGGTGTGTATCTTATAGACGGACATATCTTTGATTTTGATCCAGTGGTGCTTGTCGACGGAGAGATAGGTTTACCACATACACTTATGGCACATGTTGATACATACCCAATGCACGCAGTTGAGGAGAAAGGTTGGGTATCAGTTAATACAGTCGAGGACCTCAAGAATTTGTGGTATCATCACCAGTAATGAATACAGCAGAAATCCAAAACCGTATAGACAGTATAGAAACACAGATGCTTGAGAGTGATTTTTGGGTAGATAGTATTAAGGCTCAAACACTCGTAAAAGAATTGCAACAACTTAAGATGGAGCTTGCGGCAAATGATTTTTCACAGATGGATGCAATCATAACAATCATATCTGGAGCAGGTGGAGATGATGCTGAAGATTTTGTGGGTATGCTTTTTTCTATGTATAAAAAATACGCAGAAAAAAGAGGTTGGGGATATACCATACTTCATGATCAGGAGAACACACTTGGTGGATATAAACAGGTTATGTTTGAACTGAAAGGTAAAGGATCATATCAGATACTGAAACACGAATCTGGAGTACATCGACTTGTGCGAACGTCTCCATTTAACTCAAAAGGTTTGAGACATACATCGTTTGCTCTTGTTGAAGTTGTTCCAAAGATTGACAAAGCTATAGAAGGAATTACTCTCGATGAGAGTGACTTGGAGATAACAACAGCACGAGCAGGAGGTCCTGGAGGACAAAACGTAAACAAGCGAGAGACGGCTGTACGTATCGTTCATAAACCAACAGGCATATCAGTTCATGTTACAACAGAGCGATCACAGGGTCAGAACAAAGAAAAAGGTTTACAAATCATACAAGCAAGACTTCTTAAGAAAAAAGAAGATGATATGAAAGCAAAAGAAAAAGGATTATCAACAACTGCACATGTGCAGATAGAGTGGGGGTCACAGATACGTTCTTATGTGTTGCATCCATACAAGATGGTCAAAGATCATAGAACTGAGTATGAGACAAGTTCAGTTGATGATGTGTTAGATGGGGAGATAGATGGGTTTTTGGAAGCGGAGAAGGGGTTGTAGAGTGATTTTTGTCACCCGATATTTTATGTATGTCAACTTTTTTGAGAATATATTACACGCTATCATATATCCATGAAAGCTCCGAAAAAGGCAGCAAAAACTGCAAAAACTAAAAATAGAAAATATGTATTTGTCATCGGAGGTGTTATGTCGGGAGTCGGAAAAGGTATCGCAACAAGCTCTATTGGTCTCATTCTCAAGTCTAAAGGATACAACGTCACACTTATAAAGGCTGACCCTTACCTCAACGTCGATGCAGGAACTATGAATCCTACAGAACACGGTGAGGTTTTTGTTATGGAAAATGGTCTTGAAACAGATCAAGATATGGGTAACTATGAACGGTTTTTAAATCAACATATAAGTCAATCAAACTATATGACAAGTGGCATGGTGTATAAGTCTGTTATCGATCGTGAGCGTGCACTCGGATATGGTGGAAAATGTGTTGAAGCGATACCACATGTGCGAGATGAGATCTCAAGTCGTTTTCAAAAGGCAGCAGATGATAGTGACAGTGATGTTACACTTGTTGAGATTGGAGGGACTATAGGTGATTATCAAAACGTCATGTTTATGGAAGCAGCACGAACTATGCAGATACAACATCCAAAAGATGTCAGTGTTATCGTTGTATCATATGTTCCAATCCCATCTACTATAGGGGAAATGAAATCAAAGCCGACACAGAATGCTATACGACAACTAAACGGTTACGGTCTACATGCTGACTTTGTGATTGCTCGAAGTGAAGTCGCTCTTGATGATAAACGAAAAGAAAAGATCGCTATCTCATGTAATGTGTTAAAACAAAATGTTATCTCAGCACCAGATATCAAGAGTGTATATGATGTTCCGTTAAACTTTGAAAAAGATAAGATAGGTGAAGCTATACTTGAAAGTTTGCATCTCGATGTAAAAAAAGTTTCTCCACAAAAGAAAAAAGAAGGATTGGAAGAGTGGAAGAAATGGTGTTCATTTGTAAAAAAAGTTCATGCAAAAAGAGAACACACTGTTTCAATAGCTATGATTGGAAAATACTTTGATAGTGGGGATTTTACACTCTCTGACTCATACTTGTCTGTTATCGAAGCTTTGAAAACAGCTGGCACTCATGCAGGTGTAGCTATCTCTATAGAGTGGATAGATAGTAAACAGATAGAAAAAGGTGCTATCAAACTCTCTGACGTGTTTGCACGATGTGGGGGTCTTATCGTACCTGGTGGTTTTGGAACAACAGGTGTTGATGGTATCCTGCAGTCTATACAATATGTTCGAGAAAACAATATTCCATATCTTGGAATTTGTTACGGTATGCAACTAGCAGTTATAGAATACGCCAGAACTGTTGCGAAACTGACCGGCGCTCACACAACTGAGATAGACAAGAAAGCAAAGCACAAGATTGTAGATATTATGGAATCTCAAAAAGAAAATCTTGTGAAGTTTACTATGGGTGGAAGTATGCGTCTCGGATCATATGCATGTAAACTTACAAAGGGGAGTGTGGCCGCTCAACTATATGGTACAACTGATATCATAGAGCGACACAGACATCGATATGAGGTGAACAATGCGTATGTTCCGGAGCTTGAGAAGGCTGGTTTGGTTTTCTCAGGAACATCACCAGATGGAAAGCTTATGGAAATGATAGAGCTTCCAAAAGATGTACATCCATACTTTATTGCAACGCAAGCTCATCCAGAGTTCCTATCTCGACCGGTGCATAGTCATCCGTTGTTTGATGGGCTGGTGAAAGCTGTGATTGCTTCTAAACGTAAGTAATTATCTAGAATTCGCGCGGAAAATATTGTAAATGAAAAACACCCTGTCGCAAACACGACAGGGTGTTCTCGACAGGGATAGAATAGTTGATGGTAGCTAGCCTTTGAATGCGTCCCAATGTTTCTTGAAGGTGTTCAAGTCTAGATACTCTTCCTTGCTTTGGACTATCTCGAGGAGAGTGGAGTAATCACCGTAAATCTCTTTGAGCATGGTGCGAATCTTTTTCCAAGTTTTTTGTAACTCAGGAATGTTCGCTGTGATGCTGAGACGTCGGAGAAACAGATTGGCGTTTAGAACTTCAGCAGGCTCCGTCTTGCCTGCTTCACGAGGCTCGTTGATGACGAGCCGAATGAAGTGGGTTTGAGTTGGATCCAAGAGCAGGGCAAAGAACAGCATCTCGAAGTTCGAGAGTTTGTCGCCGGGGAACGGGTATGTTTTGTGCATGGTGGTAGATTGGTATTTCGGAAACAGTTTCCTTGAGATGGATAGTACCACAAGAATTGCACTTAAACAACCCTGCACGAAGTATTACAAAAACCCAGAATCTCACAAACTTTTAGAAGAAAAATAAAAAACTCCACTTTAGTCTGCGGTGGAGTTTTTTTATTCTGAGCTTATTTACGCCAACACGTTTTTCACAAATCTCTCGAAAACAGTAGGATCGTTTTGAGCTAGGTCAGCCATAATCTTTCGATCTACTTCGATGTTTTTCTTTTTAAGAACTCCTATGAACTTACTGTATGTAGTTCCATAGTTTCGAAGTGCTGCGTTGATCTTAACGTTCCATAGTCTTCGGAAATCTCCTTTCTTGTCTCGTCTGTGTGTAAATGCAGTGTTGAGAGAGTGAACGATTTGTTCGTATGCTAATTTTTCTTTATTCTTTCGAGGACCTCGGAAACCTTTGGCCATCTTAAGAACATTTCGTCTTGTTTTTGCGGCGTGAACACCTTTTTTTACTCGTACCATATGATTATATTGGGGATATTATTAAATAATTAAAAACTAGATATGAGCAAGAAATCGTCTCTTCTCTTGTGATGACATATGAAAGTCTGCCATTCGATGTTTTGCTAAAGTCTTTCGACCAGACTGTTTTGCGTTAAAGTGCCCGTGACCTACGCCTCGTGCTTTGATTTTGCCATTTTTACTAACTTTAAGTCGTTTAGCAAAAGACTTGTTTGATTTTACTGCCATAATTTTTTTGATATTACTGTAGGTTTCTTATCCGCAAGCGGGTTAAGTGTTCCTATATTGTTAATAAGTCTCAAGGCGGAAAGGGAAACCTTTCACTTCAAGTGCCTCTTCGACGGATCGTAAGTTTCGAAGTTACTTCTTTTTTTCTATCACAAGGGAAGGACCTTTTGGACCCCTTTTGAGAGGTACTGTGATTTTAAAATCTACAGATATGAGATTGAGATATCTTTGAAGTCTTTCGTGTAAAAAATCATCTTTTAAAAACTTAGATCTTCCTGATAAGAACAACTCAACTCGTACCTGTTGACCATCTGCAAGCCACTCAGAGGCTTTTTTAGCCTTAAGTGCAAGGTCAGCTTCACCTGTACCTATCTTCACTTGGATGCTTTTCACTTCGACAACTTTAGCAGTAGCTTTTGACACTTTCTGCTTTTTGTTCTCGTCATATTGAAATTTACCATAATCCATGATTTTTGCAACCGGTGGGGTTGCATTTGGGGATATCTCTATGAGATCAAGTCCTGCATCCTGGGCCATCTTTTGAGCAACACTGTTGCTGACTATGCCTATATTCTCGCCTTCGGCACCGATAAGTCTAAGTTCCGGGGCTCGAATATGGTAGTTTATGTTTGTTCTAGGGGTTGTTTGACGTGGGGTATATTGCGACAAGGGGTTTGTGTGTTTGTGTACTAATATGTATATATAAATAATCTAACATATACAGTATAGCATAATTTTACACATAAGGTATACTAGCTATATATATGCATACAAATTTTACTTTTAAAAAAATATTTGTGATTATCGGAGTGTTTGCTCTCGGAGTATTGGTTGGCAATTTTTCACCCCTTCTTGCTGCACATGGTACTACTCGACAAGCTGTATCTACAATTACAGCGTCTGAGACTATAGATATCAAAACCTTTTGGAAAGTGTGGGATATTCTTGATAGAGAGTTTGTAACAACATCTCATAGAGACCCTTTAAGTACTGATGAAGACAGAGGAGCTACAAGTACAGCAACAACAACTCGAAGTGAAACAGATGGTATGACGCAGCAGGAGAAACGTATATATGGAGCTATCAAGGGTATGGTTGATGCAGAGGGTGATCCATATACAACTTTTTTTACACCAAGAGAAGCTGCTTCTTTTGAGAGTGAGATAAAGGGTAGTTTTGAAGGTGTTGGTATGGAGGTTGGAAAAAAAGAAGGTGTATTAACAGTTATCACGCCACTCCCAGGAAGTCCTTCAGAGAAAGCAGGTATTCAATCTGGTGATAAGATACTTAAGATTGATAAGGTTGTTGCAACAGATATGACCATAGACACTGCTGTAAGTCTTATACGAGGGAAGAAAGGTACTGAAGTTGTACTTACTGTGTATAGAGAAGGGATTGATACACCATTTGAAGTTAAGATTGTTCGAGATACTATAGATCTTCCTACTCTTACAAAAAAATTTGATCAATATACAAACATATACACCATAAAAATATATTCTTTTTCTGAAGAAGTTGCAGAGCTTTTCAAGCAGGCTATGGCAGAGTTTCAATCAAGTGGTTCTAAACGATTGATTATAGATCTACGAGGTAATCCTGGTGGGTACCTTGAATCCGCAGTGCAGATCGCTAGTTATTTTGTTCCAGAAGGTAAGATTATTGTAAGTCAAGATTATGGTAAAAAAAGAGAACAAGAGTTCCTTCGAAGTGTTGGGTATTCAGTTCTTCCTCCTCAAACTAAAGTAGTTGTTCTTGTAGATGGTGGTTCTGCCTCTGCTTCAGAGATTCTTGCAGGTGCTTTACAAGATTATAACCTTGCAACTATTGTCGGACAGAAAACATTTGGTAAAGGTTCAGTACAAGAGTATCTTAAAGTAACTCCGACTACTGGTTTAAAGGTAACTATTGCACGATGGCTTACTCCACTTGGAAGATCTATATCAGTTTCAGGGCTTGTGCCTGATGTTGAGGTTAAAAATACTGAAGAAGATATGAAAAAGAAGACAGATATACAATACCAAAAAGCAGTTGAAATACTTACCAAATAGTGTATACTAAGTTCCTATATGAAAATCATTCTGCTAAAAGACCTCCACAAGGTAGGTAAAAAATACGATGTTGTTACTGTAGCTGATGGATATGCACTAAACAGTCTTATCCCTAACAAGATCGCTGAAGTTGCAACTGCTAAAGTTGTAGATAAGTATACAAAGCTAAAAGAGGTTGAATCTGCAGCACGTATTCTTCGAGAAGAAGAACTTGTAAAAGAACTTGCAACTATTGCAGGGAAGGAGTTTGTTATAGAGTCTAAGGCAAACGAACAAGGACACCTTTTTGCATCGATTCATAAAGAAGAGATTGGTGCGGCTATGAACATTGATCCTGCATACATACACATCACTGCTCCTATTAAAGAAGTTGGAACTCACACAGTAACTGTTAAAGTTAAAGATATCTCTAAAGAGGTTTCAATCACAGTTAACGCGAAGGCGTAATACTCAAAATTTAAAAACACCCTCACTTGCAGACTGAGTAAGGGTGTTTTTGATTTAGGGTTTGTTGCGGGGTTGTAGGTAAAGAAAACTCATGGTATTGTTGGTCCTAAGAACATGACGTTCTTGCGAACATTAACCTGAACCCCATACCTTTATGCTGAAGCCCTATCCACACGAAGAAACTATTGAACAATACGATATTACGAAATACTACGTATTGGCAATGTTGTTGAATCCGCTACTTGGTGCACTCCGAATTCTACGATACCATCAACTCTTTGGGTTTACATACTCAGATGTTTTACTCGTTGAAGAAGATCTTGTTGTCTCAAATGACCAACATTTCATCCTAGCAGTTGCTCCGATTTGTCATTCGCAGAGCAACTTGATTTACACCCTTGTTGATAATTTTACGAACCGAGCCGGCTGTAATTTCTTGAAACTTTTGCAGCTATACCCGAGGGAATGTGCTCAACTGCAAGCAGAGTGGAAAAAGCTCATGGCAGCGTAACAATCAAAACCATCTCCCTCAATCCCTGCAAAACACTCCGCGTGCTTTTGCGGGGTGTTTTTGATTTATGTTCATGTTTGTGCTAGTATTGTTTTCATGAATGAAGGATTAGAATCTTTACAAGCAGAGGTGAGAAAACTTACAGCATTAGTCGAAGAAAACAACAATATGCTTAAGAGTATTCAACGTCGAGCTCGTATGTCTATCTTGCTTTCAAGTATTAAGTGGCTGTTTATACTAGGTGTTACATTTGGATCATTCTTCTTTTTGCAACCTTACTTAGATAGTTTGATGGAGACGTATTCTTCAATCAGTAACTTATCAAACCCTTTCTCCGCGACATCGCCACAGGATGCAACAAATCTTGATCCGATGAATCAAACAGATGGTTTGATAAATGCACTTCGTACATACATGCCAAGGTAGCTCAGTTGGTAGAGCATATCCCTGAAGAGGATGGGGTCGCCGGTTCGAGCCCGGCCCTTGGCACAAAAGCGTGAGCTTTTGTAGGGCGAGAAAAGCTTTGCGATGTTTTTGAGGAGTTATGCTCCGAATAAAACCGCAAAGGTGTACTGAAGCTGTAAGCTTCGAGATCCCGGCCTGCATTTGAACATAAACAAAGAACACAAGGTTCGCCAGAGAAATTATTTGCTTCTGCTGAAGTAGATGTATATCTCTGGTGAACCTTGTGTTTTTTTGCTGAAAAATATTTTTAAATTTCATGATAGAATATATGTATGACAATCTTTACTGAGCTCAGTATTATATTATGTGTAACAGTTCTTCTTTCGTATCTTCTTCGTTTACTTCGACAACCTCTTGTTGTTGGATACATCATGAGCGGTATACTCATCGGACCATATGTTTTAAATATTTTTCATGCGTCTGAAGAGATTGAAGTTTTTTCAAAAATAGGTATTGCAATACTTTTGTTTATAGTGGGTATGAGTTTGAGTCCTGGAGCGGTAAAGGAGACAGGTAAAATCTCAATCATTCTCGGAACATTTCAAGTGCTATGTACCACAGGTCTTGGATTTTTAGTTATGAAAGGATTGGGGTATGATACACAATCTTCTCTTATAGCAGCTATTGCATTGACGTTTAGTAGTACTATTATTATTCTTAAGTTGTTATCTGATAAAGGCGATCTTCATAAGTTATATGGAAAGATGTCTATTGGAATTCTGTTGGTACAGGATCTTGCGGCAACACTTGCTCTGATTGCTGTTACGGCTTTAGGTGCGAGTGCGGCTGCTGGAGGTTTAGGGGTTTTGTTTATAAATCTATTTCTTAAAGGGTTAGGTGTGATCGCGGTATTGTATGTGATAGGAAGATTTATCTTACCTCGTGTGCTTGCAAGTGTCGCTACATCTCAAGAGCTATTGTTTGTCTTTGCTATAGCATGGGGACTTGGCATGGCTTCTTTGTTTGAGAGTATTGGATTTTCTATTGAGATTGGCGCGCTCGTCGCAGGTATCACACTTTCTGTCTCAAACTTTGCATATGAGATAAGTTCAAGACTTAGACCACTTCGAGATTTCTTTATTGTCATATTTTTTATAGTTCTTGGTGCGGAGATGCAACTAGATGGATTGAGTGCCCTCATATTTCCAGCAATCATACTTTCACTTTTTGTATTTATTGTAAAACCGCTGATTGTCCTTGTGTCTATGAATATCATAGGTTATAGAACTCGTACAAGTTTTATGACAGGAGTTTCTATGGCACAGATTAGTGAATTTTCACTTATACTTACTGCCTTGTGTGTTTCTGTCGGGTATATCACACCATCACTGGCATCACTTATAACACTTGTAGGTATTATTACTATTGCAGGTTCTACGTATCTGATATCGTATGCAGATACAGTGTATATGTATGTTAAAAGCCCTCTTAAATTACTTGCGTTTGGTTCTGCTCGTAAAAAAGACAAGGGGACACTTGAAGATGATACACCGTCAGTTGATATGATTATCTTTGGATATGATCGGGTGGGGTATGATTTTGTGCAAGTAGCACATAAGATTCATTCAGAATACTTAGTGGTTGATTTTAATCCGCAAGCTATTAAGATTATGCATACGCAAAACATACCATGTCGATACGGTGATGCAGAGGATGTTGAATTCTTAGAGGAGATTGCACTGACTAAGGCTAAGCTTGTGGTTTCAACTATACCTGATTTTAAGGTAAATAAACTCCTTGCGGTTCAATATAGAAAACATAATGCAGATGGGGTGATTATACTCTTGTCGTATGATGCGCGCCAAGCGAAAGAATTATATGCACTTGGTGCAACATATGTCATTATTCCGCACTATCTTGGAGCTCACCATGCCTCACGTATGATTTCAAAGTATGCCGCTGATCCAGATTTCTTTAACAAAGAACGAGAGCTTCACTTGGCTCATATTGACGAACGAGAGCGACAGTTGAAGAGGGTGTAGGTAAAAATAAAAACCGTCTACAAGAGACGGAAAAGAGGAATGGGAGATCCATTCCTCTTTTGATTTGTAGAATTTAACCCTTCACACGAACTTTTCGCCTGAGAAGTTTCAAACTCCGAAGGATGTCATTTGTCGTAATTCGCATCTCTTTAGAGAATGCTGTGTATCGGTTGCGAAGAGCTTTATTTCGCTCAGCGGATTCTTTTCTCCTGGCTTTCTGTTCATTTTTCAACGCGGTTCGGCGTTGAGAAGTTTGCATGTATTTTTTCATGATGTCTGGATTCTGGTTATTGAAGATTGTCTGAATGTACTTTTAATATATAATATGGATTATATATTGTCAATGTTCGCAAAAATATAACATAATCACCAAACTCTCGAGTAAAGGGCTTGATAAAATAAAAATAAAAAACTGATACCAGTCGGCGAGTATCAGTTTTTTATTTTTTGCAGTCTTTTTATTTTACCTTAATCTTAGCTTGTTTCTCTTTATCTACTCGCGGAAGGCGTATGGTAAGCATGCCTTGTGACTCTGTGGCTTCAGCTCGGTCTATATCGACCTCATGAGGAAGTTTCAATGTTCGTGAAAATGTACCCCAATAGAGTTCTCTATAGTGATAATTATCTTCAGAAATAGTCTTTTCATCTTTTCTTTCACCTCGGATAGTTAACATGTCTCGAGAAAGAGAGATATCAACCTCTTCTTTTCGAACTCCTGGAATCATAGTTTTTACTATGACATCAACAGGTGTTTCAAATACGTCAATAGCGAGTTGTCCATCAACTGATACAGGTTCTTCCTCGTCCTCATATACAGGAACATGTTGTTCTCTCTCAGAGTTGAGTTTGTTCATTGTTTGTTTGTTTACCTCATCCATACGATACACACCCTCGTCTTCATCTTCTCGTAAGCTTCCTGTTAATCGTTGAAAAAAGGATTGTCGTGTTGGTTTCATATGTATACTATTGTAATTCTTATCAACCCATAGCGCAAGGTTTTTGTACGTGTACATAGTATGAAATAAACCAAAAGAGGTGATGTACTACCATATGTGAGGGGTGATGAGTAAGAACATAACCTGCTCACACATATAAGGGGTTATATGAGTAACAACATTTTGGTTATTTAGTAAATGTGCAAATTTAATTCAACATACACAGTATGACAAAACATATCAAAAAAATATCTTTAAAAAACATATCAAAAACTTCAAAAACATTGCCCATGATTGCAATGCTTGCAGCTCTTGGTGTGTCTTCACTCACATATACTGTGACTGTACATGCTGATACTTCAACTTCAACACGATCAACAGGTGTGCATATGCAAAAAGGGAAAAGAGGTGGCGGAGAAAGATCTCAACATGCTTCTTCATCTATGCCACTTCGCGAAAAACCTGCAGCAGCAGGAGTTATACAATCTGTAAACGGGTATATAGTTACTGTCAAAGATAGAGAAAGTAAACTCTATACTATCGATGTGGGTAATGCGACTATTTTGAAGGGAGGAAGGGGGCAAGCGTCTACAACTGTAGCAGTAAGTGACCTTAAAGTTGGAGATATGTTTGGTGCTAAGGGTGTATTAACTGGAACTCATGTTGTAGCAACACAAGCTATGACAAGTCCACAGCATGGATTTATGAAAAAATTATACAACAAAGCAACGACAACTAAGTAGTGTACATACACATGTATTGGATTGAAAAAACTCACGTAACGTGAGTTTTTTCTTAACCTCATATTGAGAGCGGTTGGATTGTAATAAAATTTGACCTAGGGTGTATACTATACATACATCATGGAAGAATTGTATATTTCCCCAATGCATATGTCCGATGAAGAAGTTGCTACACGTATACAAAAAGGTGAAGCAGAGCTTTTACGGGTGCTTATGCATAGATATACAGATAAACTTACTCGATATGGAAGAAAGTTTTTATCAAATGCTGACAATATCGACGACATTGTCCAGGATGTGTTTATAAAAACATATCAGTATATACAGAGTTTCGATGCTTCACTTAAGTTTTCTTCATGGATATACCGTATAGCTCATAATGCTTTTGTAAATGGATTGAAGAAACAGCAAAGAGGACCTATACTTATGCCTGATTTTGATCTTGATGTATTTATATCCCATCAGAGATATGTTGATCCAAAGATAGAAGAACGAGAATACGCAGAATTAATTCAGATGATAGAACAGGGGCTTGAAAAATTAAAACCAAAATACAAAGAGGTTATCATTTTGTATTATCTAGAAAATATGTCATACAAAGATATCAGTGACATCTTACAAGTACCTACGGGAACAGTTGGTATACGTGTTATGAGAGCTAAAGAACAACTCAAAAAAATATATACCGACATGAAGATGGATGTAGAAAAATATATACACACAACAACGTAACATATGGAGAACACACAACATACACAACAACATACCCGTATTGAAAATATCTTACATAAGATACAAAACAAAGAGATATCAATACACTCAAAAACATTTTTCAGATTACAATGGTTAGCTTTTACCATACTTGTGATCGCAATATGTTTTGTGTCTGTTATGTTGTGTAGTTTTATACTCTTTACGTTAGAAGTGACAGGGCAACCTCATCTGATTGATTTTGGTACACAAGGACTTTTGCTTGCATTCTTTCTATTTCCGTGGCTTCTGTTCGTCATAGATGTTGTACTCATAGCACTGCTTGTATCACTGACTCGACATACATCGTTTGGGTATAAGATACCAGGGATATATATACTCCTCGGTGTTATCTGTATTATTGGGGTGAGTGGATATATTGTAGAATCAAAAACATCATTTCATAGAAACATGCTGATGCGAGCAGATAAAAAGCATCTGCCAGTTGTTGGATCTATGTATAGAAACGTACGACGTGCACCACCATCTGGGTATGAGATATATAGGGGTACAGTTGTTGATGCGGGACAAGGGTTTGTTTTGGTGACTTTGGATACTGATCGTGAAGATGTTGTAAGTACTACAACAACACAAGTGATTGTTCGCTTCGCTTCAAGTTCACCAGAACTTTCGCAGATAGGAGTAGGGCAAACTGTTCTTATATCCGGAAAGATTGTTGAAGGACAGATCGTACACCCCCGACTTAAGGTTGTTCCTCGATTGCCCAGTGTGGAGTAACAAGATATACTTAACGCTATATGAAAAAGAAACATATAATTCACATACTGTATGTACTGTGTGTAGTTATATTTGGTGTATCTACTCATGTGTATAGTCAGACCATGCTCTCACCTGAAGTCCAAGAAAAGATACGAACATTAGAATCACTGAGCTCCATCTCATCAATACTTACAAAACCTGTTGTATCTATACAAACAGGAACAACTTCTGTTCGTGCACCGAGGCTATTCTCAAAAGGATTATGTCCTCAATCAAAAGGTGATCAAGAAGATATATACATGTTGCAGCCTATTAACAAAACAACAGGTGTACCTAAAAACTATATTCCTAAAAATCTTGTTGACATACGTTCTCGTATACAAACATCAGGTACAACTACTCTATGTGTAACTGAAGATACAGCAACAGCTTTGTATGCTATGTCAGAAGATATGAAAAAGGAAGGATTGAGGCTAGTGGTTGTTTCTGGATATAGATCATATACAGGTCAACAAAACTTGTTCAACATATATGCGCCAGTTATGAACGTTGGTCCTTACCATAGAGTAGCTCCTCCTGGACACAGTGAACATCAGCTAGGCACAACGGTTGATGTTGCAAGTGAGTTTAAATCTGGAGTTGATTTTGCATCGACACCTGAAAGTATATGGATACAAGAGAACGGACATAAGTATGGATTTGTTATAAGCTATGAACAAGGGCATGAAGAAAAAACAGGGTACATGTATGAACCGTGGCATATACGGTATGTGGGTGTTGCAAATGCAGTGCTACTGCGCAAAGGCGAATATTCTCTTGCATACAAGCCTATATACTACAAAGATTCATGGATTAATCTCTTCTTGGGTAAGTTGAAGGACTATGTACAGTTTACACAGGGAAGAGATGTTTCGATTGGGGGATAAGTCTATGTTCACACTACAACTCTACATATCACATATCGGAGGTGTTATAAGTACTGCAAGCATACTTGCGGCGCTCTGTTTGTTTTTATATGTACAAGGATATAGAAAACAGATAGATACCATAGTATTTTCAGCATGTCTTGCTATGTCTGTGACATATACGCTGAAGTATATGCTCGGTGTGCCACGTCCTCTTGAGGCCCTAGTTCTTGAGACTGATGGAAGATTTCCTTCAGGACATGCAACTGTGGCAGCGGTTGTGATGGGGCTTGGGGTATACTATGGAAGCAAGATTCATCGTGTCGGGTTACGAAGAGTTGTGTATGCGTTGTCTATCCTATGGTTTTTCCTGATTGCATACTCAAGGGTGTATCTTGGGGTCCATGTACTTCTCGATGTGGTGGCTGGGGGATTGATTGGGGTTGTGGCGGTTTGGGTTTCAGTTCAGGTGTTTAAGCATTTGAGGTATTATCGGTAAGACTACTTTTCGAGAGTTGTGAGGGAAAGACCACAGCGAGATAGGAGAGTTTGTTGTATTTTTTCTGGAGTTGTATATGTATAGTTTGCTTTATGTACTAGTGCAGTTATGAAGGCAAGTCCAGATTCTCCCTCAATATGTGTTTTAAATGTCTTTAGTTTTAATATAAGTTTTTGTACTTGTTGTTGTGTACCATATCTTTGAAACATATCATATACATCATCTGCAAGTTCTATAATACTCTCTTCCTGGAGTGTTATATCGATATCTCCTACATCGAAATCATACATGACAGATCCATCATGGTTACGCATAGTGTCATGATCAGTATCTCGAAAGAGTAATTCCAATAATGATTGATCTACCAAGGATATCTCTTGATGATGTATATCATGATTAGGATGTTCCTTTACGTCAGGAGAAAAGTAGACAGGTCCTTCATGGGGCATATGTTTTATGAATACATTTGCAACAGGTATAATGAGTGATGCTAGTTGGGATATAACGAACTGTTCTTTCGGACTGTCGAAGATTCTATAATATGAATGATTATCCTTATCTACATACCTATTGAATCCCATTGATTCCCAACTGTATTGAGGATCTAATTCTCCCTCAACATGATGGATGCTTGAGTTTCGGGGTGTCTCATAGGGGCTGCTTTCTTTCATGTCTGTAAGTATATCAAGTTTTGTGGTTTTGGGTATTTTGGGGTATACTCGGGGGTATTGCCAGATCGTCTAATGGTAGGACATGTCCCTCTGAAGGATGTAATCTTGGTTCGAGTCCAAGCCTGGCAACAAGTAAAAACATGTACACTACTAAATTCTGGAATACATTAAGTCACATACTCAAACAAGAAGAATATTTGCTTCATACAAGATTGAGTCCTGAAATTTTAAAACAAAGATATGAGGACGGATTTCTTTTTGTGTCAGTATATGAAGAAAAACCCATTGCTATGTGCGTGCTCTGGGATTCTGTTTCTGATCCTTCCTGGATGGAACTTGGGACTCTATGGGTGCATCCAGAACATCGTGGAAAAGGGTTAGCAAAACAAATGTTTGGAGAATGTATGGATAAGGCGCAATCAGTAGGTGTGCATATATTTTTAATAACCCATAAACAATCAGTCATCTCTATTGCAGAATCGTATGGATGGAAACAAGAGAATCATTCTTGGATGCAAGATCCATTTTGGGTTCAGATCTGTAGCCCGTGGGATCGATATCCGACAACAATACAACCTGTTCCTCAAGAGGGAGTGCTTTGCTATTTTAAAAATAAGAAATAAAAAAGAGCCCTTGATGTAATCGCAGGCTCCGTTCTTCATTCGGCTTGTTTCAGTTTCTCATTCACAAAATCGAGAAGGAAACCGGGTTCGGTTGTGTGTACGGTCACATGAATCTCATTGTCCTCACTTTTCAAGAAAGTAAAGTCTTTGATTTCCACAATCGCGATGATATCCGACAGGTCTACAATTTGAGAGTACTCCGTCATAACGTTTGCGAGACGTTCCTCAGGGTTACTATCGTCTTCAGAATCGTGCTGAACTTGATAAAAGAGTGATTCCATTACTTCCCACATATTCCCGGTGAAGAGATAGTGTGTGATGAGTGGAGAACCTCTTTCCCAATAATTGAAGTCAAGAAGTTTGGTCCGATTTAGGTACTGAGACGTGAGTCTTTTGTACTTGATCGACGTCACAGGGATATGTTCCCGTGTGTCGTATTTCGCAAGGTCATGCTTGACCAGCTTGGTGAAAGCATTGAGGCTGAACCGAGGGAATGAAGGTGGTGGAACTGAGGAGGACATAACTAATGGAATAAGAATTATCCACCCTCTGGAAGCGGAATGCTGCCAGGCGGGTGTGACCCACAAATAATGCCATTCAAAACCACCATCTATATATTAGCATAATATATAGAATATGTCAAATACTGGTTCCAACGTCGTACCACACTGCCAACAAGGAAATTGTGATATAATCTAGAATATGGAAAAAGCCAAAACAAATAATAATTCTATATTAACTACTTTTATAGTGATTATTTCTTTTCTGGCGATGCTATTTTTACGTGATAATGTTTACAAGGTTATTTTTCTAGCTTTCATACATGAAAAACCTCTACTCATTTTTAATCATTCTAGCGGCTTTATTTTATATCTATTTGGAGCATTACTAATAAGTATTTCAATAGGTTTTATATCTTATAGATTTATTCACAATCAATCAAAGAATAGACACTATGGATATCTATCTGTATTGATTGGATGTATCCTGATTATCATATCCTGTGCTCAATTTAAGACTGTAACATTTGATACTGTGTATATAATTAGTAATATTTATACTAATAAGATTGAGCGTTTGCAAATTAATGATATCAATATTGTTAGTATGGATGCACTTTCATACTGGAGACAGAGTGGACGAAGGGCTAGTAATAACCATAAATGTTATCTACGAGTAAATATCACTTTGTATGATAAAAATCAATCTTATGATATGAATACAACAACATCAGGAGATATAGATGAAGTATATATACTCAACAGTCTAATTCCTAAATCTGCTAAAAGATATGTTAACTATACTGCTGGATGTGAGCTTGAAATGTATCGACTGGAGCTTGAGAGTAACTTAGGTGTTCCTGTCGATGCAAATTAAGGTTCCAACGTCGTACCAAACCCCCAGCAGTCATGTGATAGACCGAGACGCCTCAAAAGTAGGTAATTCGCTATCGTAAATATATAAACTAAGTTAAAATTGAGTACAACTGGATTGAATTAGGTTAAGAAGTCTTATATTAAAACACATGTCAGAAAGATGTCTTACGAAAAAAGAATATTTTAATGTAACTAATTTATATAAATCAGCATACCCCAATAACAGTAGGTTTTGGACTATAACCCTCAGTTTAATTAGTTTGCTACTTTTTTCGTTTCTTCTCATTATCTCCTATTTCTTAGACAATAAATCCTTTTTGGATAGTGCTTACTTTGGCTTAATGGGCCCAGGTCTTATTGGGATAATTGTAGTTTATAATTATATTTTAAACTGGAAGAGTTTGAATAAAACAAAATCAAAGTGGAAAAAAGACTTAAGGGAACAGAGAGTTGTATGTAAAATAATTAGTGTAAATAAAGTATGGAGAGTCTTTGACTCAGGATTTAGTCCAAAGGATAGACCTGACCTATTATTTCGGACAAAGAATAATCACTGGATCTGTGTGCCTCATTATATAATTGATGATTTACCTAACAATTTAGCTTCCCAACTTATTATTTGGGAACTTAAGAACACAAAACTCGTTACGTCAGTTGAATTTTCAGGCGATAAAATTTCACTTGATGATAAATTTATTGAGGCTAAGAATGAATGGAGGAATGATGATTTACCTTATTTAGAAGTCTTTGGCTGGGAGCACTTATCAGAAAATTTAAAGAAACAGCTAGACTGAGACATGTCAGATTGTTCCAAAGATTTCTACTAGAATATCCTTACAAGGTCTCACCTCATTTAGTTCTAGACCGAGTGACACAACAATGTTGATAAATCTCCGTTTTTAGGGGCTTTTATATAAAATCTCATACACGTTTTTAAGCTTTAACGAAAGGACATTCTTATCTTTGAACGAAAGGTTCCAAAGTATGGTTTCGACGATATGCTTAGATAGCAAGTCCTAAAAGTCATATATTTAAGCTATAATAGTGGTTATTATGGGACAGAATAAAATAGCGATTCTTATGTCTGTGAGGAATCATATATAGATTTGAATATTTCATATCACCTTGATCTTGGTTTTGATTATATTTTTATCGCTAATCATTGTTCAACCGACGGCACTAATAAAATACTAGAATCATACAGTCATGATAAAAGGATTATTGTAATTAATGAGCAGGATCCTGTTTTTGATCATGCAAAAATAATCAATAATCTGCTAAAGTATGCAAAAGATAACTATAAGATTGACTGGTTTGCATTTCTTGATGCAGATGAATTTTTGTCCATTAAAGAAAAAAATGTTCATGATTTCATACTTCGCTTAGAGAAGGCTGATATACCATATGCAACGATAGGATGGGCAAATGCACTGTTTGACTATACGTTCAAAGATTATACATGTTCACCAACACATCCTGTTGATACAACGAAGTATTTTTATCCATGGCCAGAGAAAAAATGGCAAGAGTACGGTCACTTCAGAAAAGCTATTGTTAAAAATCATGACAATATGGAAGTTGTTGTGGGAGGTCACTATGTGTACTCTGAAAATAATCTTGATTTTTTCGGCAGATATAATTGGAATCCATTTATTGTTCCGTCACATGAGGCAAAATTACTACACTTTGAATTTCGAGGAAAGCCAGAAGAGATTTATGATAAATGGAGGAAACTTGCTGAATTTGAGCATGATTCAACATCACCTGCTGATGCTCCATGGATGGAAAGAATAAAGACAATTAAAGATTATGTAGTTGAATTCAAGGATAATATTACTGAAATAAAAAAGAGGTGGTTTTCAGAACACAGGACTTTTTGGGGAACTGTTATTGATCAACAACGAGTTGTATACGATACAACTCTTGTAAATTGGTATGGAAAATATATAAGAAGAAAAATAGAAAATAGGGAAATTAACTCAATCTGTTTAGTGAGGAGTGGTCATCTTGGTGATGTGGTTATGACTGAGCCTGTGGCTAAGTTTCTTTCGACATACATTAAAGATGTATCTCTTGTAACTGAAGTCAAAGAAGCGAATACATTATTTTCTACATATAAAAACATATACCCACTTAATGACCTGATTGAGGGTAAGATTAAAGCAGATGTTACCTTAAGACTTGTACATGAAAGAAGTGATAATACAAAAACGTATATAGAGGGATATATGGAATCAGTCGGAATTTCTGATATTGAAATAAATACTATTCCAGTTCTTAATGGTTCTTGGAAAAAGATAATTGAAGAAGAGTATGTTTTGATTGCACCATTTACAAGTTGGTGGGAGGAAAAGAAAAGAAATTGGGGATATGATAAATTTGCTGAATTAAAAGAATTAATAGAAAAAGAGATTGGTATTCAATGTATAATGCTTGAAAAAGAATATTCCTTTTCTGATATGGTTTCTCTCATTAGTCATTGTAATTTTATTGTAGGAAACGATTCAGGTCCTGCAGTTATTGCACAAAGCTTTAATAAAAAATCATTCATTATCTTTGGTGCAACGCATCCAAAATATTTACATTTATCTAAAAACGTGGTATCTATATATGATGTAGATCGTCACAAACTTTGTTCCCACCACAGAAGGGATGAAGAGATAAAGTGTTGTGAGGAGTTTTGTATGGATAAAATCAGAGTTGTAGATGTTTTTAACACTATTAAATCAAATATATGACTGAACCAGAAATAAATATAAAACTATCCTACATATCAGGTCTTCGACCTGTCGTTTTAGATGAATTACAAAAGAATCACATAAGAGTGTTACGTGAGGTTGATGATTCTATATACATTCAGTTTGGAATACAAATCCTCCAAGATGTAAAAAAACTTAGAAGTGTTGCTCGAGCATATCTTGTCATACAGAATGCTTTATACAATCCGACATATATTTCAAACCATAAATCAGTGCTTGGGAATCTTG
>JACCDV010345481.1_pt1 | contig 27546 bp, 23 predicted proteins | sample 7446131 | NCBI WGS metagenome assembly JACCDV01 (sample SAMN15323448, study PRJNA562643) | freshwater metagenome | isolation source: river surface water | place: USA:Blue River Watershed | collected 2017-08-17 | reverse complement strand
TGTTTTGCAGGAAGACCAGCATCACGATGAACACCAGCACGATGGCTTCGAGCAGGGTCTTGACCACCTCGTGGATGGAGATGCGCACGAACTTGGAGCTGTCGTAGGGCACCTCGTAGCTCACGCCTTCGGGCATGTACTTTTGCAGCTCGGCCATGCGTTCGCGCACGCCCGTGGCGGCGGCCAGTGCGTTGCCCGTGGGCGAGAGCTGAATGCCCAGGCCGGTGGCGGGCATGCCGTTCAGGCGCGAGGACGAGACATAGGCCTGGCCCGCGACTTCGATGCGGGCCACGTCACGCAGGCGAACGCTGGAGCCGTCGGCATTGGCGCGCAGCAGGATATGGCCAAACTGCTCCACGCTGGAGAGCTGGCCGTTGACCTTGAGCGTGGCGAACTGGGTTTGCCCGGCCACGCTGGGCAGGCCGCCGATGCTGCCCGCCGAGACCTGCAGGTTCTGCGCACGGATGGCGTTGTTCACATCGTTGGCCGACAGGCCCACGCCCTGCAGTTTTTGCGGGTCGATCCACACGCGCATGGCTTTTTCGGTGCCAAAGAGCTGCACCTGGCCGATACCGGGCACCCGCAGCAGTTCGGGCTGGATGTTGCGCACGGCGTAGTCGCCCAGCGCCACCGGGTCCCAGTTGGCATTGGTGGAGGTCAGCATCACGAACATCAGGAAGTTCGAGCGGGCCTTGTCCACCCGCACGCCTTGCTGCACCACGGCGCTGGGCAGGCGCGGCGTGGCGCGCGAGAGGCGGTTTTGCACCTCGATCTGCGCCACGGCCACGTCGGTGCCGGGCTCGAAGGTGGCCGTGAGCGTGCCGGTGCCGCTGGCATCGGCCGCGGCTTCCATGTAGATCAGGCCGGGCGAGCCGTTGAGTTCCTGCTCGATGACGGAGAGCACGCTGTCTTCCATGACCTGCGCCGAAGCGCCGGGGTAGACCGCGTTGATGACGATGGAGGGTGGCGCCACCGTGGGGTATTGCGCCACGGGCAGGCGGGTGATGGCGGCTGCGCCCAGCACCACGATGAAAAGGGCAATGACCCATGCAAAGATGGGCCGGTCGATGAAGAACCGGGAATTCATGAGGGACTTCCTGCGCTTACTTGGCTGCAGATGTGGATGCAGGTGCGGGTGACGACGCGGCAACGGCTGGTGCCGCGGCAGGCTGCCAGGGCACCGGGTTCACCGGGGCCTTGGGTCGTATTTTCTGGAAGCCGTCCACCACCACCTGTTCACCACTCTTGAGGCCGCTGCTCACCACCCACTGCGGGCCAGCCGGGTTGCTGGCATCCCCCAGCATGCCGCCCAGCTGCACCGGGCGCTTGCTGACCTGGCCATCGGCGCCGACGACCAGCACTGTGTCTTCGGACGTGCCGCGCGTGACCGCCTGCTGTGGCAGCACCATGGCCTGCTCGCTGCGCGCCACCTGCAAGCGCACCTTCACAAACAGGCCGGGCAGCAGTTCGCCCTTGGGGTTGGGCACTTCGGCGCGCAGCGTGACCTGGCCGGTGGCTGGGTCCACCGCGATGTCGGCAAACATCAGGCGACCCGGCAGGCGGTAAGTGCTGCCGTCTTCGAGCAGCACCTTGACCTGGGCGGATGTGCTGCCCTTGAGTTCGCCCGCAGCGATGGCGCGCTGGATGCGCATGGCCTCGCTGGCCGATTGGGTGAAGTTGGCCACCAGCGTGTCGACTTGCTGGATGGTGGCGAGCTGGGTGGCCTCAAGCTGACTGACCAAAGCGCCCTCGGTCACCAGCGAGCGGCCAATGCGCCCGCTGATCGGGGCCAGCACCGAGGCGTATTCCACGTTCAGCCGGGCTTGCTGCACGGCCGCCTTGGCAGCAGCCACGTCGGCCATTGCAGCGCGGTGGCTGTTGCGCACAGCGTCCCATGTCAGCGCGCTGATCATGCGTGAGTCAAACAGGGCGCGATTGCGTTCCAGTGCCGACTGTGTCTGCGCCATGGCTGATTCGGCCTTGGCTTCAGCGGCCAGTGCGCTCTCGAGTGCTGCCTGGTAGGGCGCCGGATCAATGCGGTACAGGCTTTGCCCCGCCTGCACCAGCGCGCCTTCGGCAAACAGGCGCTTGTGCACCACGCCGGTCACGCGAGCGCGCACCTGTGCGGTGCGGATCGGCTCCAGACGGCCCGACAGCTCGACTTCAATCGGCACCGAGGTCGGGGTCACGGTCACCACACCCACGGGGGGCGGAGGCATCTGGCCAGGACCTGGCTGCTCCTTGCCGCAGGCGACCAGCAACAGGGCGCAGGACAGCGCCAGTGTGGCGAGATGAAGGTGTCGGGGAGCAGTGCGGGCGGGCGTGGGCAGAGCGGCAGGCCACAGGCTGGGGCGCATGGGGAAATCCTTGTCAGACAAAAGTGCACGGGCGGCTGTGGGGCACAGCCGCCCGTGTGGTGCGGAGGTTCAGTTCCGTCAGAGACGGAGAAAACCTGGCCGGGTACAGGTGCGTATTGTCTCTGGAACGCGCGGTTGTTGCCGGTCCAGTGCCGTCACTTCAGCTCAACAAGTCCAGCAAGGTGCGTGCCACGACCTTGGTCGCCCGGCGCACGTCTTCGAGCTGCACATGCTCGTCCGAACGTTTGGCGTTGGATTCGCGCACGGTGCGGGGGCCTGCGCCGTAGATCACGCCGGGAATGCCGCGTTCCACATACAGGCGCACATCGGTGTAGAGCGGGGTACCGACAGCCGGGATGGGTTCGCCAAACAGTGCGCCGCCGTGCTTCTGGATCGCATCGACCAGGGGTTGGTTGCCCGCCAGCGGCACCATGGCGTTGGCCAGCAGGATGCGGCGGATGTCCACATTGAGCTGCTTACCGCCACGGGGTGGGTTGAAGCTGGCGGCCGCATCGGCAATGGTCTGGCGGATGCTGGCTTCCACCTCGGCCGGGTTCTCTTCGGGGATCATCCGGCGGTCGAGCTTGAAGACGACCTTGCCGGGCATGACGTTGGTGTTGGTGCCGCCGCTGATCTGGCCCACGTTCAGATACGGGTGGGTGATGCCTTCGACCTTGGAGGTGATCTTCTTGTAATCGGCATTCAGGGCGTGCAGGGCGTTGAGGATGTGCACTGCACCCTGCAGTGCGTCGGTGCCGGTGTCGGGAATAGCGGCGTGGGCCATCTCGCCTTGCACCGTCACTTCCATCTGCAGGCAGCCGTTGTGGGCGGTGACGACCTGGTAGCTGAAGCCCGCGGCTATCATCAGGTCGGGCTTGGTCAGGCCCTTGGCCAGCAGCCAGCCCGGGCCCATTTCGCCGCCAAACTCTTCGTCGTAGGTGAAGTGCAGTTCCACGCCGCCTTTGAGCGGGGCGTTCAGTGATTCGAGCGCACGCGTGGCGAAGGTGAAAGTGGAAAAGTCGCTTTTGCTCACCGCGGTGGCGCGGCCGTACATGGCACCGTTGTGGATCTCGCCGCCATAGGGCGGGTGTGTCCAGCCTTCGCCCGGGGGCACCACGTCGCCGTGGGCGTTGAGGGCAATGGTTTTGCCCGCGCCGTACTTTCGGCGCACGATCAGGTTGGTGATGGACTCCAGGCCGTAGGCCTTCACATCGGCTTCGGGCACGGCGTGTTTTTCAGCTTCATAACCAAAGGTTTTGAGCAGGTCTGCGGTGCGTTCGGCGTGCGGGGCGTTGTTGCCGGGCGGGGTGTCGGTGGGCACTTGCACCAGCGCCTGCAGGAACTTGACCTGCTCGTCAAAGTGGGCGTCGATCCAGGCGTCGAGTTGTGCGTATTGTTGAGCGGTGGCGGTCATGCAGTCTCCGTCGCAAGTTGATTCAGAACATGGGTGAAAGCGTCGACGCACAGCTGCATGTCGTCGCTGGTGGTGGATTCGAGCGGGTTGTGGCTGATGCCCGCGTTTTCGCCGCGCACAAACAGCATGGCTTGCGGCATGACTTCGTGCAGCTTCATGGCGTCGTGCCCCGCGCCGCTGGGCAGCTTGAACAGGGGTACGCCCAAGGCGCTCACGGCGCGTTCCCAGCGGGCTTGCCACTCGGGGGCGCTGGGCGCGGCGGCGGCGCTCATGGTCAGTTCTGCCGTGTAACGCACGCCGCGGCGTTCGCAAATGCTGTGCAGCTGTGCCATCACGTCGGCCACCAGGGCGTCGCGTTGTGGGTCGGTGGGGGCGCGCATGTCCAGGCTGAAGCTGCAGCGGCCAGGCACCACGTTGATCGAGCCGTTGGGCACGTTCAGTTGGCCAATGGTCGCCACGCTGTCACCGTCTTTCGCGGCGCGTTGCTCCATGTACAGGGCCAGTTCGGCCACCGCGCAGGTCGCGTCGCGGCGGCGGTCCATGGGCGTGGTGCCTGCGTGGCTGGCGGTGCCAATGACTTCGCACAGGCAGCGCACGCTGCCGTTGATCGAGGTGACCACGCCCAGCGGGATGTTCACTTCATTGAGCACCGGGCCTTGCTCGATGTGGACTTCGATGAAGCCCAGGTACTTGGAGGCGTCGCGCTGGATTTTGGGAATGTCGTCCACGCACAGGCCCGCGTGCTGCATCGCCGCGCGCATGGTGATGCCATCGGCGTCTTGCTGGTCCAGCCAGGCGGGGTTGAACTGGCCGATCAGTGCGCCCGAGCCGAGGAAGGTGGCCCGGTAGCGCTGGCCTTCCTCTTCGGCAAAGGCCACGACTTCGACGCCAAAGGGCAGGCGCTTGTTTTGTTTGTGCAGCTCGCTCACGCAGGCCATGGGCACGAAGATGCCCAGGCGGCCGTCGTATTTGCCGCCGTTGCGCACGGTGTCGTAGTGAGAGCCGGTCAACAGGTATTTGCCGCCAGTTGTGGCCGGGTGGTAGCGGCCCACCACATTGCCCACGGCGTCGATCTCGACCTCGTCAAAACCGCAGTCCTTCATCCAGTGGCTGATGCGCTGCGCGCAGGCCCGGTGCGCGTCGGTCAGGTAGGTGACGGTGAGCTGGCCGTTTTCTGCAAAGCCGGGGTCGGAATGCTGCGCCAGTTTTTCCTGCCAGTCCCAGACCTGGTGACCGAGTGTCGGTTCCACCCCAAACTTGTCGTTCAGGCGGATCTCGACGATGCGGTGGATGTTGCGCAGGCATTCCTGCAATTCAAAGTCGGGGTGGCCGTGCAGGCGGCGCTCAAACGCGTCGATGATTTGCGCCTTGTTCAGGCCGACGCCGCGCGGGCCGCGCACGGCCAGGATGAAGGGCCAGCCGAACTTGGCGTTGTAGTCGGCGTTGAGCTTCTGGATCCTGGCGAATTCTTCGGGCGTGCAGTCGGTCAGCCCGGCCTTGGTCTGCTCGTTGGTTGACTCGGCTGTCAACGTCTTGCTGACCATGGCCTTGCCTGCCAGCTCCGGGTGGGCGCGGATCAGGCCCAGCTGCGCGTCGCGCCCGGCGTGCGCCAGCACCTCGCACATGGCGTACTTGAGGTGGGTCAGCGACTTGAACGGGCGTTCATTGAGCGCCTGCTCGGCGATCCAGGGCGAATGCTCGTACAGGCCGTCGAGCAGCTTGGCCGCGTCTTCGCGGCTGGCACTGTTGAGTTGTTCGAGGGTGATGGACATGGCTGTCTCTGTAGGAGGCCGCCCCTGCGGCCGAAAAATCTTACGGTGGGCATTCGGCCGCAGGGGCAGCCTCCCACATGGCATGGTTTTCAGACCTGGGCAGGGTGCGTGGCTTTCCAGTGCCGTGCGATGTCGATGCGCCGCGCCACCCAGACTTTGTCGTGTGACTGGATGTGGTCCAGAAAGCGCTGTAGTGCCGTGATGCGGCCTGGTCGGCCGAGCAGGCGGCAGTGCATGCCGATGCTCATCATCTTGGGACGGTTCAAGCCGTTCGGGTCACCTTCGGCATAAAGCGCATCAAAGGTGTCCTTCATGTACTGGAAGAAAGGGTCGGCGTGTGAGTAACCCTGGGGCAATGCAAAGCGCATGTCGTTGCAGTCCAGGGTGTAGGGCACGATCAGCTGGTGGGCGTCGGTGCCGTCTGTCTTGCGCACCTTCATCCAGAAGGGCAGGTCGTCGCCGTAGTAGTCGCTGTCGTATTCAAAGCCGCCATAGTCGGCCACCAGGCGGCGGGTGTTGGGGCTGTCGCGGCCGGTGTACCAGCCCAGCGGGCGTTCGCCGGTCAGTTTTTGAATGATCTCCATCGCCTCAGCCATGTGCGCGCGCTCGGTGGTCTCGTCGATGTTCTGGTAGTGGATCCACTTGAGGCCGTGGCAGGCGATGTCGTAGCCCAGTTCCTTGAAAGCAGCGGTCACATCGCTGTGTTTTTGCAGCGCGGTGGCCACGCCAAACACGGTGAGCGGCAGACCGCGCTTTTCAAACTCGCGCAGCAGACGCCAGACACCCGCACGCGAGCCGTATTCGTAGATGCCTTCCATGCTGATGTGGCGGGCTTCAAACGCGGCCGGGTTGAACATTTCGGACAGGAACTGCTCGCTGGCCTGGTCACCGTGCAGCACGCAGTTCTCGCCGCCTTCTTCGTAGTTGAGCACGAACTGCACGGCCACGCGGGCGCCATTGGGCCATTGGGCGTGCGGCACGTCGCGGCCGTAGCCGATCAGATCACGGGGATAGGGGAGGGTGGAATCGTAAATGCTCATGGGGTTGTCAGGACAGGGCGACCGCCACGTCGTGCGAAGGGATCTTGCGGTCATACGTCAGGCTGGCTTCAACGTGGACCAGGTGTTCGTTCATCAGGCGCACGGCTTGCTCGGTGTCGCCTGCGGCCATGGCGCGCACGATGGCTTCGTGCTCGTCGGTGGAGTGTTCTGCTTCGTTGCGCGACTGGTACATCAGCGTGATCAGGGCGCAGCGTGAAATCAGCTCACCCAGAATTTGCGCTAGCACGGTGTTGCCCATCAGTTCCGCCATGCGCACATGGAAGTCGCCCAGCAGTTCGGTGCGGCCGGGCACGTCTTCCTGCTCGACCGCCTGGCGTTCCTGCGCAATGTGGGCTTGCAAAGAGGCGATTTTTTCGGTTGTGACGCCCTGCATGAAATTGCGCGTCATTTCGGCTTCGAGCATGCGGCGCACGGCAAAGACCTGGCGCGCTTCTTCGACCGAAGGGGCGGCCACGAAGGCCCCCCGAGCCGGTTCCAGCCGGATCAGGCGGTTTTGCGAGAGCTGAAACAGCGCCTGGCGCACCAAAGTGCGCGAGACGCCAAAGTGGTCTGCCAGTTTCTGCTCGGCCAGCTTGGCGCCGGGCAGCAGACGGTGCTCGACGATGGCCCGCGTCAGGGCCTCGACGATGGTGTGGGTGGTGGAGTTTTCCATGTCAGGCAATCCGGTTCGGGTGGATCATAGTCCGAACATGAAAAATTGTATACACTTTGGTGAACCAATCCTCCAAACAATCCGAAAGCGAGTTTCCATGGGCCTGAGCACACACGTTCTGGACACGATGCACGGCTGCCCCGCCGCGGGCATGACCGTTTCCCTCTACACCACCCAGGGCGAGGCGGCCACACTGGTCAAGACCTTTACCCTGAACGCCGATGGCCGCAACCCGGACGGTCCGCTCTACGACAACGCCAGCCTGCGCAAGGGCACCTACCGGCTGGTGTTTGATGTGAGTGGGTACTTCAAGGCCAGGGGCGTCGCATTGCCCGAGCCCAACTTCCTCAACCGGGTGGCCCTGGACTTTGGCGTGGCCCATGAAGACCAGCATTACCACGTGCCTTTGCTGGTGAGCCCCTGGAGCTATTCCACCTACCGTGGCTCCTGAAAACAATTGGGATCTGACCCCGATTAATAGGGGTGGGTTGGGCCTGCCGGAGCGGGGACTTCAGGCGCGAAGCGACGTCGAGCCGCTCCGGCAGGCCCAACCCACTCCCCCTGTCAGCCCCGATTCCCTAAAATCGGGGCTTACCGTTTATTTCTTCCCGCACCATGACCCAAGTCACCAACACCGTGCGCTTTGTGCTCGACGGACGTATTGTCGAAGCCCAGGGCGAGCGCCGCACCACCACTGTTCTGGACTATTTGCGTGAGCAGCTGCACCGCACCGGCACCAAGGAGGGCTGCGCAGAAGGCGATTGCGGCGCCTGTGTGGTGATGGTGGGTGAACTCAACGCCGCTGGTACCGGGGTGGATTACCGTCCCGTGAATGCCTGCATCCAGCTGCTGCCCTCGCTGGATGGCAAATCGGTCAAGACGGTCGAGAGCCTGAAAAAGGCCGATGGCACGCTGCACCCGGTGCAGGACGAGATGGTCAAGTGCCATGGCTCGCAGTGCGGCTTCTGCACACCGGGCATCGTCATGAGCCTGGTCAATCTGGTCCAGGTGCTGCCCCAGCCCAGTCGCCAGCAGATCACCGACTCGCTCTCGGGCAACCTGTGCCGCTGCACCGGCTACAAGCCGATCATTGATGCGGCTTCGAAAGCCTGCGAGCGTCAGAGCGAGCTCAAGATCGACGACACCGCCGACGTGCCGCTGCTCAAGGAAATTGCACGCAGCAAGACGCCCACGTTGAGCCTGGACGGCGACATCATCGTGCAGCCCGTGGTGCGCACCCGCAAAGGCAACGAGTTTGTGTCGCCCGCCACCATCGCCGAAGTGGCCGATTACCTGCAGAAGAACCCCACCACCACCTTGTTGGCAGGCAGCACCGAAATCGGTCTGCAGGTGAACAAGCAGTTCAGCCGCCCTGAGCACATCATGTACCTGGGCAATGTGGCCGAGCTGCGCAAGATCGAAGACGGCGCCAAAGCCTGGCGCATCGGCGCCGTGGTGTCGATCACCGAAGTGGAAGCGCTGGTGGCCCAGGCCTATCCCGACTTCGCCGAGGTGCTGCGCCGCTTTGGCTCGCCGCCGATCCGCTCGACCGCCACGCTGGCGGGCAACATCGCCAACGGTTCGCCCATTGGCGACTCCATGCCCTGCCTGATGGCGCTGGGCGCCACGCTGGTGCTGCGCCGCGGCGACAAGACCCGCACCGTCGCACTCGACCAGTTCTACACCGGCCAGAAGCAGAATGTGTTGCAGAGCGGTGAATTCATCGAAGCCATCGAGCTGCCCAAGCCGGTGGCCGGTCAGGTCTTCCGCGCGCACAAGGTCAGCAAGCGGTTCGAGCAGGACATTTCGGCCACCTGCGCGGCCATCAGCTACACGCTCCAGGGCGGCAAGCTCAGCGGCGTGAAACTGGCCTACAACGGTCTGGCGCCAGCCCCGTGCCGCGCCCCCAAGCTGGAAGCTGTGCTCGAAGGCAAGGCGCCTGCCGATGTGAATGCGGCCGATCTGGATGCGGCGATTGCCGCCAGCTTCACCGCCCGCGACGGTCTGCGTGCCACCTGGGCGTACCGCTCCCTCGTCGCCCGCAACCTGGTGCTGGAATTCATCGAAGAACAGAAAGAGGTGGCATAAATGAACGCGCCCATCAACCTCAAAAACCTGTTGCCCACCACGGGTGTTCAGCAGGGCACGGACATCGTGCACGAGTCGGCCCACCTGCACGTGACCGGTGGTGCCACCTACATCGACGACATCCCCGAAGTGGCGGGCACGCTGTACGCGGCCCTCATCAAGTCGCCGGTGGCGCACGGCGAGCTGATCGGCGAAGGCATCGACCGCGAGGCCATCCTGGCGCAGCACGGTGTGGTGGCGGTGTTCACCGCCAAGGACATTCCAGGCGAAAACAACTGCGGCCCCATCGTGCACGACGACCCTTTCCTGGCCGATGGCAAGGTCGAGTTTGTCGGCCAGGCGGTCGCGGTGGTGGTGGCTCGTGAAATGCTCTACGCCCGCGAAGCCGCGGCCAAGGCCAAGGTGCTGGTCAAGGAGCTCAAGCCCATCCTGACCATTGAAGAGGCGCTCGAAGCCCAGAGTTTCGTGATGCCCGCCAAAGGCATCGTGCGTGGCGATGCCGCCGCCGCGATCGCCGCTGCCCCTCGCAAGATCAAGGGCACGACCCGCACCGGCCAGCAGGAACAGTTCTATCTGGAAGGCCAGATCACCTACGCGGTGCCCAAGGAAGACGGCCAGCTCACGCTGTACTGCTCCACCCAGCATCCGGACGGTAACCAGCGCGAAGCGGCCGCCGCCCTGAACCTCACGACCAACGATGTGGAGGTGATCTGCCGCCGCATGGGCGGTGGTTTTGGCGGCAAGGAAGGCAACGCCAGCATCTTCAGCCAGAGCGCTGCGCTGGCGGCGTTCAAGCTGCAAAAGCCGGTCAAGCTGCGCGTCAACCGCGACGACGACATGACCATCACCGGAAAGCGCCACGACTTCCGCATCGACTACGAAGTGGGCTTCGACGACAACGGCCGCATCCTGGGCGCAGACATCATGCTCGCTTCGCGTTGTGGCTACAGCGTCGACTACTCCGGCCCCGTCAACGACCGTGCCTGCCTGCACATCGACAACGCTTACCACCTCCCCGCACTCAAGCTGGTCAGCCACCGCTGCAAGACCAACACCCAAAGCGCCACCGCCTTCCGTGGTTTCGGTGGCCCGCAGGGCATGTTCGGCATCGAAACCGTGATCGACGAGATCGCTGCCACGCTGGGCAAGGACCCGTTGGAGGTGCGCAAGCTCAACCTCTACAAGGACCCGGCCGTCAGCGGCACGGCCGACACCATGACCACCCAGTACAACCAGCTGATCGAAGACTGGGTGGGTGACAAGGTGATCGCGCAGGTGGAAAAGGAATCCAACTACGCCGAGCGCCGCGCGCAAGTGCAGGCCTTCAACGCCAAGAGCAAGACGCGCAAGCGCGGCATCGCGCTCGTCCCGCTGAAGTTCGGCATCAGTTTCACCGCCACGCACCTCAACCAGGGCGGCGCGCTGCTGGTGGTCTACATGGACGGCTCGGTCAGCTGCAACCATGGCGGCACCGAAATGGGCCAGGGCCTGAACACCAAGATGGCGCAGGTCTGTGCCGACGGCCTTGGCATCACGGTCGACAAGGTGCGCATCACAGCCACCGACTCGCAAAAAGTGCCCAACGCCTCGGCCACTTCGGCCTCCAGCGGCGCTGACATCAACGGTGCGGCCATCATGAACGCCACCGCGCAGATGCGTGAACGCCTCAAGCCGGTGGCCGCCCGCATGCTGGGCTGCAGCGCCGAAGAAGTCAGCTTTGCCAACAACGCCGCACATGGCGCTGGCAAGTCGGTCAACTGGTCTGACCTGACCAAGCAGGCATGGCTGGACCGCGTGGGTCTGTCTGTCACCGGCTTCTACATGACGCCCGAGATCAAGTACGACTTCACCACGCTCAACGGCCGTGCTTTCTACTACTACTGCTACGGCGCGGCTGTCAGCGAAGTGGAGATCGACACCCGCACCGGCGAGTGGTGGCTCAAGGCCGTGGACATCGTGCACGACGTGGGCCGCAGCATCAACCCGGCATTGGACAAAGGCCAGATCGAAGGCGCCTACATCCAGGGCATGGGCTGGCTGACCATGGAAGAGTGCATCTGGGACAAGAAGGGCAAGCTGCTCACGCACGGCCCCTCCACCTACAAGATCCCGGTGGCAGGGGACGTGCCCGAGCACTTCAAGGTGTCTTTGTTCGACAACGCCAACCTCAAGCCCACGCCGTTCAACAGCAAGGCGACGGGTGAACCGCCGCTCATGCTGGGCCTGTCGGCTTTCTTTGCACTCAAGGATGCGGTGGCAGCCAGTGCCGGTCACAAGACCGTGGTGCACATGGATGCGCCTGCAACGCCCGAACGCATTTTGCTGGCGTGTGAGAAGGCCAAGGCTGCTGCTGAACGGGGTTAAGCAGCCTGATTTTCTGAGAGCACTGAACTTTGCGGTTCGGTGCTTTTTTCATGGATTGCAAACGCAATAAAATGAATAAACATTTTCTGTTTCGGACATCGATTTGAAAAGCACCTTGCCCTCTCTGCCGCAACACATTGCCATCATCATGGACGGCAACAGGCGCTGGGCCAAAAAACGTTTCATGCCAGCGGCCTTGGGCCATGCGGCAGGAGCCAAGCGGGTGCGAGAGATCGTCAAGGCCTGTGCGGAGGCTGGGGTACCTTACCTGAGTTTGTTTGCTTTCAGCACCGAAAACTGGAAACGGCCGGAGGAAGAAGTCAGCAGCCTGATGGGCTTGTTCATGTCCTATCTCGAAAAAGAGGTGGTCAGCATGAACGACAACGGTGTTCGCCTGCGTGTGCTGGGGGATGTCAGTAGATTTTCTACACCGCTGCAAAACCTGATACGGCAGGCCGAGGCACACACTGCGAGCAACAGACGCATTACCTTGTTGGTCTGTGCCAACTATGGTGGACGTTGGGACATGCTGAGTGCGGCACGCGCTTGGCAGGATGCGCATCCCGGTCAGTCCTTGCATGACATGACGGAAGAGGCGTTGTCACCCTACCTGAGTACAGCCGCAGCTCCTGAGGTGGACCTGCTCATCCGAACGGGCGGTGAGTCCCGCATCAGCAATTTCCTGCTCTGGCAGGCGGCTTATGCCGAACTGTTCTTTACCGACGACCTTTGGCCAGACTTCAAGCCAGAGCGGTTGCAGGAAGCGTTGGATTGGTTTGCTGGGCGAGATCGACGCTTTGGCTCATCCGCACCGCTCTGAAGTTCTGGCAACAACACTTCATGCGCAAAGGCATCATCCTCGCTGGTGGCTCCGGCACTCGGCTGTACCCAGTCACACAGGCCGTGAGCAAACAGCTGATGCCGGTGTATGACAAGCCCATGGTCTACTACCCTTTGAGCACGCTGATGCTCTCAGGCATTCGCGATGTGCTGCTCATCAGTACCCCACATGACACGCCAAGGTTCACCGAGTTGCTTGGAGATGGCAGCCAGTGGGGCATGAACATCCAGTACGCGGTGCAGCCCAGCCCGGATGGGCTGGCGCAGGCCTTCATCATCGGCAAGGACTTTGTGGGTGGCCACCCGAGCGCTTTGGTGCTGGGGGACAACATCTTTTATGGCCACGATCTGGTCAAGCTGCTGACCAGCGCCAACCAGCGAACCGTGGGGGCCAGCGTATTTGCCTACCATGTGCACGACCCCGAGCGTTATGGCGTGGTCGAATTCGATGCCCAGCAGCGTGCGATCAGCATCGAGGAAAAACCCCGAGTCCCGAAGTCCAACTATGCGGTCACAGGGCTTTATTTTTATGACCAGCAGGTGTGCGATATCGCAGCCGACATCCGGCCCTCTGCGCGCGGCGAGCTGGAGATTACCGACGTCAACAAGCGTTATCTTGAATTGGGTCAACTGAACGTCGAGATCATGGGCCGAGGCTACGCCTGGCTGGACACGGGCACGCACGACAGCCTGCACGAAGCAGCTGGCTTCATTGCCACGCTGCAAAAGCGACAGGGTCTGATGGTGGCCTGTCCCGAAGAAATCGCCTTCCATCAGAAATGGATCGATGCCCAAGCCATTGAGCGTCTGGCGCAGCCCCTGGCCAAGAACGGCTACGGGCAGTACCTCCTGAACCTGCTCAAGTGACATGCCCTGTACCGTCATCCCCACGGCCATCCCCGAAGTCCTGATCCTCGAACCCAGGGTGTTCGGTGATGCGCGTGGTTTTTTCCTTGAATCGTTCAATGCACGTGACTTCGCCCAGGCCACCGGTATGAATGTCGAATTCGTGCAGGACAACCACAGCAAATCGGCCCAGGGCGTGCTGCGGGGTCTGCACTACCAGATCCAGCATGCCCAGGGCAAGCTGGTGCGTGTGGTGGAAGGCGAGGTCTTCGATGTGGCGGTGGACCTGCGCAAATCATCCCCAACCTTTGGAAAATGGGTGGGCGTGAATTTGAGTGCCGACAACCACCGGCAACTGTGGGTGCCGCCTGGTTTTGCCCATGGTTTTGTGGTGCTCAGCGAGAGTGCGCAGTTTCTCTACAAGACCACCGACTACTGGTATCCCGAGCACGAACGCAGCCTGCTCTGGAACGACCCCGCCATCGGGATCGACTGGCCCATCGATGCTCAGCCCCTGCTGGCCGCCAAGGACGCTGCGGCCTCGCTGCTGCGTGACGCCGAAGTTTTTTCTGGTTGAGTCAGCAAGGCCGGAAAGAGCCCCGGCTGCTGCAGGCAGCGGGCCACTTCATCGTCACTGACCTGCGGAAAGTCCTCGTAGAATTGCCCGACCGCCTGAAAGAGCCCAGGCACCGACAGGCAGACCGTTTCGTCGCTCAGTGCCTCCACCAGATGCAGGGCTTCGCCTGAAGCCACAGGCACGGCACAGACCAGCCGTCGTGGGCGATGGCGCCGCACTGCGGTCAGCGCGGCGACCATGGTGGCCCCGGTGGCCAGGCCATCGTCCACCACGATCACTACACGGTCCTGTGCTGAAACCGGCTTGCGCCAGGGACTGTAATGGCGGCGTCTTTCCTGCAGCACCTTCAGCTGCCTGTTTTTTTCAGAGGTGATCCAGCTCGGGGTTGCCCCCACCGAGGCCGCATGGGGTGCCAGCGTGGCATGACCACTCTCGTCGATGGCGCCAATGGCCAGCTCGGGCTGCAAGGGGGCGCAGAGCTTGTGTACCAGCACCACGTCCAGCTCACCGGCCAGTTCCTGCGCCAGTACCGTACCCATCGGCACGGCACCTCGCGGAATGGCCAGAATCAGTGGCGTCTGCCCTCGGTAACGGAGCAGGCGTTCGGCCAGCAGATGGGCAGCGTGCAGTCGGTCCTTGAACATCGGGTCTTCCTTACAGGGAAGTCCGATTCTGGAGAAGGCGCAACCGAGCTGTCGGTGCTTGCGCGCATGCAAAAAAGCCACGCCCTGTCAAAGGCGTGGCTGGTGTGTGTGCTGGGGCGCTGAACTTACAGGCCAGCTGCAGCGCGCAGCGCAGCGGCCTTGTCCGTGCGTTGGTCTTCGTTCACATTGGCAGAGCCAATATGAACTCCGCCCAAAAACCGAGACCTTGCTTGCGCAAGGCGGGCTTTACAGCCCGGCTGCCGCACGCAGTGCAGCAGCTTTGTCGGTTTTTTCCCACGTAAATTCGGGTTCGTCACGGCCGAAGTGGCCGTAGGCGGCGGTCTTCGAGTAGATCGGGCGCAGCAGGTCCAGCATCTGGATGATGCCCTTCGGACGCAGGTCGAAGTGCTCGGCCACCAGGGCAGAGAGTTTCTCGTCAGAGATCTTGCCGGTGCCCAGGGTGTTGACCGTGATGTTCATCGGACGCGCCACGCCAATGGCGTAAGCCACCTGGATCTGGCACTTCTCGGCCAGACCGGCCGCAACGATGTTCTTGGCCACATAGCGGGCGGCGTAGGCGGCCGAGCGGTCGACCTTGGACGGGTCCTTGCCGCTGAAGGCGCCACCGCCGTGCGGGCAGGCACCGCCGTAGGTGTCGACGATGATCTTGCGCCCCGTGAGGCCGCAATCACCCTGCGGGCCGCCAATCACAAAGCGACCGGTGGGGTTGATCAGGTACTGGGTGTTCTGCAGCCATTCCTTGGGCAGCACCGGCTTGATGATCTCTTCGATCACGGCTTCGGTGAAGCTGGCCTTCATCTTGGTGGCGGTTTCGGACTGGTCGGGGCTGTGCTGGGTGGACAGCACGACGGTGTCGATGCTGTGGGGCTTGCCGTCCACATAGCGCATCGTCACCTGGCTCTTGGCGTCCGGGCGCAGGAAGGGCAGACGGCCATCCTTGCGCAGCTGCGCCTGGCGCTCAACCAGGCGGTGGGCGTAGTAAATGGGCGCGGGCATCAGCTCAGGCGTTTCGGAGCAGGCGTAACCGAACATCAGACCCTGGTCGCCCGCGCCGATGTTGAGGTAGTCGTCGGACGCATGGTCCACGCCCTGGGCGATGTCGTTGGATTGCTTGTCGTAGGCCACCAGCACGGCGCAGCCTTTGTAGTCGATGCCGTACTCGGTGTTGTCGTAGCCGATGCGCTTGATGGTGTCGCGTGCAACCTGGATGTAGTCGACGTTGGCCTGGGTGGTGATTTCACCGGCCAGCACCACCAGACCGGTGTTGGTCAGGGTTTCGGCTGCCACGCGTGAGCGAGGGTCCTGCTGGAAGATGGCATCCAGAATCGCGTCGGAGATCTGATCGGCGACCTTGTCGGGGTGGCCTTCAGAGACGGACTCGGAAGTGAAGAGAAAATCGTTGGCCATGAAAAAAGCTCCTGGTTCAGTCGGTTTGTCGGCGTTGCCGACCCTGTGAACCCGGAGCCCGGCGAACGCTTTAGCAGGTTTTGTGAATCGCCCTGCAAGTTGTTCAATAACTCGGCGATGTGGGGGATTATAGCGATTGGGTAGTGAGTCAGCCTGGGGCAAAACCGGAATGCCTCATGCTGTCCCTGAGGACAGAAAATCGGCATTCCGGCTTTGCCCCAGGCTGACTCACGTGAACCGTCTCGCAAAAAAGGGGAGACGTGGTGGACCTGGAAGATTCGGGTGGGGTGTGGGCGCCTGGGCCGATTTCTGTGTACCCACAGCATGAGGCTCGGGCGCCCACACCCCGCCCGAATCGGTGCGCGATCCACCACCAACGCCAATTCGCCGAAAATACCCGGCATGAACATTCCCCAAGCACTGGAAGACCGACTGGTCGATCTGCAGGTCAAAGCGGCCTACGCCGACGACCTGCTCGACCATCTGAGCGACCAGATCTACCGCCAGCAACAGCAGATTGACCTGCTGCTGAGCGAACTGCGTTTGCTGCGCGAACGTCTGCCCGAAGCGGGTACGAACGCCCCGCGCAACCTACGCGACGACATTCCACCGCACTACTGAGCATGAGCTACTGGAGCGTCAGCGACATCCGAACCCACCTGCGTGCGCTGGGAGCCAACCCCAAGCATGAGCATCGCGTGCTGCGCCTGTGGTCGCAAGCCTTGCCGCAGACGCAGGGACGCAGACCGCTGGACAGCTTCATGCCCGCCGCCGTGCGCGAAGCCCTGCCCGTGATCGAAACCCGGCTCAAGGCATTGACCACTTTGCGCGAGCAGCATTCGGGCGAGGACGGCTCGGCGCGGCTGTTGGTGGGCTTGCAAGATGGCCAATCGGTCGAGAGCGTGCTCCTGCCGCGCGATGGCCTGTGCGTCTCCACCCAGGTGGGCTGCGCGGTGGGTTGCGTGTTCTGCATGACCGGGCGCGAAGGCCTGGTGCGGCAGGTGGGCAGTGCCGAGATCGTGGCGCAGGTGGCGCTGGCGCGCACGCTGCGGCCGGTCAAAAAAGTGGTGTTCATGGGCATGGGTGAGCCTTCGCACAACCTCGATCAGGTGCTCGAAGCCATCGACCTGCTGGGCACGGCGGGCAACATCGCGCACAAGAACCTGGTGTTTTCCACCGTGGGTGACGAGCGCGTGTTCGAGCGGCTTCCACAGCAGCAGGTCAAGCCCGCGTTGGCGCTGTCGCTGCACACCACCCGGGCCGATCTGCGCGCCGAACTGCTGCCGCGCGCGCCGCGCTTTGACCCGCAGGAGCTGGTGGAAGCCGGTGAGCGCTATGCCCGTGCCACGGGTTACCCGATCCAGTACCAGTGGACGCTGATCGAAGGTGTCAACGACGGACCGGAAGAACTCGACGGTATCGTGCGCTTGCTCAGCGGCAAGTACGCACTGATGAACATGATCCCCTTCAACAGCGTACCTGGCTTGCCTTATCAGCGCCCGAGCTGGGAGCGTGCTGCCGAGATCGCGCGCACCTTGCACCGGCGCGGCATTCTGACCAAGTTGCGCCAGTCGGCCGGGCAGGATGTGGATGGCGGTTGCGGCCAGCTGCGTGCGCGCGATGTGGTGCAGCGTGTGAAGATCGTGCGCTCGGCCGCTGTGCAGGCTTGAGCTTGGCTGTTCGAATGACTTAGCTGTGGGGCTAGTTAACCCAAAAAATCTTCTTTTGCCACCATTGCTGCATAAATTTAATTATTAAGTGGTAAATAATTCTGCATCGGTACGGGCTCGTATCGCACGCCCACCGTGTGACAGAAAGGACCACCATGCAAGACCCCACCCTGCTGCTGCGCATCCAAAGCCGCATCCGTTTCACAGGCAGTGGTTCTGAGTTCTTCCGCATCTGGTCCGTCAACCTGCTGTTGACCTTGGTCACCTTGACCCTGTATTGGCCGTTTGCGCGTGCACGCCGCTTGAAGTACTTCCATGAGCACACCGAGCTGCATGGCGATGCGCTGGGCTTTCACGGGGACCCCTGGAAGATGTTCAAGGGCCATTTGGTGCTCCTCGCGGTGGGTGGAACTTACGCGGCCTTGTTGTACCTGGTACCCGCTTACGAATGGCTGGGCCTGGTGTTGATGGCGCTGGTGTGGCCTCTGCTTTGGCGCGCATCGCTCGGCTTTCGCATGCGCAACACCAGCTGGCGTGGTGTGCGGTTTGATTTTGAAGGTACCTTGTCCCAGGCTTACTTGGCCTTTGTGCCCTTGTTTTTGCCGGGCATTGCGCTGAACTTGCTGCCGCTTTGGGTTCAGAACGAACCTGACGCCGTCAAATTGCTGGGCCAATGGACTTTGGGGATTTCGGGCTTGTTCTTGCTCTTCTTGCCCTGGCTCTTGGCCAAGGTGTACCGGTTCCAGCACAACGGCTACCGTTTTACCCAAGAGCGCTCCATTTTGCAGTTGCAGACGCCGATGCTGTACTGGCTGTTCCTGTCCTTGCTTTTGCTGGTCGTGCTGCTCCTCGTCCTCATGCGCGTGGGTTTTTTGATGACCAAGAACCTGGGCTGGAGTCCCGCGATCGTGATCCCGGTGTTGGGGGGCTTGGGCTACTTTCTCTACTTCATCATGATTTACAGCTTGGCCGTGGTCAAAACCCAGAACTGGCTCTGGTCTCAAACTGCCAGTGCGCATGTGCACCTGAGCAGCGATTTGTCGTTCTGGCGTTTTGTGGGCTGGAGCGCCTTGAACTGGTTCCTGATCGTGTTGACGCTGGGCTTGTATTGGCCCTTTGCGGTGGTGCGCACGGCCCGCATGCGGCTCGAAGCCATCAGCGTGGACATCGAGGGCGACATGGGCACTTGGGTGTCGAATGTCAAACCGGGCTCATCAGGCGTTCTGGCCGACGCTTCGGGCGATTATTTCGACATGGACATGGGTTTGTGATGGACGGCGCAGTACCCATGCAAGCCCCTTTGCAAACCACCTGGTTCGATGGCCGCAGTCCGCTCGGTCTGGCGGTGTCTGTTGCACTGGTCGACGGTCAATTGCGCGTGCAGGGTGAGGGCGTTGACCGGACTTACGCAGTCGCGAGCGTGCGTTGGCCCGAAAAGTCACGCCACGGACGCCGACTGTGTGACTTGCCCGACGGCAGCAGTTTGCAGCATGCTGACAACGCCCAGTGGGATGCCTGGTTCGAGCAGCAAGGTTTTCGCCCTTCGTGGGTGGTGGCCACCACCTTGAGCTGGCGGGGTGTCGCGGCCTCTGTGCTGGGCCTCGCGGTCATCACCGTCGCTGCCTGGCGCTGGGGTATTCCGGCGGCCAGCGAATGGGTGGCGCCCCAAATCCCCAGGTCGGTGCAGCAGCGCATCGGCTCGCAAGCGCTCGATCAATTCCGGGGCCTGTGGCTCCAGCCCACCAACATCCCCTCGGCCGAGCAAGCCCGTTTGCGCGATCGGTTTGAAAAGATGGTGCAAGCGGCTCAGACGCCCATGCAGCGACTGCAGCCCGACAGGCAGTCGCCTTGGTGGCGCTTGCACTTCTACAAAGCCCCCGTCCTGGGCGCCAACGCTTTTGCCTTGCCCGGTGGGGACATGGTGCTGACCGATGGCATGGTGGAACTGTTGCGAGACCAGCCCGATGCACTGATGGGGGTGCTGGCCCACGAGTTGGGGCATGTAGAGCACCAGCACGGCATGCAGATGCTGGTCAAGACCAGCCTGATGAGCGCCCTGGTGGGCGCCATCATTGGCGATGCGGGCGGTTTTGTGACGGCCATTCCCATGGTGCTGGCCACGCAGGGTTATTCGCGCGATGCCGAACGCGAGGCCGACCAGGCCGCAGCTCAGCTGCTGCACCGCAATGGCCTTCACCCACGGGTGATGGCCGTGTTGTTTGAGCGTTTGCGCCAGCAAGCCCAGGACAAAAGCAAAGAGTCATCCACTTCGCTGCAAGACATCTTGCCCATCGCTTTGGCCAGTCACCCCTCGGACGCGCAGCGCATCGCTTTTTTCACCGACTGGCAGCCCTGATCAGTGTTGTCGCGGTGCCCAATGGATCAAGCCACTCGACAGCGCCGTGCCCAAGAGCACCACCAAGCCACACCCGAGCATCCAGGGCGTGACGCGCTCGCCCAGCAGCACGACGCCATACACAATCGCAAATACCGGAACCATGAAAGTCACCGTGAGCGCTTTGGCGGGGCCGGTGTTTTCGATCAGCTTGAAGTAGAGGATGTAGGCCAGGCCCGTGCACACAATGCCCACCGCCAGCAAGGCGCACCAGGCGTGCAGGCTTGGCAGGTGTTGCGGGCGCCACCACAGGGCGGGCAGCGCCAGCGCCAGTGCTGCGCCCATTTGGCTGCCGGTGGCCGTGACCAGTGGCGGCAGGCTGGGGATGTGCTTTTTGGTGAAGCTGGCCGAGAGGGCATAGCAGACCGTGGCCCCCAGACACGCCAGCACCGCCCACAGCGGCGCGATGCCCGAGTCGTTGGGTTTGAACGAGGCCTCGCCCCCAGCCAGCAGGACCACGCCCGTAAAGCCGAGCGCCAGCCCCAGGCTGCGCGACAGGCCAGGTCGGTCGCCTAGCCACAGCCAGGCCACGATGGCGCCAAACAGCGGTACGGTGGCGTTCAGGATCGACGACAGGCCCGTGCTGATGTGCATCACCGCAAACGAGTACAGCGCAAACGGAATGCCGGAGTTGAGCACGCCCACAAAGAACACCGGCTTCCAGTGTTGGCGCAGCAGCGGTGCATGGCCCCGCATGCGCAGAATGGGCCACAGAAACAGCGCGGCAATCGTCACACGCAAGGCGGCCGTGGGCAACGGCCCCAGCTCTTGGGCTGCGATGTGCATGAACAAAAACGAAGAGCCCCAGATGAGGGCCAGCAGCAGGAAGTCGCGAAACCAGGGGCGGGCAGGGGAATGGGTCATTGAAAAAGGTCTGGGTGGCCTTCGAGCAGCAGCAGCGCACGTTTGCGCTCCAGGCCCCCGGCGTATCCGGTGAGCTGGCCGGTGCTGCCCAGCACCCGATGGCAAGGCACGATGATACCCACCGGGTTGCGCCCCACCGCAGCGCCCACGGCGCGAACGGCCTGGGGATTGTTTAATCGGGCTGCCAACTGGCCATAGCTTTGGTGCGTGCCCGGCGCAATCGCCAGCAAGGCCTGCCAGACGGCTTGCTGAAAGGCCGTGCCGCGCGACAAATCCAGCGGCAGATCGAAAGCGACCTTGCTGCCGTCAAAGTAGGCTTGCAACTGCGCTGCGGCGGCTTGCAGCAGCGGGTGGTCAGGCGCCTGCTGCCAACTCTGCATTGCATTGGCAGTCGGGCCATGTCGCTGCGCCTCGAACCAGACGCCGCACAGGCCGCGTTCGGTGCAGGCCAGGGTGAGTTCGCCCAAGGGGCTGGCGGTGCAGGTGGTGAATGTGTTCATGGCTTCTCCGGGATGGGAAGTGAAGGGGTGAGGTTTGCCCAGGCCGCCAGCAGCGCGTAGCTGCGAAACGGTTGCCAGGCTTGGCCAATGAGCTCCAGCGCCTTGGCCGGGTGGGGGTGCTGGCGCACGCCCAGGGCACTTTGCAATGCCACGTCCTGCACCGGCCAGGCATCTTCCCAATGCAGGGTGCGCATGGTCAGGTAATGGGCTGTCCAGGGGCCGATGCCGGGCAGGGCTTGCAGAGCGCTCAAGGTGGTGGTGATGTCACTGCCCGGTGTCAGCTGCAGTTGACCGCTGTCGACGGCCCGCGCCAGGGCCTGGATGGCGCGTTGGCGCTGGCGCACGATGCCCAGGCTGCCCATGAGGGCGGCGTTTTCGTCACGGGCCAGGGTCGCTGCGCTCGGGAAATGCCGATTCAACTCAGGCCAGGGTGTGCTGCAGGGCTCGCCCAAAGCTTGCACCAAACGGTGACCCAAGGTGCGGGCGGCCTTGACGGTGATCTGTTGCCCCAGAACAGCGCGCACGGCCAGCTCAAAGCTGTCCAGACCGCCCGGGATGCGGATGCCCTGGGCTTGCGGAAAGTGCGGGCCGAGCACGGCGGACACAGTGCCCGGGTGTGCGTCCAGGTCCAGCCAGTGCCTGACCCGGGTCACCAGCTCGGGCAGCACAGGCAGCAGGCTGGCGCTGGCTTGCAACTTCACATGAGGCACCTGCGGCGCATGGGCAGCCCAGGTCAGAACGATCCAGCCACTGAGCGGTGCGCGCAGTGATGCTTGTGGGAAATCCCAGCGCACGGTTCTGTGCAACTGCGCCTGCACGCCCTCGCCCGACCAGTGCTCCACCCCCGGCAGCGAGCGGTTTTGCAGGAACTGCCACAGGTGCTCGCGCAGCAGGGGCGGGCGGTAGGCCAGGGTGAGTGTCACAGGCGCGTGCGGGTCGCTTGGCCGGGGCCGCAGTTGGCGCGGTGTCAAACGGTAGTGCTGGGCAAAGCTCGCGTTCATGCGCCGGGTCGAGCCGAAGCCGCTCAGGTGCGCAATCTCGGACGTGGGCAAGGGACTGTCGTGCAACCACTGTTTGGCCAGCAGCAGCCGCTGGGTCTGCAGGTACTGCATGGGCGAGACCTGCCAGTGTTTTTCAAACACCCGGCGCAGGTGCCGATCGCTCACGCCCAGGCGGGCAGCCAGTGCGCTCATGGCAGGGGCTTTGCCGCCTTCAGACAGGGCGTTGCTGAGCAGCCGGGCGGCCGCTTCGGCCAGGATGGCGCTGGCGTCGGTGCTTGACCACGTGCGCTGGGCCGGGGCCAACTCCGGGCGGCATTTGAGGCAGGGCCGAAAGCCCGCCGCCTCGGCACGGGTGGGGGTTTCAAAGAATTGGCAATTCTTTTGAAGGGGCAATCGCACCCGGCACACGGGTCGGCAGTAAATGCCTGTGGAACGCACCCCCATGAAGAACAAGCCGTCAAAGCGTGCATCCTTGTCCTTAAATGCGCGGTAGCAGCGGCCCTCGTCGAGCGGCTGGCCGTGCATGAACAGTTCCTGGGCGGTGTGCATGTGGGGCATGTTAGCCACAAAAAAACGGGGTAATGGTCATTTCCGGACCTGTGGTTTCGAGCCTGTTTCGGGATGATCGCCAGAAAGGCAGGTCGGTGTTGACACCTACAATCCACACTCATTTTCTTGTGCTTAAACAGGTTTTCCATGCAAGTCACTGCAAGCATTTTCAAAGCCTACGACATCCGCGGCATCGTGCCCAGCACCCTCAACGAAGCGTTGGCCGAAGGTCTGGGGCGCGCCTTTGGCACCGTGGCACGGGCAGAAGGCCAAACCACGGTGGCCGTGGGCCGCGATGGCCGCCTGAGTGGCCCGGCCTTGTCGGCGGCGCTCATTCGCGGGCTGGTGGCGGCGGGCATCCGCGTGATCGACGTGGGCCTGTGCACGACCCCCATGCTGTACTTTGCAGCCAACACCCTGTGCGCCAGCGGCATTCAGGTCACGGGCAGCCACAACCCCAAGGATTACAACGGCTTCAAGATGGTGCTGGCCGGTCGCGCGATCTACGGTGACGAGATCCAGAACCTTCGCCGCATCATGGAGCACGAGAGCTGGCAGCTGCAGGGCGGTGGACGGGTTGAGCATGTGGACGTGCTGGCCGATTACACCCGGCGCATCACGGGCGATGTGAAGCTCGCGCGCCCCATGAAGATCGTCGTGGATTCGGGCAACGGCATCGCGGGCGCCTCGGCCCCGGGCATCTTCCGCGCGCTCGGCTGCGAAGTGATTGAACTGTTCAGCGAAGTCGACGGCGACTTCCCCAACCACCACCCCGACCCGAGCAAGCCTGAAAACCTGCGGGACCTGATCCATGCCCTGCAGACAAGCGACGCCGAGCTGGGCTTGGCCTTTGACGGCGACGGCGACCGCCTGGGCATTGTGACCAAGGACGGGAACAACATCTTCCCGGACCGCCAGATGCAGCTCTTTGCCGAGGATGTCCTCACGCGTGTGCCGGGGGGCACCATCCTGTTCGACGTGAAATGCTCGCAGCGTCTGGCACCCGCCATCGAGGCGGCGGGCGGCAAGGCCTTGATGTACAAGACCGGGCATTCGCTGATCAAGGCCAAGATGAAAGCGGTGGAAGCCGCCGGTGGCCAAGCACCGCTGGGTGGCGAAATGAGTGGCCACATCTTCTTCAAGGAACGCTGGTTCGGTTTTGATGACGGCACCTATGCGGGCTGTCGCATGCTGGAGATCCTGAGCCGTCACGCCGACGCCAGCGCCGTGCTCAACGCGCTGCCCAGCAGCTTTTCCACGCCCGAGCTCAATGTGGCCTGCGCCGAGGGCGAGCCCCACACGGTCACCCGTGCCTTGCAGGACAAGGCCGGAGGCGTGTTCCATGCGCCAGCGCGCGTGTCCGACATTGACGGGCTGCGGGTGGACTGGCCCGATGGTTTCGGCCTGATCCGTGCGTCCAACACCACGCCGGTGCTGGTGCTGCGCTTTGAAGGCCAGACCGAGGCGGCGCTGCACCGCATCGAGGCCGACATGCTGGCCCTGCTGCGATCGGTCAAGCCCGATGCACAGGTGGGCGCTTCGGTGCATTGATCGGTTCCGACAACACCCATGCCCGGCATCAGCCACGCATTTTACAACCTGCTGGTGTGGGCCGTGCAGCCGCTGTTGCGCCGCAAGCTGGCACGCCGCGCCGTGGCCGAGCCGGGTTACGCGGTGGCGGTGCCCGAGCGTTTTGGCCACTACACCCAGCCTGCACAGCGCAGCCGCGAAATAGTTTGGGTGCATGCGGTCTCGCTCGGTGAGGCCCGTGCGGCGGACATCCTGCTGAAGGCCCTGCGCGATGCGGTGCCCGGGGTGCGCATTCTGCTGACCCACGGTACCGCCACCGGGCGCGCCGAAGGGGCCAAACTGTTGCGGCCTGGCGATGTCCAGGTCTGGCAGCCCTGGGATACGCCTGCAGCCGTGCAGGCCTTTCTCCAGCATTTCAGGCCACGCATGGGCCTGCTCATGGAAACCGAGGTGTGGCCCAACCTTGTGCTGCAAAGTGCCAGGGCCGGTGTGCCGCTGGCGCTCGTGAACGCGCGCATGAGCGACAAGTCCTTGCGCTCGGCCTTGCGCTGGGCCAGCCTGATGCAACCGACCTTTGCCGCCTTGTCTGCGGTGTGGGCCCAGACCGAAGCGGATGCGCAGCGGCTGCGCGCGCTGGGCGCCCCTGTGCAGGCGGTGACCGGCAACCTCAAATTCGATGCGCAGCCCGATCCCGCGCAGACGGAACGTGGTCGTGCCTGGCGCGCATCACTGAACAAGCCGGTTTGTTTGCTGGCCAGCAGCCGCGAAGGCGAAGAAGCGCTTTGGCTTGCGGCGATCCAGCAGAACCCGCAAAGCCTGTCGCACGTGCACTGGCTGATCGTGCCCCGCCATCCGCAGCGGGTGGATGAAGTGCAGGCCTTGCTGGAAGGTGCGGGCCTGCAGGTATCGCGCCGCAGCCGCTGGAGCGATGCCGGGCCGCAAGAGCACGGCCAGGCTCAGGTCTGGCTGGGTGACAGCATGGGCGAGATGGCGCTGTACTACAGCCTGGCCGATGTGGCGCTGCTCGGCGGCAGCTTTGCACCGCTGGGTGGGCAGAACCTGATCGAAGCGGCCGCTTGTGCATGCCCGGTGGTGATGGGCCCGCACACCTTCAACTTTCTGGAGGCGGCGCAGCAGGCTGAATCTTCAGGCGCCGCGCGCCGTGTGGCGGACATGCCCGGCGCGGTGCACGAGTCGCTGCGCCTGGCTTTGAGTGCCGCAGACCGTCAGGCCATGGCGGATGCTGCGCTCGCGTTTTCGCAGGCCCATAAAGGCGCAGCCCGGCGCGTGGCCGGGCTGATCAAAGACTGGCTGGCGTAGGGCTGAAGCCCTGCCGCTGGTCAGGGGGCCAGGAGGGCGTTGATGCTCTGCAGGTCTTCTGCCTTGAGCACGCCTGCAGCCTGACGCAACTTGAGCTGACCCAGCAGCACGTCGTAACGCGCTTTGGCCAGGTCCCGCTTGGTCTGGTAGAGCTGGCTTTGGCTGTTGAGCACATCTATGTTGATGCGCACACCCACCTGGTAGCCCAGCTTGTTGGCGTCGAGGGCACTTTGACTGGAGGCCTCTGCCGCTTCGTAGGCCTTGACCTGACTCAGGCCAGTGATGAGGCCCAGATAAGCGGCGCGGGTGTTCTGCTCCACAGTCCGCTGTGCAGCCTCCAGGTCGGCACGGGCTTTTTCTTCCAGAGCCACGCTTTCCTTGATGCGGTTTTCCGTCGCAAAGCCTGCGAACACCGGTATGTTCAGGCTGACGCCGACGGTTTTGACATTGGTGTCGTAAGGAATGCTGGCAGGCTTATTGCCGCTATAGATGTTCTGTGCATAAGAGGCCGTCAGATCCAGTGTGGGCATGTGACCTGCCTTGGATTTTTCGGTTTCGAGACGGGCCACTTCGTAGGCCACGCGCAGCTGCTGCAGAACGATGTTTTGTTCGAGGGCCTGCTTGACCCAGGCTTCAATGTCCTGCGGTTGGGGCGTGGGCAAAACCGCATTCGGCTTGAGCCCCACGGGCTGCAGCTTGTTTTTGCCCACCAGTTGCTCGAGCGCCAGCTGCTTGACGCGCAGGTCGTTTTCTGCAGCCAGTTCCAGGGCAATCACGAGGTCGTAGCGGGCTTGTGCCTCACGCGTGTCGGTGATGGTGGAGGTACCCACTTCAAAGTTGCGCTTGGCCGATGCGAGTTGCTCGGCAACCGCAGTTTTCTGGGCCTTGACGAAGGCCAGGCTCTCGGCGCTGGTGAGCGCATCAAAGTAGGCCTGACTGGTGCGGACAATCAGGTCCTGCTCTGCTGCAAGGGCCTGTGTGTCGGCCAGTTTGGCAGATTGCAGACCTTGTCGGTAGCTGGCGATGTTGCCCCAGCGAAACAGCGGCTGGTTCAGGCTGATGGCATTGGTGCGTGTGGTGTAGTCAGCGGTCGTGGCGCCTGTGTCGCGTCGCTCAAGTTCGGATTTGTTCTCGGACACGCTGGCGCTCACCGTCGGCAACAGCGCGGCCTTGGCCTGATCGGCCTTGGCCAGGCTGGCCTGCGCCTGGGATTTGGCCGACGAGTAGGCGGCATCGTGCCCTTTTGCAGCTTCGTACATTTGCAGCAGGCTCTGGGCCTGTGCGGAGGCTGTGGCGCTCAGCAGTACGGCCAGGGCCAGGTTCAGCGGACGCAAGTTCATGGGGTGTCCTTCAAGACGTTGGATCGGTGTCGTGCAGATCAGTAAGTGGGGATCGAGGGGTCGACCTGCGCCGACCAGGCATGGATGCCCCCGGCCACGTTGACCACCTCATAGCCGTGACTGGCCAGGAAGTGCGCGACCTGCATGCTGCGGCCACCGTGATGGCACAGGCACGCAATTGGGCGGCTGCGGTCCAGCTCATGCAGGCGTGCGGGCACGGTCTGCATGGGCATGTGCACCAAATCCAGCGCATCCGGGCGCGCACAGGCGGTCTGTACTTCCCAGCCTTCGCGCACGTCCAGCAAGACCGGGCGCTGGGTCTGCTGACCGGCCC
>JACCDV010373953.1_pt1 | contig 27586 bp, 29 predicted proteins | sample 7446131 | NCBI WGS metagenome assembly JACCDV01 (sample SAMN15323448, study PRJNA562643) | freshwater metagenome | isolation source: river surface water | place: USA:Blue River Watershed | collected 2017-08-17 | reverse complement strand
GCTCAACAATCTGGCGGACCGCTTCGATCTTGAATTCTTCTGGAAATCGCTTTTGATTCATGGCACCTCCTATTAGGCCTCAGGTTTGAGGCTCGAAGGTGTCTACGGGTTCCGGGTCGATTCACACCAGCGTGACCGAGTCCTTGCAGATCCACTCGGATGCCTTGCGCACCAAACGGCGTTTGCTGGCCGAAGAAACCGCGGCCAAGCTGCCGGTCAAGCTGCTCATTCCGCTGGTGTTTTGCGTGTTTCCAGCGCTCTTGACAGTCTTGCTGGGGCCAGCGGTGATCAGCGTGCACGAGATCTTGCAGCCCATGGCGCAGGCCCGCTGACCTGTACCACTCAGACCTCAATCAGGGCCAGATAGGCTTGTCGGGTTTCCGGCGCGACGGCTTGCAGCGCTTGTTCGTGATGGGTCTTGTGCTGCGCCAGCATGCGGGCCGAGGCGATGGTTTTCGATTTGCAAAACCAGTGGCAGCTGTGTTGCATCAGGAACATCTCGCCCATGATCCGAAAGGCGCGGTCTTTGGGGGGCAATTGGCGATCCGCGATGGCGCGGGCGATGCCTTGGGCGTGAATCTCCAGCGCACGGCGCATGTCGAACGTGGCTTTGGGCGAGAGCTGGTCGATCCAGGGCAAGGCGATCTTGAACGTGCGCGTCGGAGGCGCAGGCAGCTGGGCAAATTCTTGCGCCAGCGCCTTGAACTCTTCGGCCAATTGTTGTTCGGCCGTTTCTTGCAATTGCCAGATCTGTTGCTGGCGCTGCGCATCGGCCTCGCCCAGCGCGCGCATGTAAGCCCCGGTCAACTGCTCCATGTGTTTTTCAATCTGGTAGGGCCGCAGGTGCTCGGCCAGCAAGGCCGTGCGTTGGCGCTGCCCCTGCGTGTTCAGCCAGTGAATGCCCACGCCCAATAAAACCAAAAGACTCAGAAGTTCCATACCCGTCCGGTGTCGCCGGGCCACCAGGCCCTGATGCCCCAAGTGTAAAGAGCCCGGGGCAAGGCCCCAGCGGGGTGTGGGCGTCTGTGCGCCAGACCACAGGCCGATTTGGAGTGCTGCCTCTAAAGTGCGGGTTTTCCCTTGCGCTGCCTCCAGGCCGATGGTCAAATTGCTGCATTGCAACAAAACCTCTTCAAGGAACACACCATGACCTTCAACGCTGAACAACTCGTCGCCGCTCAACAAGCTAACCTGAACGCCGCTGCTGGCCTGTCGCAAACCGCTTTCGCCGGTTTCGAACGCCTGGTCGAGCTGAACATGGCCGCTGGCAAAGCCGCTGTGGGTGAGTCTTTCGCCAACGTGCAAGCCATGTTGAGCGCCAAGAACCCCCAAGACCTGTTGGCCGCTCAAACTGCCCTGGTCCAGCCCGCTTTCGAAAAAGCCGTGTCTTATGGCCGTCACCTGTCTGACATCGCCAACAGCACCGGTGCCGAGTTCACCAAGGCCGTCGAAGGCAAGTTCGCCGAGTCCGAGCAAGCCGTGAAAAATCTGGTTGAAAACAGCCTGAAAAACGCCCCTGCCGGCTCTGACGCTGCTGTGGCCGTGATCAAGACCGCCATCGAAGCCAGCCAAAACGCTGCCGAAACCCTGAAAAAAGTGGCCAAGCAAGCCGCTGACACCGCCGAGTCCAACCTCAAGGCCGCCACTGCCCAAGCCGAAGCTTCGGTGAAAGCCGCCATGAGCAAGACCAAAGCCAAATAAGCACACCGCTGCTTTCTACAATCAAGGCGTCTTCGGACGCCTTTTTTTTTGGTGCGACTCGTTCAGATCAGCGCGCTGTAGGCCCCTCCGTCGAGTTGCAGGTTTTGCCCGGTCATGAAGCCTGAGCTGGCCGCACACAAGAAGGCGCAGGCAGAGCCGAACTCTTTCGGGTCGCCAAAGCGGTTGGCGGGCAGCGTTGCCGCGATGCGGGCGCGTGCTTCGTCGTGGGTGATGCCCGATTCTTTCATCATGCGCTGGGCCATGAACTCTTGCCGGGGCGTGTCAAAGCGCTCGGGCAGCAGGTTGTTGATCGTCACGTTGTCGATGATGGCCTCACGCGCCAGTGCTTTGGACAGTGCCGTCAGTCCTGCCCGGGCGGCGGTGGACAAGCCCATGGCGGCATGCGGTGTCTTGACCATGGCCGAGGTGATGTTGACGATGCGCCCGAAGCGCCGCGCCCGCATGCCGGGGATGGTTTCGCGCATCAGCAGCGCGGCCGACAGCAGGTTGCTCTCCAGCGCACCCATCCAGGCCGCGTGGTCCCAGTCGGCTAACTGGCCGGGCGGTGGCCCGGCGTTGTTGTTGACCAGAATGTCTGGCGCGGGGCAAGCGGCCAGCAAGGCGCTGCGGCCAGCGTCGGTGTTCAGGTCGGCCTGCACCGGCGTGATGCGGGCGCCGGTGGCCAGGCGCAGGCGGTCTGCCGCTTGCGCCAGCTTGTCGGCGTTGCGGCCATTGATGAAGACTTCGCAGCCTTCTTGCGCCAGCGCCAGCGCGCACGCATAACCCAGCCCCTGCGACGAGGCGCAGACGATGGCTTGCTTGTCCTTGATGCCGAGATCCATGGCGGTGTCCTTGGGCGTTCAGTGAAAGTACAGTGAAGATTCAGTGTTGGAGGTCGGTAAAGCTTTGGCCTTCGCGCACCAGCTTTTGCAGCAGCGGCGCAGGCTGCCACCAGAAGCCATATTCCGCGTGCAGGCGTTCGATGTCGGCCAGCACGCGGGGCAGCCCGATCCGGTCGGCCAGGAACATCGGCCCACCCTGCTGGGCCGGAAAGCCGTAACCCGTGAGGTAGGTGATGTCGATGTCGCCGGGCCGCAAGGCAATGCCCTGCTCCAGCAGTTTCGCGCCTTCGTTGACCATGCCGTACAGGCAGCGTTTGACGATCTCGGTTTCGTTCATGGTGCGGCGCGGTAGGCCCATGCGGGCCGACTCTTCGGCGATGAACTGTTCGACTTCCGGGTCGCGGTGCGGCGTGCGGTCACCAGCTTCGTAGCGGTACCAGCCCTTGCCGCTTTTTTGACCCAGACGCCCCAGATCACACAGCTTCATGATCAGGTCGTTCCAGCGACGGTCAGTGGGGCGGGTGGCCATTTGCGCCTTGCGCGTCTGGTAGCCCACATCGTTGCCCGCCATGTCGTGCACCGCAAAGATGCCCATGGCGTAGCCGAATTTCGTCAAGGCGGCGTCCACCTCGTGCGGCAGCGCGCCGTCTTCCACCAGAAAGTGTGCTTCGCGGGTGTAGTTGCGGAACAGCGCATTGCCGATGAAGCCCGGGTAAATGCGCGCCAGCACCGCGATCTTGCCCATGCGGCGACCCAGATCCATCAAGGTGGCGATCACCTCGGGCGCGGTTTGCGCGCCGCGCACCACTTCGAGCAGGCGCATCACATGCGCGGGGCTGAAAAAGTGCGCGCCGACCACGTCTTGTGGGCGGGCGGTCACGGCCGCGATTTGGTCCACGTCGAGGCCCGAGGTGTTGGTGGCCAAAATCGCGCCGGGTTTGCACAGCGCATCGAGCTGGCGAAAGATGTCCTGCTTGAGGCCCATGTCTTCAAACACGGCCTCGATCACCATGTCGGCGTCTTTCACATCGGCCATCTGCAGCGAACCGGTGATCAGCGCCACGCGCTGGTCCATCTCGGCTTGTGCCAGCTTGCCGCGTTTGACGCTGGTGGCGTAGTTGTCTTTCACGCGCTGCAGGCCGCGCTCCAGCCCTTGGGCGTTGGCGTCGATCAAGGTGACCGGGATACCGATGCCCGCCAGCGACATGGCGATGCCGCCGCCCATGGTGCCCGCACCGATGACGGCCACACGGTGCACGGGGCGCAGCGCGGTCCCTGCCGGGATGTCGGGAATGTGCGCTGCTTCGGCGGCGGCCGTTTTGGCGTGGGCCAGTGCGCGGGCGCGGTCGTCATCGCTGACGCTGAAAAAATCAAAATCGTTCATGGGCATGTTCAGGTGTGGGGTCGAGGTTCAGGCCTGGTTGTCCTGGATTTTTTTGGCTTTGCCGTCGACGAATTCGCGCAGACGGGCCTCGGCTTCGGGCGGACGGGCGCGGGCCGAATTGAGTTGCTCGACAAACAGGCCGTCGTCGTGCGTCATGTCGTGGATGCGCGGCAGCACGTTGATGATCATCCAGTTGGTCTCCACGCTGTTTTTGGCAATGCGGTGGGCCAGCTCTTTGGCTTTGGCCAGCGCTTCGCCGACCGGGGTCACATAGCGGATGACTTTTTCCTGCAAGCCTTCGGCGGCGGTCAGCAGTCGGCCGGTCAGCATCATGTCCATCATCACCGTGGTGCCGACCACGCGCTGGATGCGCACCGTGCCGCCACCGCCCACAAAAATGCCGCGCTGGCCTTCGGGCAGGCCAAACAGGGCCGACTCGTCGCCCACGCGCACATGGGCAGCGGTGGCCAGCTCCAGCCCGCCGCCGACGACTGCGCCATGCAAAGCCGCCACAAACGGGATCGGGCCGCGCGCGATCAGGTCGAACACCTCATGCCAGTTGTGGCGCTTGCGCTTGCGGGGGGGCTTGATCTGCCCGGTGGCGCGGGCCAGCGCCTCGGCCAGGTCCAGGCCGGCGCAAAAGTTGGTGCCGTGGCCAAACAGCACGGCCACATCTGCCTCTTCGTGCGCCCGCAGCACGGCGGCGCGCAGCTCGTCGATCAGCGGGTCGTTGATGCTGTTGCGCTTGTCCGGCCGGTTCAGGCCGATCAGGGCGACGTTGCCGTCGAGTTCGTAGGTGATCAGGGGTTCGCTCATCGGGGTGTCCAGGGGTTCAGGTCAAAAAACAGGGTTCGCATTGAGGCTCAAAGGTCCAACACCAGCCGGGTACTTTGGGCACCCGAGCAGCACACCATCATGCGGTCGTTGGCGGCTTTTTCGGCATCGGTCAGCACCATGTCGCGGTGGTCGGGTGTGCCTTCCAGCACCTTGACTTCGCAGGTGCCGCAAATGCCTTGCTGGCAAGAAAACGTGGGCTCCACACCGATGGCGATCAGGCCATCGAGCAGGGTCTGGCCCGGCAGGATTTGCAGCGTGCGCTGGCTGCGTGCCAGCGTCACCGTGTAGCTGCCGTCGGTGGCGGCGGCTTCTTTGGAGGCAAAGTATTCGCGGTGCACGAGCTCGGGCTGCAGGCTGGCGGTGGCTTTTTCATAGGCGTCCAACATGGGCGTCGGGCCGCAGGCATAGACATGCGCACCGGCAGGCATGGCCGCGATCACCGCGTCCAGGTCCAGCATCCGGCCGCCCGGCTCTTGGTCAAAGTTCAGCTGCACATCGGCACCGGGCTGACCTTGGTAGCGCGCCAGCACATTTAGAAAACCCGCATGCTGGCGGGTGCGGGCGGCGTAGTGCAAGCGCCAGGGCGTGCCCAGCGCCTGCGAGCGGGCGATCATGCCCAGCATGGGTGTGATGCCGATGCCCCCGGCGATGAACACATTGAATGGGGCCGACTCGTTCATGGGGAACAGGTTGCGTGGCGTGCCGATGGTGAGCACCGTGCCCGTGCGCAGTTGCTCGTGCATATAACGCGAGCCACCCCGGCTGTGCGCGTCCAGGTTCACGCCGATGCAGTAGCGGTGGGTTTCCTGCGGGTCATTGAGCAGCGAATAGCTGCGCCGCAGGCCGCCGGGCAGGTGCAATTCGATGTGGGCACCTGCCGTGAAGGCGGGCAAGGCGGTGGCGGGGTCCAGCGGCACCAGTTCGAAGCCCAGGATGTTTTGGGTTTCGTAGGTGGTGGCCCGCACGCGGACCTGTAGTGTGGAGGAAGCTGTCACAGGATTGACTCAGGGGGTTAAAGGTCGATCACATTGATCGGCTGGATGGCCACGCCGGTGGCCTCTGCATGGGCTTGCTGCACCCATTCGGGCTGTCCGGCGTGAAAGATGAAGTGGTTCAAAAGCCGCGCCCATTTGGGGTGACGCTGGTAGTCGGCCAGCGGAAGTCCGTTTAGGAAAAAGTCGCGCGAGTCGCTGGGCAAAAACACACGCTGGCTGGTGCTGGCATCGCGCAGCACGCCCTTGGGGTCGTGCCCGGCTTGCACCGCATCGATGTCTTCCAGCAGGCGGCGGCGCAGCATGGCGATGCCCAGATCGCTGGCGCCCAGGTTTTCCAGAGTGCGGTCGGCCACGCGGCCCTGCCCCACCCAGGCCACGATGTCCTGGTTGATCACATGGCTGGTGATCCAGCGCCCTGTGTCGTCCTTGATTGGGCTGGTCCAGGTCGGGATGCTGCTTTGCGCATACGGCTCACGTTCACGGGGCACGCGGATGAAGGACCAGGTCACGCTCAGGGTGTTTTCGTCGTCCACCGGCACGCGCCACTCGAAGTGGTCACCCAGAAAAAAGCCGTTGGGCCACAGGCACACGCGGCCAATGGTCCACATCGGGTGTTGCTCGTCGGTGTCTTGCGAGATGCGCTTGTAGATGAAGCCGTGCTCGAACTCTTCAAATGCCAGTTTCAGGTGTGTGGGCGCATAGCCGCCGGTGTGGCCCCGCAGGCGGCGGCTCCAGTTGGCGTGCATCCATTCAAAGTGCACCGGGTCGATCGAGTTTTCTTGCGTCTGCAGCCAGTTGCACGGCACCTCGGAAAACACCGCCTGTACAAAACCGTTGGGCCAGTGAAAGGGCTCCCAGTCGGGCAACTCGGGTGCAGGCAAGGGCCCCATGTAGGCCCAGAGCAAACCGGCCAGCGGTTGGACCGCGTAGGCCTTGATCTGGATCTTGCATTTCTGTCTGGCCTGAGGATCGACCTGGTCTTCGTAGGGCCGCTCCACGCACTGCCCCTGGGCATTGAATTGCCAGCCGTGGTAGTTGCAGCGGATGCCATGGTCCTCGACAAAGCCGTAACTCAGGTCGGCGCGGCGGTGAGCGCACTGGCGGTTCACCAGCCCGTATTGCCCACTCAGGTCTTTGTAGAGCACCAGGTCTTCGCCCATCAGGCGAACCGCCTTGACGGGGTGGCGCTCAAGCTCGTCGATGCCTGCAATCGGGTGCCAGTGGCGGCGCAGCACCTCACCCATGGGCGTGCCGGGGCCGACCTGGGTCAGTTGCTGGTTTTTCTCGGCGCTGAGCATGTGGCGGGCCTGCGCTCAATCAGGCTTGAAGCCCGAGGCTTTGATGATCGGCTCCCAGGTGGCGAGTTCATCGCGCTGGGCCTTGGCCATCTCTTCGGCGCTGCGGTAGTGCGGCACCACCGACAGGCGCGTCATCAAGTAGTCCTTGACCTGCGGGTTGGTCAGGATCTTTTGCAGGGCTTGCTGCACACGGGCGATCTCAGCGGCCGGCGTTTTGGCCGGGGCCCACATGGCGGTCCAGCCGTCGCCCGATGCGACCGCGAAACCCTGCTCGGCGAACGTGGGGATGTCGGGCATCAGCTCCGAGCGCTTGTCGCTGAAGATGCCGATCACGCGCAGCTTGCCGCTTTTCTGGTGCTTGACCAACTCGTCCATCAGCGAGATGCCCGAGGGCACATGCCCGCCCAGCAAGTCGGTGATCATGGGTGGTGTGCCCTTGTAAGGCGTCATGGGCAGGTCAATGCCCGCGACTTTGGCGAACTGCACGCCCAGAAAGTGGTTCTGCCCGCCGGAGCCCGGCGTGCCAAAGCTGGCCTTGCCGGGGTTGGCCTTGACCCACTGCACAAATTCGCGGGCATTTTTCACGCCCAGATCGGCGTTCACGGCCATGCCCAGCGGATACGACACGAGCCCGGCCACCGGCGCGAAGTCGCGCCAGATGTTCCATTTGAGCTGCGGGCCAAACACCAGCGTCTGGAAGGTCGGCGTGGCGTTGGGCGCGATCATGTAGGTCAGTCCGTCGGGGTTGGCGCTCATCAGCGCATCGGCGGCCAGGCGGCCACCCACGCCCACACGACTTTCAATGATCACCGGCTGGCCCAGTTGCTCGCGCAGTTTGTCGGCGATGTAACGGGCGATCGAGTCGGTGCCGCCGCCCGGGGGCAAACCCATCAGGATGCGGATGGTTGGCTTGTCCTGTGCTTTGCTCAATGCGGGGGCCAGCAAGGTGCTGCCTGCCAGCAGCAGCTGGCGTCGTGAAATGGGCATGCGTGTCTCCAGTGTGTGATCTGCTGTGCATGGATGCATCAGGCCCGCCTTCTGTGTGCGGTACCTGTTGCGGGGGTCATTTGTCGGCGAGGCTGCGCCAGTCGGTGCCAGCGGGCAGTACGCCGCCCACCGATTGGATGGCCGGGTAGTTCAGCTGCGGGTGGTGCGCCAGCGTCGGGGCCTGGCCTGCCATGAATTCCTTGGCCGCCTTGATCAGCAGCTGGCGAACGCGGATCACGGCGCCGTCGGCCGAGCACAGTTGCTCGTCGGTGCGGTCGTAGGTCGGGCCCTGGCTCAGGAACATCGCAAAGTCTTCGGTGCCCAGGTGCTGCGGAAAGCCGGTCTTGTGGCCGCGCTTCATGATGTCGCGGTTCTGGCCCCAGTTGTCTTTGGCCTCACCGGGTGGCAGCGGCGGGAAGTTCCACACATCGGGCGAGGCCGACATGACGGTCATGCCCAGTTCGCGGTTCGGGTTGTAGTGCACAAACCAGGCGCGGTGCGTCACATCGTCCACCGGGGTGGAGAAAAAGACGGTGGTCGGACCATTCGCATCGGGCGGGCAGATGATGCCAAACCAGGGCATCACGAAGTTGTTGACCCGGGCATAGACTTTGTCATCGGGCAGGCTGCGCAACGCGGCGTAGCGGTAGCCGTAAGGGCGGTCTTCAAATTCGAGTTTTGGGGCCAGTGCCTTGGTCATCAGCATGCGCTCGTTGCCACCGCCTGCCGTCAGCTGGGTGGTCGATTCGTGCAGCACGCCCACATGCGAGGAGTCCATCGAGGCTTCGACGCCCTGCACCCAGTTGGTGGGCACTTCCACGCTGGTCACCGAGCGCTGGTTGGTGGGCAGATCGACAAATGGCAGTTCGGGGAAGGGCGGGGGGGTGTCGCCCGTGCCCAGCCAGACCCAGACGATGCCTCCCCGGTCCACCGTGGTGTAGCGGTTCACGCGCACATGCTTGCAAAACTGGGCTTGGTCACCGGCGTGGTTGGGCGCTTCGGTCACTTCGCCCTTCACGTTGAACTTCCAGCCGTGGTAGAGGCAGCGGATGCCGTTGTCTTCGTTGCGACCCAGCGCCAGAGAGGCTTTGCGGTGCGGGCATTGCTCGTCAATCACACCGGCTGTGCCGTCGGTCACGCGAAAGGCGATGAAGTTTTGGCCCAGCAGGCGGATGCGCACGGGCGCGCCATCGGCTTCCAGTTTGATGGAAGGCACGGCAGGCAGCCAGTAATGCTGGCGGATCATCTCGCCCATCGGGGCACCGTTTTCCACACGGGTCAGCAGCTCGTTGTCTTCTTTGCTCAAGGCCATGGTGTATTCCTTAAATTCCGTGGGTCAGCACTGTTCGTCGGTGCGGAAGGCGCGGGAGTAGACGCGGCGGCAGTTGCATTCGAAGATGTTTTTCTTCTGCTCGTCGGTCAGCCAAGCGATGCCTTCGATGACGGGCTTCATGTCGTCGTAGTCACGGCCGGTCAGCGGGTTGGGCGCGCTGCCGGTGCCGGGCTTTTCGGTGCCGAACATCACGTTGTCGGTGCCCGCCACCTTGAGCAGCAGCTCCATCGCTTCTTCGCTGTAGTTGCAGGTGTCGAAGTACAGTTTTTTGAGCTGTTCGTCAAAGGTTTCCTTTTCTCCCTTGCGCACGTTCCACGAGCGAAAACGCCCCATCTGGTAAGGGATCGCACCACCGCCGTGGGCCACCACGATCTTGAGGTCGGGGAAAGTGTCAAAGGTCTTGGCACCCAGCAAGGAGACGATGGAGATGGTCTCTTCGTTGAGGAACTTGAGCGTGTAGGACTCGCGCTCGCTGCAGCTGCTGGCCGAATGGATCAGGCCCGGCACATCGAGCTCAACCATGGCGCGGTACAGAGGGTGCCAGTAGGCATCGCCCATGCCGGGCGGGTCGCCCAGGCCTTCGGTCGGGTCGGGGTTGATCAGGCAGCCGACAAAACCGAGCTCGTTGACGCAGCGGCGCAGTTCGGGAATGGCGCGCAGCTCCAGCGGCTCGTCCATGAACTGCGGCAGGCCGGCGACGCCACGGAAACGGTCGGGTGCGATCTTGACGAACTCGGCGATCAAGCCGTTGCAGTGCTGCGACCACAGCTCGGTCACCTTGCCAGGCTTGACCGAATGCATCTGCAGGTAGGGCCGTGGCGAGATGAATTGGATGTCGGTGCCCACCGCATCCATGATCTTGAGCTGGTCTTCGACCACCTTGCGGATCGAAGCCTCGGGGATCTTGGGCAGGGTGTAGGGATTGGCGCGACCGCCCACCAGTTCCGCCATGAAGCGAAAGCTCTCGGGCGGCATGTGGATGTGGGCGTGGGAATCAATGATCATGGTGTCGGTCTTTCAAAAGAGGTTCAAAAACGGGGTTGGCAGGTGCCAGGGTTCGGGCTGCGGTCAGGCCTCGGTCACAAAGGCGGTCACTTCGATTTGCAGTGCCATGCCATGTTGCAGTGCGTGCTGCACGATGTGCCGCGCCGGGCGGTCTTGCGGGTCAGGAAAGCGCGTCAGCCACTCGGCATTGATGGCATCGCGCACCGCGTTGTCATTCACCGTGATGTGCAGCTTGGCGACATGGGCCAGCGTGGCACCGCCAGCGGCCAGCAAGGCGTCCATGTTGGCAAAGGCCAGATGCACCTGAGTGGCCGCATCGGCAGGCAGCTGGCCAGTGGCCGGGTCTTTGCCCGATATGCCCGACGAGCAGATCAGCGGGCCAACGCGTGCGCCCAGCGGAATCGGGGCGTTGTGCCCGGCACCGGGCACGTTGAGCGAGCGGAGTGAAGCAGACATGGTGTTCCTGTGGGGTGCAAGGGAAAGGGTGGCAAAGCTTGGCGGTGTGAGCTTTGCGCTCAGTGATCGGCCGTGTCGCTTTCAAAAAAGCTCATGGGCATGCGGGCCAAAAATTCCGAAAACCCCGAGGAGCCCGAGGGCACATGCAGCAGCATGGCCTGCGCGGCCAGCGGTTCGTCGCCGTCCTGGATGGCGCGGGCAATTTGCAGGTGCTCTTTGAGCGACTTGCTGATTTGCGTCTTGGTCTGGAAGTCGCGGATGCGGTAGCGCTGGATTTGGCGGCGCGCATTGCGGATCAGGTCGGCCAGGTACGGGTTGCGACTGCCCGCGTAAATGGCTTCGTGGAAATACGTGTTGGCCATCGAGTATTCGGCCGAGCCGCCTTGCACGGCCGCGTCCTGGCAGCGTTCAATGGCCTTGTCGAGTTCCTTGCGCAGGGCCTCGTCCACCCGGCGGGCGGCGAGTTTGGCGCACAGGGCTTCGAGTTCCCCGACCGATTCCATGATGGCGCGCACTTGGCTGATGGACAGACGGGCCACCGTCACGCCCTGGCGCGGCGCAATGCGCACCAGATCACGGGCCGCCAATTGCTGCAAGGCTTCACGCACGGGGGTGCGCGAGACGTTGAAGCGCGTGGCTAACGCCCGCTCGTCCAGCGGTGCGCCGGGTGGCAGATTGCCGCTTTCGATTTCTTCTTGCAGGACGTTGCGGATTTCGTTGGCGCGGCCGCCACGGGGGCGGCTGTCATCGGTGCCCAGGGCGTTGTCGATGGGCGTGTCGTCGCCGGAAGTCGAGGTGTCGTTCGTGTTCATGCTTCAAATTATGCAACAGATCGTTTGTGGCATGCAATAAATAATTGCATGGTGTGTGGTGTCGGGCTCATTTTAAATCGGTGCCCAGCTTGGACATGGGTCGAGAAACCGCATCTTCAGAGGGGGAATGCTTCTTTTGCAGGGGATGTTTCGTGTGATGCGCTTGTGCTGGGGTGTTTGGGGTCAGGGTTCTGTGGCATCGGTACAAACCCTGTGAATCCTCAAAATCTTTGTCTGGTGTATTGAAAAGTGCTTTTTTGCATGCCAGAATGCAAATCAGTTTGAGCCAAAGGTGCGCTGTGGTGCATCTTTGTGGGGCTGCTGTGTGGCCCTGATCTGTTCCGCCCTGATTTGTCACAAGGTTTTTCTTTCATGACCTCACCTTCCCTTCTTTCTGCAGCCGCTGTGACGGGCCCGCGGGATGTGCAGCACATCGTCCACCCACGTTCCATCGCGATCGTGGGGGCCTCGGCCGACCCGCGTTCGTTTGGCGGTTTCGTGCAAGGCAACCTGGAGCGCTTTGGCTACAGCGGTGATTTGCACTTGGTCAGCCGCAGCAGCGACGAAATCAACGGCCGCCCCTGCGTCAAAACGGTTGATGCGTTGCCCGAAGGCATTGACCTGGCGGTGCTGGCCATTCCCGAGTCGGGTGTGCTTGATGCCGTCAAGGCGCTGGCGGCCAGACGCTGCAAGGCGGCGGTCCTGTTCGCATCGGGCTATGCCGAGGCCGGTGAAGCAGGCCAGCACAAGCAGGCCGAGCTGGCCCGCGTGGCGCAAGAGGCCGGCATCTTGCTGGTCGGCCCCAATTGCATGGGCTTCACCAATCTGGCCGCAGGCATTCCGGTGACCTTTGAGCCGCTGACGGCGCGGCCGCCCGAAACGCGGCCCGGCGTGGGCGTGGTGGCACAAAGCGGTTTCATGGCGGCCAATTTGCGCGACGCCTACCTGGGCCGCAGCCTGCCGGTGACCACCGTGTTCTCGACCGGCAATGAAGTCTCAGTCTGCGTTGAAGATGTGCTGGCGGCGCTGATCGCTGATGCGCAAACCCGGGTGATCACGGTCTATGTCGAGCAAATCCGCCGTCCGCAAGTTTTTTTGCAGCTGGCTGCAAAGGCGCGCGCTGCAGGCAAACCGCTGGTCTTGCTGATGCCCGGGCGCAGTGCCCGGGCCCGCGAGGCCGCGCAGTCGCACACCGGCGCGTTGGCTGGCGACCACGCCACCGCCACCGCGCTCTTGCAGCGCGAAGCCGTGGTGGTGGTTGACTCGTTGGACGAATTGCTCGACACCACCGCTGTGCTGCTGCGCTACCCGCAGCCACCCGCAGGCGGCACCGCCTTCATGACCGGCTCGGGTGCCATGAAAAACATCGCGCTGGACTTTGCCGACGACCTGGGCCTGGATTTGCCTGAGCTGACCCCTGCCACGGTGGCCCAGCTCACCGCCATGCTGCCCGCCTATGCCGTGGCCGAAAACCCGCTCGACTACACCACCATCGGCATCCGTCAGCCGGGGCTGATTGGCGAATTGCTGCTGACCATGCTGGACGATGAGCGCATCGGCAGCATCGTGCTGGCGATTCCCGTGGGACCGGTCATGGCGCAGCGCGATAAGGCGGATCACATCGTGCCCGTCATCGCCAAAGCCACCAAACCGGCAGTGCTGGTGCTGACCGGCGACAGCAGCCCGGTGGAGCCGTTTTTCATGGAGGCGATCCAGGCCAGTGGCGTGCCGCTGTTCCGCTCGGCCGACCGCGCCTTGCGTGCGCTGCGCCGTGTGGCGCAATACGGCGAAGCCTTGCAGCGTGCGGCCCGCGCACAAACTGCCGCAGCCTTGGCCATCCCATTGCCCGGCGCTGTACCCGCCAATGGCATTTTGGCCGAATACCAGGGCAAAGCCTGGCTGGCGCAGGCCGGGTTGGCCGTGCCTCAAGGGGCGCTGGCCACCACGGCCGACGAGGCCGTGGCCGTGGCGCGGCGCATCGGTTTTCCGGTGGTGCTCAAGGCGCAAGCGTCCGAGCTGCCGCATAAGAGCGATGTGGGCGGCGTGCTGGTGGGCCTGACCGACGAAGCTGCGCTGCGCGCCGGGTGGGACAAGCTGTTCGCCAGCGTGAAACACCACCGCCCCGAGCTGGTGCTCGATGGCGCGCTGGTCGAAGCCATGGGCCCGCGTGGGCTGGAACTGGTGGTGGGCGCCAAGCGCGACGCCGACTGGGGCCCGGTGGTGCTGGTGGGCCTGGGCGGCATCTGGATCGAAGCGCTCAAGGATGTGCGACTGATCCCGGCCGACATGGCCGAAGCCGACATCGCCGTCGAGCTGAACCGCCTCAAGGCTGCGGTGGTGTTGCAAGGCATTCGGGGTGCGGCGGCGGTGGACGTGCCTGCCATTGCCCGCGTGGTGGCGCAAGTGGGCGCGCAAATGCGTGCCAACCCGAACATCACCGAAATCGACATCAACCCGCTGGTGGCTTACCCGCTGGGTTCGGTCGTGCCGGTGCTGGCGCTGGATGCGCTGGTGGTGGCCAAGGCTGATTTACAAGTGCAGTGAGGGCTGTCATGCAACTGCAATTCACCCCCGAACAAGAGGCCTTCCGCCTGGAAGTTCGTGCTTTCGTCAAGGCCCATTTGCCTGCCGATATCCGCCGCAAGGTCGAGTTGGGCCTGCGCCTCGAACATGCCGATTACGTGACCTGGTTTCGCATCTTGCAGGCCCGTGGCTGGCTCACGCCCGGCTGGCCGGTGCAGCATGGCGGCCCCGGTTGGGACCATGTGCAGCGCTACATCTTTGACGAGGAAACCTTGCTGGGCGGCGCACCGCGCATCATCGCCAGCGGCATCCAGATGCTGGCCCCCGTGCTGCTGGCCTTTGGCACCGAGGCGCAAAAGCAGCAATACCTGCCCGACATCCTGGCCAGCAACACCTGGTGGGCGCAGGGCTTTTCCGAGCCGGGCGCAGGCTCCGATCTGGCGGCGGTGCGCACCACCGCCGTGCTGGAGCCCGATGGAAAGCACTTTGTGGTCAATGGCCACAAGGTCTGGACCTCTTATGCCCACTGGTGCTCGATGATGTTTGCGCTGGTCAAGACCGACCCGAACGCCACCAAGCCGCAAGAAGGCATTTCGTTTTTGCTGATCGACATGAAGACGCCGGGTCTGACGGTGCGGCCAATCCGCATGCTCGAAGGCGGCAACGACCTCAACGAGTGCTATCTGGACAACGTGCGTGTGCCGGTGGAAAACCTGGTCGGTGAGCTGCACAAAGGCTGGTCCTATGGCAAATACCTGCTGGGCCATGAACGCACCGGCATCGCGGGCATTGGCTCGTGCAAGCAGCAACTGGCCCGTGCCCATGCGCTGGCCGAGCAACAAGGCCTGGGCGAAGACCCGCTGCTGCAAAACAAGCTGATGCAGTTCGAGGTGGAGCTGATGGCGCTCGAATTCACCGCCTTGCGCCTGCTCAGCGCCCACCAGCAAAGCAAGACGCCCGCCGTCGAAGCCTCGATGCTCAAGGTGCGCGGCACCGAGCTGCGCCAGGCGATCTTTGAAACCCTTGTGGAGATTGCCGGACCCGATGCGGTGCCGTTTTCTGCCGAGGCGCAGTTTTTGGAACACCTGGACGCCGCCGCGCAGAACGAAAGCCTGGTCGCGCTGGCAGCCAATTGCCTGGATTCGCGCAAGCTCACGATTTATGGCGGCACCAACGAAGTGCAGCGCAACCTGATCGCCAAAGCCACGCTCGACGCGTATTGAAAGACGAACATGGATTTTTCATTCAACGACGACCACCTGGCTTTGCGCGACGCGGTGCAGCGTTTTTGCGCTGGTGAATATCCGGCCGAGCAACGCGGTAACGCGCTGACTCCTGAGCAAGTACAACAAGGCCGCGCCGCCATGGCCGAACTGGGTTTGCTGGGGCTGCCATTCGCTTTTGACGTGGGCGGCAGCGAGCAAGGCGCGGTCGAAGTCATGCTGGTGGCGCAAGAGCTGGGCTGTGCCTTGGGTGACGGGGCTTTTGTGGCCAGCACCGTGATGGCTGGGCAATTGCTCACCCGGCTGGCCAGTGCCGAACAGCAGCAGCACTGGCTGCCCGGTCTGGCCAGCGGCCAGCAACAAATGGCCGTGGCCGTGTACGAAGCCGGTGCCCGCTACGACTGGCAGCGCACCGCCACCCGGGCCCTGCCATCAGGCACCGGTTGGGTCCTGGATGGCCACAAGACGCAGGTGTTGCACGGCGACACCGCCGATGTGTTGCTGGTGGTGGCGCGCACAGCCGGGGCGCATGCAGACCGTGCCGGTTTGTCGGTTTTTGCCGTCGATGCCACCGCCCCTGGCGTGACGGTGCAGGGCTTTGACACCCTGGACAACCGCCGTGCTGCGCATGTGACGTTCAAGAATGTGCAGCTGGGTGCCGACCGGTTTGTGGGCCAGTCGGGTGAAGCGGCCGAGGCCGTCGAAGCCGCACTCGACGCTGCCACGGCCGCCTTGTGCGCCGAGGCTGTGGGCGCGGTCGATGCGTTGCTGGCACACACCGCCGAACACCTGCGCACCCGCAAACAGTTTGGTGCGCCGCTGGCGAAATTCCAGGTCTTGCAGCACCGCGTGGCCGATATCGCCATTGCGCTCGAACAGCTCAAGTCCATGGCCTGCGCCGCCGCCATGGCGGTGCAAGCCGATGAGCCGGTCCAGCGCCGCCGTCTGGTGTCGGCGGCCAAAGTGCTGGTCAGCCAGAAAGGCCGTGAGATCGGCTTGGCCGCCATCCAGCTGCACGGGGCCATGGGCATGACCGACGAATGCCGTGTCGGCCACTACGCCAAACGCTTGATGGTGATAGGCCAGACCCAGGGCGATGCGTCTTGGCATTTGCAACGCATGCAACACCTGAGTCGGGTGTGACTTTGCAACACTTCATTGATAACTACCGGAGACAAACCATGAAACGTCAAACTGTTTTCAAACTGGCCGCCATGGCGGTTTTAAGTCTGGGGCTTGGCTTGGGCCTGGGGGCACAAGCGCAAGATAAAGCGCTCATCAAGATTCTGGTGGGCTTTCCACCCGGCGGCTCGACCGATCTGGTCGCACGCTTGCTGGCCGAAAAAATGGCTGTGGTGCTCAAGCAGCCCATCATTGTGGACAACAAACCCGGGGCAGGTGGTCGCATGGCAGCCCAGGCGCTCAAGGCCAGCGCGCCAGATGGGCTGACTTACATGATTGCGCCCAACGCCACCCCTGTGTTGCAAACCTTGCTGTACCCGGTCGAGGTGCTCAAGTACGACATGCTCAAGGACCTGACGCCCGTGGCGGTGCTGGTGACCTATCCGCTGGCGATTGCGGTGAACACGCAATCGGGCGTGAAAAACATCAAGGAATACGCCGCCTGGGTCAAGGCCAATCCCAAAGAGGCCTCGTTTGGCACCGCAGGCGCGGGTGGGCACACCCATTTTTCGGGTTTGCAGCTGGGCAAAGCCATCGGCCAGCCTTTGCAGGTGGTGCCTTACCGTGGCAACGGCCCCATGGTGACCGATTTGCTGGGCGGTCAGGTGCCTGCAGGCATCATGACGGCAGGCGACGTGTTGCAGCATCAGAAGTCCGGAAAAGTGCGGGTCCTGGCGCAGTTCGGGGCCAAGCGTTCGCCCTTGATGCCCGATGTGCCGACCCTGATCGAGCAAGGCTACAACCTGGACACGGGCGATGCCTGGACCGGCATGTGGGCGCCCGCCAAAACACCCCCAGTGGAGCTGGACCGTGTGCAAAACGCCATCAAATATGTTCTGGCTTTGCCCGAAGTGCGTGAGCAATTGGTCAACAAAGCCACGCTGAACCCAGACTTCAAGCCCGCTGCTGAGATGGACGCCTTGCAGCGCAAAGAACTGCAGTACTGGGCACCCATCATCAAAGAATCCAACTTCAAGCCGGAATCCTGATTCCATTCATCCCACTTGATTGACCAGAGAATATTCCCATGAGTCTGAACGGAACTGCCTGCATTGTGGGGGCCTACGAGCACCCGACCCGCAAGGCCGACAACCTCTCGGTCGTGCGCCTGCACGCCGATGTGGCCAAAGGCGCGCTCGAAGATGCGGGCCTGAGCAAGAGCGACATCGACGGCTATTTTTGCGCCGGTGATGCGCCCGGTCTGGGCACCACCACGATGGCCGAGTACCTGGGCCTGAAGCTGCGCCATGTCGATTCGACCGAGTGCGGCGGCTCGGCCCCCATCCTGCATGTGGCGCATGCGGCAGCCGCCATTGCGGCTGGGCGCTGCAATGTGGCGCTGATCACGCTGGCCGGTCGCCCCCGTGCCCAGATGGCCGCTGCGCAAGCGGCCGCCAAGGATGGCAAAGGCGGGCGTGCCCCGTTGGCCCTGAAGCCGCCAGACCCCGATGCGCCTGAGCTGGCTTTTGAGTTGCCTTATGGCCCGGCCACGCAAAACCTTTACGCGCTGGTGGCCAAACGCCACATGCACGAATTTGGCACCACCAGCGAACAGCTGGCCTGGATCAAGGTGGCCGCCTCGCACCACGCCCAGCACAACCCGTTGGCCATGCTGCGCGATGTGGTGACGGTGCAGGACGTGATCAACTCGCCCATGGTGAGTGACCCGCTGCACCGGCTCGACTGCTGCGTGATGAGCGATGGCGGCGGTGCCCTGATCGTGGCGCGTCCCGAAATCGCACGGGAACTTGCGCGCAAAAACGGCCGTCCGCTGGTCATGGTGCGTGGCACCGGCGAAGCGCCCAAGCACGGCATGGGCGGGCAGATTGACCTGAGCTATTCGGCGGCGGCTTTTTCGGGGCCGAGGGCATTTGCCGAAGCGGGCATCACCCCGGCCGACATCCAGTACGCCTCGCTGTACGACAGCTTCACCATCACCGTGCTGATGCAGCTGGAAGACCTGGGCTTTTGTAAAAAAGGCGAAGGCGGCAAGTTTGTGATGGACGGCAACCTGATCTCGGGTGTGGGCAAGCTGCCCTTCAACACCGACGGCGGTGGCCTGTGCAACAACCACCCGGCCAACCGGGGCGGCGTGACCAAGGTCATCGAAGCCGTGCGCCAGCTGCGCGGCGAAGCCCATCCTGCCGTGCAGGTGCCCAACTGCACCTGGGCGCTGGCCAATGGCATTGGCGGCGCACTCGCTTCACGCCACACGGCGGGCACCTTGATCCTGGAAAGGGTTTGACCATGAGAAAAATTCCAGCCCCCCGCGTGCTGCCCGAGTCCTTGCCGTTTTGGCAAGCTGCCGACGAAGGTCGCTACCTGGTTAAAAAGTGCAACAGCTGCGGCCAGGTCCACTACTACCCGCGTGACATTTGTCCGTTTTGCCTGAGCGCCGACACCGTTTGGCAAGAATCGCCCGGTACCGGCGTGGTGTATTCGTTCAGCACCATGGGCCAGGGCGATGCGGCCTACACCATGGCCTATGTCACGCTCGACGAAGGCGTGACCGTGATGAGCAATCTGGTGGACTGCGACCCGACCCAGGTGCGCATCGGCCAGAAGGTGCGCGTGGTCTTCACGCCCACCGAGGGCGGCCACGCCGTGCCCATGTTCACACCCGTTTGACACCGATACGCCAAGGACACCATGAACACCGAACGCCAAGGCCCGCTGTCGCGCTTCACCATCCTCGACGCCACCCGTGTGCGCGCAGGTCCCACCGCCATCCGCACCTTCGCCGATCTCGGCGCACGCGTGATCAAGCTCGAAATTCCGCCCGGTGCGCCGGGTGGGGACGACATGATCGGCGGGCGTGACCACAACCGCGCCGACTACGAAAACCTGCACCGCAACAAGGAAAGCCTCACGCTCAACATGAAAGAGCCTGAAGGCAAGGCCATTCTGGAGCAGCTGGTCAGACAAGCCGATGTGTTCATCGAGAACTACCGCCCCGATGTGAAGTACCGGCTGGGCATTGGCCCCGAAGAACTGCGCCGCATCAACCCGCGCCTGGTTTACGCCAGCATCTCGGGTTTTGGTCAGGACGGGCCGTATGCCAACTGGCCAGGTTTTGACTCGATCGCCCAGGGCATGGGCGGCCTGATGAGCGTGACCGGCCAACCGGGCGAAGGTCCGATGCGCGTGGGCATCCCGATCGCGGATCTGTGTTCCGGGCATTTCTGCGCGCAGGCCATCATGGCCGCGCTGCTGGAGCGCGAGGTCACCGGCGAGGGCCAATGGGTGCACACCTCGCTGCTGGAATCGCAGATCGCCATGCTCGACTTCCAGGCTGCGCAGTGGCTGATCGACCACAAAGTGCCCAAGACGACGGGCAACGAGCACCCGTTGACGGTGCCCACCGGCGTGTTTGAAACCCGCGACAGCTACCTGAACCTGGCGGCCATTGGTCAAAGCATGTGGAAGCGCCTGTGTGTGGCCTTGGAGGTGCCGCAGCTGATCGACGAGCCGGGCTTTGGTTCCGACCCCGAACGGGTGCAAAACCGGGCCCGTGTGAATGCGGCCATTGGCGCCGCCTTCAAAACCCGCACCACCGCCGAATGGACCGACATTCTCCTCAAAGCCGGGGTGCCCTGCGGGCCGATCTACAGCATCGACAAGATGTTTGACGACCCGCAAGTCAAACACCTGGGTATGGCCCGCACCATGCATCACCCGGAGCTTGGCGACATCCAGGTGGTGAACCTGCCGATCCAGTTTTCACGCCATCCGCGAGACGAAGGTGTGATGAAGGCAGCACCCCACCAGGGTGACCAGACCGACGCGATCCTGACCGGGCTGGGCTACAGCCCGGCGCAGATCGCGCAGTTGCGCCAACAATTTGTCGTTTGACACGGGCTGCCACAAAGGCCACAGACCTGACCGCACGAAAGATAAAACATGGCAAAACTCGTCGCCGCATTTGGCTCATCGCACAGCATCATGCTGGTCTCGCAGCGTGAAGACTGGCAACACGGCTTCAAGGTGATTGACACCAAGAACGCCCATTACTACGACAAGCAGGGGCGCAAGACCGACTACGACACGCTGTTGGCCGCCATGCCGCCCGGCACCGAGGCCATGGTCACGCCCGAGAAAATGAGCGAGCGCTTTGACGCCAGCCAGGCCGCCATGGACGCCCTGCACGAGCGCATCGTGGCCGCCCGTCTGGATGTGCTCCTGATCGTGGGCGATGACCAGACTGAGCTGTTTCGCACCAGCAACAACCCGGCCATCGCGATTTTTTATGGCCCCACCATCCGCAACACGGCGCGTGAACCCGCTGCGCCGAATGACCCCTGGCCCAAGGCTGCCCGCATGTGGCGGCACGAGCCCGAGGTGGACCGCGAATACCCGGTGCAAAGCGACCTGGCCGAGTGGCTGATCCGCCAGCTGTGCGACCGTGACTTTGACATTGCCGCCATGGATGGCCTTGAGCCGGGCCAGTCCGAAGGACATGCCTTCCAGTTCATCCACCGCCGCTTGCTCAAGGGGCATGACTTGCCTGTGATCCCGGTGATCCTCAACACCTTTGACCCTCCCAACCAGCCCACGCCGCGCCGTTGTGTGGCTTTGGGCCGGGCCCTGCGCGAGTTGACCGCGCAGTGGCCGCAAGACCTGCGGGTGGGCGTGATCGCCTCCGGGGGTCTGAGCCACTTTGTGGTGGACGAAGAACTCGACCAGCAGGTGCTGAGCGCCATCCGCCACAAAGACAGCGCCGCGCTGGCGGCTTTTGATCCGCTGCGCTTGCAGGCGGGCAGCTCCGAAATCCGCAACTGGCTGGTGGTGGGCGAGATGGCCAAAGACCTCGATCTGGAATGGGTCGAGTACGTGCCCGGCTACCGCAGCCCGGCTTTGACCGGCACGGGCCTGGCCTTTGCCGCCTGGAAAACCCTTTTTTGAAACCCCGATCAGGAAGCTGCTGACATGACCGATTCCCAAGTTCAACGCCTGCGCCGCCTGGATGTGTGCGCCGTCTCCGACGCCCTCGACAAATTGCAACTGACCGGCGTGGTGACTGGCCTGCCCCAGCGCAGCAGCGCCCCCGGTGGGGTCAGCCGTATCGCCGGCCGCGCCGTGACCATGAAAGTCGGCCCAGGCACCCCGCCGCCCGGACCGCCCAAACACCTGGGCTGCACCGCCATTGAGCAATCGGGTGCGGACAACGTGATCGTGGTCGAGCAGCGCTCAGGCGTGGAAGCCGGTTGCTGGGGCGGCCTGCTCACGCTGGGTGCCAAGGTGCGCGGCGTGGCGGGTGTGATCGCCGATGGCCCGCTGCGCGATGTCGACGAAGCCATCGTCTATGAATTTCCGATTTACAGCCGCAGTCTGACCTCGCGCACCGCCCGCACCCGGGTGGTGGAGCTGGGCACACAGGTGCCGGTGACCATTGGCGCAGCCGTCGGCGGCGAAGTAGTCGTCCACCCCGGCGACTATGTGCTGGCTGACCGCAGCGCGGTGATTTTCATCTCGCCCGAGCACATCGAACGCGTGCTCGAAGCCGCCGAGATGATCGTGGCCAAGGAAGCGGCCATGGCCAAGGCGATTTTGTCAGGCACCCCCATGGGCGAGGTCATGGGTGGCAATTACGAACACATGCTGGAGAACTGAACATGACGATACAAGACAACAACGTCGACCGCGCTGCGAAACTCGACACCGCGACCTTGTCGGATGCGCTCGACAAGCTGGGCATCATCGGCCAGTGCTACAAGATCAAGCCGCGCGATACCGACTTTCGCATGGCCGGGCGCGCCTGGACCCTCAAATACGGCCCGGCCGGCAAGCCCTGCGGCACGGTGGGCGACTACATCGACGATGTGGCTCCGGGCAGCGTCATCGTGCTCGACAACAACGGCCGGGAAGACTGCACCGTGTGGGGCGACATCCTGACCGAGATCGCGCATCGCCGGGGCATTGCAGGTACGGTGATCAACGGCATCAACCGCGACACGCACCTGTGCCTGTCTCTGGGCTACCCGATCTTTTCCAAAGACAGCTGGATGCGCACCGGCAAGGACCGCGTGCAGGTTGAAGCCACTGGTATCCCTGTCAACATCGGTGAGGCGCGTGTGGCCCCCGGCGACATCCTCAAGGGCGATACCGATGGTGTGGTGGTGATCCCTAAAGAGCACGAAGACGAAGTGCTCAAGGTGGCCGAAGAGATCGAGGCTGCCGAAAATCAGATCCGCGCAGCGGCACGCAGCGGCATGCGCCTCGATGAAGCGCGCAAGCAGTTCAAATACCACCAGTTGCAAACCCGGAGCGAGAAATGAACCAAGTCAATCCGGCCCTGACCACCCGCACCGATGTGCCGCGCCTGAGTACCCAGCTGCTGGCGCAGGCCAGCACCTTGCCCACGGCCACGCTGCACGAAGCTGGCAAAAAGATCGGGGCGCTGCCCTCGGCCATCAAGCCGGTGTCGGCCTCTTTCAAGGCCTGCGGTCAGGCGCTCACGGTGCATTCGCCCGGCGGCGACAACCTTTGGCTGCACCGGGCGCTGGCGGTGGCGCAGCCTGGCGATGTGATGGTGGTGTTTGCCAATGGCGCTTACGAGCACGGTTATTGGGGCGAGATCATGGGCACCATGGCGCAGACCCGGGGTCTGGCCGGTCTGGTGATCGATGCCTGCGTGCGCGACGGCGCGCTGATTGCGCAGATGGGTTTTCCGGTGTTTTCGCGGGGCCTGTGCATTCGCGGCACCGGCAAGGACTTTGGCGCCACCGGCTGGATCAACCACCCGGTCATGATCGGTGACATCACCGTGCACGCAGGTGACCTGGTGGTGGGCGATGGCGATGGTGTCGTAGTGATCCCGCAGGCCCAAGCGGCCGAAGTGGTGGCAGCCGGTGTGCGCCGCGAGCAGGAAGAAGCCGAGATTTGCAAGCGTCTGCAAGCCGGAGAAACCACCCTGGCGGTGTATGGTTGGCGGGTTTGAACTTGAACAGGAGCGTGCGAGATGATCAAGCGGCGTGAATTCAATGGCCTGCTGAGTGGTTTGGGGCTGGGCGCTTGGGCCCTGGCTGGCCCTGCGCAGGCCCAGGGCTTGAACAAAACCGTGCGCATCTTGGTGGGTTTTCCGCCCGGCGGCTCGGCCGATTTGCTGGCCCGTGCGCTGGCGCTTCAACTGACGGGCTATGGCGCGCAAGTCATCGTGGACAACAAGCCCGGCGCGGGTGGCCGCATTGCGTTGGAACAACTCAAGAATGCCGAAGCCGATGGCTCGGTGCTGGCGGTCACGCCCGCGTCAATGATGGTGGTCTACCCGCACATCTACCGCAAGCTGAGCTACCAGCCACTGCAGGACTTTGCACCGGTGGGCAAGATCGGCGCGGCCCAGTTTGTGTTCACTGTGGGGCCTTTGGTGCCAGCATCGGTCAAGACGCTGGCCGATTTTGTGGCCTGGGCCAAGGCCCAACCGGTATTGGCCACCTATGGCTCGTCCGGTGCGGGCTCGATTCCGCACTTCACCGGTGTGGCGCTGGCCAAGGCGGCCCACATCGAGCTGACCCATGTCGCTTACAAGGGGGCGGCACCGGCCATGAGCGATTTGCTGGGCGGGCAGGTGGCTGCCAATGTGGGCGTTATCTCCAATGCCTTGCCGCACATTGTGTCTGGCAAGTTGCGGGCGCTGGCCGTGAGCGGCCCCGTGCGCAGCGCGGCGCTGCCCGATGTGCCCACTGTGGGCGAAGCCGGTTACCGCACCGCGCAGGCGGTGGAGTGGTTTGGCGTGTTCTTGCCTGTCCGTGCTTCGGGTGAAACGGTCAACCGTTTGCATGCGGCGGTGCGCGAAGCGCTGTCGGCGAGGCCTTTGCAGGACGCGCTGGCCAAGGCCTCGTTTGATGTGGCCACCGGTGAAAGCGTGAAAGAATTCACCCAGCAATTTCACACCGACCTGAACCGTTGGGGTGAGGTGGTCAAGGTTTCCGGCTTCACCCCCGAAGATTGAGGCCGCATTGTCCCTGCTCCTTTATTCCCGTCCATCACTTGTCATGACCGATCTCTCGTCCTCTCCCAGTGCCCCAGTCCTGCACATCGCCGGTGGCGTGGCCACCATCACCTTGAACCGTCCGGCCCAGCGCAATCGGCTGGAAAACGGTGACCTGAAAACGCTGTTGGCACATTTCGAGACCGTGAACCAGAACGCGGATGTGCGGGTGCTGGTGCTGACAGCCAACACCGAAGGTCAGCCCAAGCCAGTGTTTTGTGCGGGTTACGACATCGGCGGGTTCAACGAACCCGGGCATGGCTCGACCTTTTTTGAAGAGATTCCCGACGCACTGGCCAAGTTGCGCCCGGTGACGATTTGCGCGCTCAATGGCAGTGTGTACGGCGGTGCCACCGATGTGGTGTTGGCGTGCGATTTGCGCATCGGCTTGCAAGGCATCGAGTGGCGCATGCCCGCCACAGCCTTGGGCCTGCATTACTACCCCAGCGGTTTGCAGCGCTATGTCAGCCGCTTTGGCGTCGCGGGCACCAAGCGGGCGTTTTTGACGGCGAGGCCTTTCTCGGCCGAGCAGCTCAACGCCATGGGTTTGTTCGAGGCGCTTGTCTCCGATGCCGATTGGCCATCGACCTTGCACGTGCTGGTGAACGACATCCTGGCGTTGGCGCCTTTGGCGGTCCAAGAGACCAAGAAGTCGATCAACGAAATCGCCGCAGGCCAGATGGACACCGACCGCTTGCGTGCACGTGAACACCTGACCAGCGGCAGTGCGGACTTTGCCGAAGGCCGCGCCGCTTTTGCCGAGCGGCGCAAGCCCGTGTTTTGTGGCCGATGAGCCGCCAAGCGGGGTGACGCAGTCGCCAGACATGTGGTCTGTGCGTCACGCGGTGGCCCGTTTGCGGCAAGCCCGCATGGCGCGCCGGCAGACGCCCTTCATCGCGCGGGGTTCACGCGCAGCGCGTTGCCCGGAGTGCCGGGTGATCTTCAGCCACTGTCTGTGCGCCTTGCGCCCCCAGGTGGCCACGCAGGCGGGCATGTGCCTGATCATGTGCGACACCGAGCCGCTCAAGCCCAGCAACACCGGCTGGCTGATCGCCGATGTGGTGCAGGACACCTTTGCCTATGCCTGGGCGCGCACCGAGGCCGATCCCGACTTGTTGCGTTTGCTGGCCGATCCGCAGTGGCAGCCGTATGTGGTCTTCCCCGGCGAGTTCGTCGCCCCCGAGCGGGTGGTGGCCGAGGTCAGTCCATCGCCGGGCAAGAAGCCCTTGTTCATCTTGCTGGACGCCACTTGGCCCGAGGCGCGCAAGATGTTCCGCAAGAGCCCGTACCTGGACAAGTTGCCGGTGCTCAGCCTGCAGCCCGAGCAGCTCTCGCGTTACCGCCTGCGCCGCTCCACCCGTGAAGACCATTTGTGCACGTCAGAAGTGGCCGCTTTGTGTCTGGGTTTGGCGGGCGAGGCGCATGCGGCGGACACGCTGGAGGCTTATCTGGACGTGTTCACCGACCATTACCTCAAGGCCAAGCAGGCCTTGCCGCTGGACCTGGATGACGCGCTGCACCAGCGCTTGCGCTCATTGGCTGAGCTTGGTGCCGCGGCGCCCGGCTGACCAGGCGCTGCCCATCGAAGCGGTGATGATGAAGCCCATGGCCGCCCATTGGCCGGGGCTCAGGCGTTCACCCAGCACGATCCAGCCCGCCACGGCGCCCACGGCAGGCTCCAGGCTGAGCAGGATGCTGAAGGTGTTTTTGGGCAGGTGCTTGAGGGCGTACATCTCCAACGTGTAGGGCACGGCGCTCGACAGCAGAGCCACGGCCAGGCCCGCGACCAGCCACTGGGTGTCCAGCAAGGCGCTGCCCGCCTCGTACAGGCCAAAGGGCGTCACCACCAAGGCCGCCGCCAGCATGCCCATGGGCGTGGCCATGGTGCCGTAGCGCTTGGCCACGCGCTGGCCAAACACGATGTACATCGCCCAGCAGGCCCCCGCCGCCAGCGCAAAGCCAATGCCCATCGGGTCCAGCGCATCGTGGGCACCGGGCATGGGCAAGATCATGCCCAGCCCCAGCACGGCCAGCACCACCCAGACCAGATCGCTGGCCCTGCGCGAGTGCCACAGCGCCACGGCCAGAGGGCCGGTGAACTCGATCGCGATCGCCGGGCCGAAGGGGATGGTTTTGATGGCGTTGTAAAACAGCAGGTTCATCACCCCCAGGGTGACGCCGTACAGGCCCAGCGGCAGCGCGTCGGCCCAGGTCCAGTGGCGACGCCAGGGCCGCCACAACGCCATCAGGATCAGCGTGGCAAACACCAGCCGGTAAAGCGTGGTGCCCCCGGCCCCGATGGCCGGGAACAGGCTTTTGGCGAACGAGGTGCCAATCGACAGGGAAATCAGGGAGCCGAGCAAGGCACCCACGGGCCAGATGGGGAAGGACAAATTCAGACTTTCGGGGCAGCGGCGGGGCTGGGGCCGGACAAAACCCGGCGAGGCCAGGTGCATTCGGAGGGATCATAGCCCCGCATACAATCCTCCGTTGGTCTGCAACGCCGCCCGTGTGGCGCGCTTGCAGAAGACTGAGATCCCGTTTTTGTGGAGTTACCCATGTTCATTTCTTCCGCCTTTGCCCAAACCGCTCCTGCCGCCGCTGCCGGTGGTGACATGCAGTCCACCTTGATGAGCATGCTGCCCTTGCTGCTGATGTTTGCGGTGCTGTATTTCGTCATGATCCGCCCCCAGATGAAAAAGCAAAAAGAGCACCGCGCCATGATCGACGCACTGGCCAAGGGCGACGAAGTCGTGACCGCTGGCGGTTTGCTGGGCAAGGTCAGCAAAATCGGTGACGGCAACATCGGCGTGGAAATCGCTTCGGGCGTGGAAGTGCAAATGCAGCGCAGCGCTGTCGTGCAAGTGCTGCCCAAAGGCAGCCTGAAGTAATTCAGCCCGTTTTCGGCTTTTTCAGCGGGGCGCATGACGCCCCGGTTTTTCATCCTGTACGCGAGTCCTTATGAACCGTTACCCGGTCTGGAAATACGCGATCATCGTGATCGCATTGTTGCTGGGGGTG
>JACCDV010306814.1_pt1 | contig 27634 bp, 29 predicted proteins | sample 7446131 | NCBI WGS metagenome assembly JACCDV01 (sample SAMN15323448, study PRJNA562643) | freshwater metagenome | isolation source: river surface water | place: USA:Blue River Watershed | collected 2017-08-17 | reverse complement strand
TGCCCGCTCTGAAGCTGTCATTGAGCAAACCAAGTTTGTTGATACTTGACGATCTGGGTTTGGGTGAGATGAATCAACATGCGTCGCAGTTCTTGTTAGATGTGATTGATCGTCGAATGCGCACAGGATCATTGCTCATCACAACGCAGTATCCAACCGATCAATGGCATGGGTTCTTTCCTGATCCCACGCTTGCTGATGCGATATTGGATCGCGTGGTGCATCAATCGCATCGGTTATCTCTGAAAGGGGAGTCCATGCGAAAAACAATGGCTCGCAAAAAAATGCAATCCAGCTGATAGTCTGAGTAGTCAGATTGACCATGTCAGTCTGACTACTATCCTGGTCAAATCGCCATACTTTTTTCTTTGGTCAACTTGCTGGACTGAGTGGTCAACTTTGACTGGAAGTGATGGTCACGAGGGATTGGAGCGGATGGTCAATAGGTTCTGGAATACGCATGCAAGCTTGGAGAGAGCGTTGTACCCGCATCTAAAAGTCACTCGCCGACAAGATTTGCTGGGGTACTCGCAACCGTTCGCACTATCTAAGGTCGTTCAAGGAAAACGTGGTTTAAGTTCTAGCGTAGGTGTCCAGCCACCAGTAGTTTTGCGTGCGGAGGATCTGGCTCCAGGTGCTATTGAAGCGTTCACATCAATTTTGTGGACTGCTCTCATGCCACCTCTGAGGTCACAACATGAAGAAAATCAACGTGGTTCGATTTCTATTGAAGTGACTAGTCGGCTGAATGCTCGTCATTTCGCACCGAAATCTGCTGTCCATGCTGGCTTAGGACTTCTAAATGTGCAGGGCATCCGACGCTTGTCAAGACTAAGACATCGGGATGCGCTGGGGTTGCTGCTTTGTTATTGCCCAGTACATATGAAGCCTTCCAAGCTATCACTGACGGCCGAAGCCTATGTTTTATATTTATTGCAGAAGTGCTGCGATAAAGATCCTGCGCTAATGGCTATAAAAAGCAGCCTAATTAGGCTGCTTAATGATCGCTTCCGAATTCAAGCTAACACTAGATGCAGCGATGCCGACAATAATTTTCTTGCACCACGAGTAAGTTCTTTCGCAGTAGGGTTACGTTCGCTACTGGATCCATGATTTAGGTGATTTCTGTCTATTTCGCCAATGATGATTGAGTCAGTCCAGCCCTTCGTTCACATAGTCTTTAGTTCATGACTGCTATCGGCCAGAAGCGGACTTTCGTCACTGGCCGAAACCAGATGCTTTAGCGGTTAGATGCCCGATATACATTGCGATGCGACATAAATCGTAGGTATGCAATCCTAAGATGAAGTTGCATGACTTGCTTAGCCAAATCTCCGTCATGTGCATCAACTGCAAGAGTTAATTCTTCGTGATGATGCAGGCTTTGCCAATGCTCAGTTTTGCTTGAAAGGTGAAATGAGCGGACGATGATAGGCATATCAATCATGGTCTTCAAAATTCCTCTTAGCCTTGGCGATCCACTTGCTTCAATCAGGGCGTTATGGAATTCTTTATTGGCTGTTTGTATTGCCTCGATATCGTTAGCCTCAATTGCAATTCGCATCGCACGATTAGAAGCAAGAAGTTGAACCGATAGCTCCTCACCTCCACGTAAAGCGGCCAAGCTTGCCGCATAGGGCTCCATGAGCATCCGCAATTGGAAAGTTTCATCTATATCAAACTCAGTCCACTCTGAGGCGCATACCCCTTGCGTCTTGTCCGCACTTGCGAGGCCGTCCTCAACAAGACGCTTTAGTGCGGAGCGTACAGGTGTGCGACTAAGTCCTAACTCTCGCGCAAGAGGCTCCTCTTTGAGCTGAGCACCAGGCGAATAGTGGCCTCCGACCAACCGGGCGCGAATGATTTCATATGCTTTGTCGCTCCCCTTCATATGTGCCTTGTCTCCTTTGGGGCATTGTAGAACTCGTTTGTATATGACTGCTAAGCCAAACCGATTCTTGTACGTGTTTTGTGTTTTAAGCGCTAGTTAACTTGGTGTTTACCCGTGTTTTGTATTTGTTTTGTTCTTTTATTGTTTTTTTCTTGTACATTGCGATCATCAATTCAGATAGCAGGCAGATATGAAAATTGCATTCATTGGTGGCGGCATGGTTGGAAAAAGCTTCAGCGAAGCGTTTTCAGCAAATGGAATGGAAGTGAAATGGATATGTGACGCCAAACCCACAACTGAGCTGAAAGAGTTTGCGCGAGCAATTGGCGCCGAAGTGGTTACAGAGCCAGGTGCATGGTTAAAGCAAGCTGATCTTGTCATCAGCGCAGTATTCGGAACTGTGGCCTACGACGTCGCTAAAGCAGCTATGTCACAGATGCAACCGGAGTCAACTTTTGTAGATATGACCACGGCTGATCCAAGCGACATGGAAAAAGCCTTTGAAGTTGCTAAAAAACATTCCGTTGATTTTGTAGACGTTGCAATCACTGGCGCAGTAAACCTGCACGGCGCAAAGACGCCGCTTCTCTGCGCTGGCGAGAAGGCAGCCGAAGTAGCTGATATTTTCAAAAAATTGGGCACACCAATTCAAGTTGCAGGGGAAAAGCCGGGTGATGCAGCAGCACTTAAGTTGCTCAGAAGCATTTTCACAAAAGGCTTAGAAGCTCTTTCTATTGAATGCTTGCTAACAGCAGAAAAACGAGGCCTCCGAAATGAAATTCACGAAATTTTGTCGGACGTTGATAAAGGCTCGCTTCGTGATTTGATGGAGTCAATGGTTAGCACACACATTGAACATTCAGCAAGACGTCAAAAAGAAGTGATTGAAGCTCAGCGACAAATGCAACAAGCAGATGTAATTCCGCTTGTTACGAAGGCCGTGGAAAAACTCTTCGCTAGAACAGCCGAGCGTCAACTAAAAACACCGTATACAGGTAAGAGCATTGAATCAGCATTAGCTTGGCTAACTCAATGCGCCAAAGAGTCAAAAGGCAATGCGTTGAGTGAACTAGAGCGGAATGCACTTTTGAGCACAGAGCTTATGAAATAAACCAGGAGACAAAAATGAAAATCTTGAAAACACTCGCCGTTGCGGTTGGCATGGCAACTTGTGCAGTCACAGCAATGGCACAAAACTATCCCGATAAGCCAATCAAAATCGTCGTGCCTTTCCCTGCTGGTGGTGGCACAGACAACCTAACTCGCATGATTGCAAACGCGGTTAACGTTAAGTACGGCTGGACTATTGTTGTTGAAAACAAGCCTGGTGCTGGTGGCAATCTAGCTTTAGAAACAGTTGCTAAATCCAAACCTGATGGCTACACCTTGGTAATGGCACAAACAGACAACGTTGTGCTCAATCCTCTTCTCTACAAAAAGTTGAATTACGACCCTGTCAAAGATCTTGAACCATTGGGCATGATCTCTAAAGGTGCACAAGTCTTAGTTGTCAGAGCAGACTCACCCTACAAAACTTTGTCTGATGTTGTTGCAGCTGCAAAAACTAAGTCAGGTCATGTGACCTTTGCTACCCCCGGTACAGGAACAGTTGCGCACATGGTTTTGCAATTGTGGGAAGGTTCATCAGGTGTTGATTTCACACATGTTCCGTACAAGGGCGTTGCACAAGCTCTGCCAGATTTGATCGGCGGACAAATTGATTTGTACATGGGCACGGTTCCAACAATGCAAAGCCACATCGAAGGCGGAAAGGTCCGTGCTCTAGGCGTTACTTCAGGTCAACGTTCAACAGTTCTGAAAAACGTACCCACATACAGTGAAGCTGGTGTCAAGGGCGTGGAATTGGCTAGCGTTTGGGGATTGATGGCTCCGTCAGGAACTCCCAAAGTCATCGTTGACAAATGGAATTCAGTAATTGCTGAAATGCTTTTGCAAGCTGATGTGAAGCAGAAGATTACAGAGTCAGGCGGCGAAATTGTTGGCGGTACTGCTAAGCAAATGGGTGATGCCTACGCTGCTGACCGCAATCGTCTTGCTCCTTTAATTCAGAAAAACAACATCAAATTGGATTAATTAACCATGACACACGGACTTCGTATCCTCAAACGTAAGCGTGCAGTAGATCTTGAGCTTGCTCAAAAATTCTTGCAAATACCAGTAGCGAACGTAAGCGACTGCATGTCGCGCATGACATCCGCAGGAGCTCGCCTACGCCCTATGCATGCTGGCGGGCGGATGGCTGGACCTGCCTTAACTGTAAAAACTCGCCCAGGCGACAACTTGATGATCCTCAAGGCACTCATGCTCTCCAAGCCAGGTGATGTCATTGTGGTTGATGCAGGAGGTGACTTAACCAATGCGTTGATTGGTGAAATTATGGTGGGTGACGCCATCCTGAAAAAGGTTGCCGGTATGGTCATCAATGGCGCCATACGAGATTCTGAAGAAATTCGCGGCATGAATTTCCCCGTATTCGCTGCTGGGGTCACACACCGTGGTCCGTACAAAGATGGTCCCGGTGAAATCAACGTACCAATCGCCATCGATGGAATGGTCATTGAACCTGGTGACTTAGTGATTGGCGATGGTGATGGTCTCTTGTGCGTCCCCTACGATGACGTACAAGACTTGCTTAATGCCGCCAAACAAAAACAGGTCATTGAAGAAAAGATGGTTGCAGGTATTGCAGATGGAACCTATGACCGATCTTGGGTTGATGCAACGCTCAAGAGATTGAATTGCTACACAGAAGAGTAAATTTTTCGCCCGCACCAAGTTGAGAAAAAAGTCATCCAGCTTTTGAACACAGGTCTCGGCTGGATAAAGTTTTCAGGGGCATACATTGCCTCATCTGATGAATCAGACTACAAGAACCTTGATCCATTCGTAAGCCGGTTGATTGAGAAACATTCTGACCGTATTATTTGGGGCTCTGATTGGCCTCACGTGACCGAACCAGTAAAGCCGGATGATGCTCTTCTGGCCAATTTTTTGAAGCGATGGATGCCTGAAGAGTTGCTACGTCGTCGAGTCTTGGTTGAAAACCCAGCAAGGCTGTACGGCTTTGACACATCACTGTGAGTCAACGAATTGAGTCGCTTGAGAGCATTGTTCAACGCTACGTTAGCGCGCAAAGACTGCTTTGGGTCGATTGCTGTCTGTAATTCTTACTAAGAGGCCAGCCATTTGCCTTCGAGCCAATCGCCTGAATCTACAGCTTTTTTCACGCACTCTATTAACAATTCGATTGCGAATTTAACGTGTGGGCCGCTTGGTCGATTTGTTGGCGTTGCAAGAACAATCGTTCTTGAAATAGCGGGCGCGGAAAGTGGGGCTCCTCCCAAACTCTTGGATTTCAAATCATCTGTGACAGCTAGTGGTGGCAATATGCTTACACCGTGCCCATTGATGACTAAGCTACGTTGCACACTTAATGCGTTGGCTTCAGCTGCGATATTAAGCTCGACATCCGCTACTGCACAAGCATGATCCATCAGTGATCGAATCCCATGCGTAGTACTCGGCAAGATGACCGCGTGTCTAGAGAGCTCTTTTAAGCTCACTGTCTTTCCCGCTTTAAGCTTGTAGTTTTTAGGCCAAACCACCCACAAAGGCTCTTCTACAAGTGGCTTGATTTCAATGTTCGGAAAATTGTCTGCGCCATAAAGAAGTGCTGCATCAATTTCTCCAGTTTCCAACCATTTCGCCAAGGTGCCTGCGTAACCCATTGCTAGCCGCAATCGGATTCCTGGATACTGAGTTGCGATTGAAGAAAGTAAAGGGCCAGACAAGATATCAATCGTGCTTGGCAGCAAACCTAGAGTCACAATCCCGCCGATTCCAATTTGAGTTCCAACAATTTCTGCGCGAGCACGATCTAACTCCAACATTGACCGTCGGGCGTAGTCGACTAACTTTCGACCGGCCTCTGTTGGGACCATACCATGACGTTGCCTCTCAAAAAGTGGTGTGCCTAAGTCTTCTTCAAGCAGTTTGATTTGTCTTGAAACTGCAGGCTGAACAAGATGAAGAATCTCTGCAGCTCGAGTGATATTTCCAGTATCAAAAACTGTCAGAAAAGTTTTTAGTTGCTTGAAGTCCATGAAAATTCCTATCTCGAAAATTGATGCAGGCATCACAAAATACTATTTTATACATTGATGTATTCGAAATTATGATTTCTCCATCGCAACACGGAGAACATAGTCACCATGACATCAACAGCCAAATCAGTTCCAGACTGGCAAAAAGACATCTTCAATGTATTAAAGGAAGGTGGCGTAGATCAGATCGCATATGTGCCCGATGCTGGACATGCTCACGTAATTCGTAGTGCCATTGCTGATCCAGAAATCGAAGACGTTGTTTTGACAACTGAGGAAGAGGGCGTTGCACTCTCTTGTGGTGCTTGGCTCGGTGGCAAGAAATGTGTCTTACTGATGCAAAGCAGTGGCGTGGGCAACTGCGTCAACATGTTCTCTTTATTGCAATCCGGAGATTTTCCGTTTTTCACGATCGTCACTATGCGTGGTGAGTATGCGGAATTCAACCCGTGGCAAGGCCCAATGGGAAAGGCAACTCAAGCGGCTCTTGAATTAATGGGTATTCATGTGCTTCGAGTGTCGAGACCAGAAGATGCAGCAGAAATCGTGAGTGCTGGCTATGACGCAGCATTCCAAGCGGGTGAAAAGGTGGCTGTCTTGTTGAGCCAGAGTTTGATTGGTCGTAAAAAGTGGGAGCGTAACTAATGAATTCAACAGCTAAAACAAAGCGTATTGATCGCCGTGAGTTTGTGTCAACTCTTCTTGCTCAAACGCCAGAAGCCTTGGTGGTCACAGGGCTGGGTTCTGCTGCATATGATGTTTTTGCCGCAGGCGATCGTCATACAAACTATTACCTCTGGGGTGCAATGGGTGGCTCAACCTCCATCGGTTTAGGTCTTGCACTTGCACAGCCTGAAAAACCGGTCGTGGTGATCACTGGTGATGGTGAGCAATTAATGGGAATTGGTAGCTTGGGCACTATTGCAACTAAGCAGCCTAAAAACCTAACGATTGTCGTCCTCGATAACGGCCATTTTGGTGAAACTGGAATGCAGCAAAGTCACTCAAGCTTGGGAGCTGATTTAGTGGCTATCTCAAAAGGATTTGGAATCAACGATTCAGAATCAATTGCAAATATTGATGAGTGCCAGAAGGTGGTGCAACGTATCAAGGCAAAAGCTGGAACAGCGTTTGTTCAAGTGTTTATTGATTCGAACGAGCCTGAGCGTGCACTTCCTCCTCGCGATGGACCATTCATTAAGAATCGATTCCGTTCAGCCTTAGGTTTGAGGCCTTTCTAAATATCCACATCCGTTACTGCTTTGAAGGAGCCTAGTGTGAAAAGATACCAACTAAAAATTAATGGCCAGACGCTAGATCCTCAAAGTGGGGAGTGGTTTGAATCGCAAAACCCTTTCACGGGAGAGGCATGGGCTGAAATTCCTAAATGCAATGCTCATGATGTGAATTCGGCTGTCGAAGCTGCACATGCCGCTTTAACCACAGGCCCTTGGGCGGAGATGACCGCGACTCAACGCGGAGCATTGATGCGTAAGCTCGGCGATTTGATTGCTCGTGATGCAGCAAAGTTAGCTGAAACTGAGGTGCGTGACAACGGTAAGCTGTTTGCAGAAATGCAAGGACAGTTGAATTACATACCGCAGTACTTTTATTACTTCGGTGGATTAGCTGACAAGATTCAAGGTTCAACACTGCCCTTGGATAAGAAAGGGTACTTTGCCTACACGCGCCATGAGCCTGTTGGTGTAGTCGCTGCGATTACTCCTTGGAATTCACCGTTGCTTTTGGCCACTTGGAAAATCGCTCCAGCTCTTGCCGCAGGATGCACGATTGTTGTTAAGCCTTCAGAGTTCACATCGGCTTCTACGCTAGAGTTCGCTGCACTCTTCGATGAAGCCGGTTTTCCGCCAGGAGTTTTTAACGTTGTAACTGGCTTTGGGCAGGAGGTTGGCTCAACTCTAGTGGAGCATCCCTTAGTTGCAAAAGTGAGCTTCACTGGTTCTGATGCCACAGGACGACTGATCAATGAAAAAGCAGGTCGCTTGCTTAAGCACACAGCTATGGAGCTTGGTGGTAAGTCGCCCAATATTGTTTTCGAAGATGCAGATTTGGATCAAGCTGTATTTGGTGCAATCTCCGGAATCTTTGCCGCATCTGGACAAACGTGTATTGCTGGCTCTCGTTTACTGGTTCAAGACAGCATTCATGACGCGTTCGTTGAGAAGTTGGTCTCGTTTGCTAAGACCGCGAAAATGGGTAATCCGATGAATTCAGATACTCAAGTGGGCCCAGTCACAACACCTCCTCAGTATGAAAAGGTTTTGAACTATATCGACATCGGTCGTGCAGAGGGGGCTAAGGTTGTACTTGGTGGAGCAAAGGGTACAGGCGCAACTTGTGGGAAAGGCTGGTTTGTTGAACCGACCATCTTCACAGAAGTTAAAAATGAAATGCGAATTGCTCAGGAAGAGGTCTTTGGCCCAGTCTTGTCTGTGATTCGTTTCAAAGATGAGGCCGATGCTCTTCGAATTGCGAACGACGTTCGATTTGGACTTGCTTCTGCTGTCTGGACAAAAGATATTGGACGAGCCATTCGTATGTCTGATCAATTGAAATCAGGTACTGTTTGGGTAAACACATACCGTGCGGTGAGTTTTATGGCTCCCTTTGGTGGCTACAAAGATTCAGGCTTGGGTCGAGAGAACGGTATTGATGCCGTACGCGAATATTTACAAACCAAGTGTGTTTGGATCAATAGCGGTGCGGTAACGACTAATCCATTCGTGCTGAAGTGAGGGGAAAGGGCGCTAGCCCGTGCGCACCTCACCAATCCAACGGCCTGGCCAGCTCCCATTTCCAACCATTCCTCGAATTAACTCGGTGACAAGATTAATCACTGCTGCACTGGCAGCTGTGGTTGGTCTTGTCACGCTTGTCGCGCATACGATGCGGCGTTTCATACTGTTGTCTTTGATGGTTGAGGCTTGCAATGTGCCTTGAGCAACCTCTTCTGTCACTGAGGCCATCGGCAGAACAGTGCATCCTATGCCTGCTGTTACTGCTTTCTTGACGCTGGTTAAAGAATCAATTTCCGCGATAACTTGCAGCGTAATACCTTGGGGCTGGCAAGCGTCGTCAATGATTCGTCGTAAGCCATGTCCCTTGGCGGGCAAGATGAGATTGAGTTTTTTAAGCTGTTTCAAGCTAATGTTTGTTGCTAGCTTTTTGCTGTCAGGTGGTGCAACAAGTGCTAGTGTCTCTTCAAGCAAAACACGCTTCACCAAGTCCGAATCGGGATCATCGCCAAAAAGCATGGCCAAATCAAGACGGCCATTTTGAAGCCATTCTTTTAGGTATCCACTGTAAGCCTCAACGACTTTTAGTTTGATTTGAGGAAACTTTTCTCTGCATGCGCTCAGTAATGGAACTGTTGCTGCTAGCGCAACCGTAGTTGGTAGACCAATGACCACTTCGCCTTGTGGTTCGTTAGAGGCATGCTGAACAGACTCCTTGGCTCGGTCGACATCCATCAGCACAACCTTTGCGTGTTCAAGGAACACAAAGCCTTCGCTGGTCAAGGTCATACCACGGGTTGAACGTTTAAAAAGTTGAACTTTCAACTCGTCTTCTAACGAGGCAATTTGTTGGCCAAGAGCAGGTTGTGCAATATGGAGGCGACCTGCGGCACGCAGCAAGCTGCCAGCTTCGGCAACACCAATGAAATAACGAAGTTGTCTAAGTTCCATAAGTCTAGATATATGTAAAACAGATAGCCATTAGTCTTATTAAGTATTTTACAAATATCTTTCGAATGTTCAAAATCCTTTCAACTTCAAGAAGAAGAGGAGAAGGTGATGGGTTTAGATATTGAGCATCTCAAGACTTGGATCAACCGAACTGAGTCGACACATGACGTTGCTTCTGTTGTTCCCCTTAAAGCTTTAAGTGCAACCTTAGACAGAGATGATGCAATTGACTTGGGGAGCGAGATCTCGCCTTGTTGGCATTGGCTGTACTTCTTACCTTTGCACAAGCAGTCTGAAATAGGGGCTGATGGTCATGCAAAACGTGGTGGTTTCCTGCCTCCTGTTCCGTTGCCTCGTCGCATGTGGGCGGGCAGTCGTATTGAGTTTGATGCGCCAATGCGTGCCGGACAAGCGATTAGTCGAAATTCAAAGATCTTGGACGTGCGCCTGAAAGAAGGCCGTACTGGACCACTAGTGTTTGTCAACGTCGAGCATCAGATTCGTGCGGAGGGACAACTCGCTATTACTGAGCAACATGACATCGTTTATCGCGACATGCCTGCCCCAAATGAAGCTCCACCAGAAGGCGTACTTGCACCAACAAATGCAACATGGACTCGGGAGATCCATCCAGATGATGTGTTGTTGTTTCGTTACTCAGCATTGACATTCAATGGACATCGAATTCACTATGACCGTCGCTATGTCACGCAAGTGGAGGGCTATCCAGGATTGATCGTTCATGGGCCATTGATTGCCACATTGCTTTTAGATCTGCTACGTCGATCTATGCCAAATGCACAAGTCAAAACTTTTGCATTCAAGGCCATGAAACCGATTTTTGACATCGCACCTTTCAAGGTGTGTGCGAGAAAAGAAAGTGAAAAGACTGTGAAGTTGTGGGCAGTAACGCCCGAAGGTCACATTGCCATGGATGCAAGTGTCACGCTTGCTTAATAAAAAATTTAGGAGACCCAGATGTTTAACGATCCAGATCAATACCAAGAAATTCGCGACGCTGTCCGTCAAATTTGCAAGCAGTTCCCAGATGAGTATTTTCGCAAAATCGATGAAGAGCGTACCTATCCCGAAGCTTTTGTTGATGCGCTGACTCAAGCAGGCTGGTTGGCTGCACTCATCCCTCAAGAGTATGGAGGTTCAGGCTTGTCGATGGCGGAAGCGTCCGTGATCATGGAGGAAATCAATCGTTCAGGGGGCAATGCCGGCGCTTGTCACGGACAGATGTATGTGATGAACGCAATCACCCGCAGTGGTACGAAAGAGCAGAAGGAGATGTATCTCCCAAAAATCGCCGCAGGTGAACTACGAGTTCAATCGATGGGCGTGACCGAACCGACTACAGGAAGTGACACCACAAAGCTGAAAACAACTGCGGTGAAGAAGGATGGTCGTTGGGTGATCAATGGCCAGAAAGTTTGGATTTCACGTATTCAACACAGTGATTTGATGATCTTGTTGGCGCGCACGACTCCCATCAATGAAGTAAAGCGAAAGTCCGAAGGTCTCTCATGTTTCATCGTGGATTTGCATAAAGCCATTGGAAATGGTTTGAGTGTTCGTCCTATTCTCAATATGGTGAATCACGAGACAAATGAACTGTTTTTTGACAACCTTGAGTTGCCAGAAGACAGTTTGTTGGGTGTCGAAGGAGCGGGCTTGAAGGTGATCATGGATGGCTTGAACGCAGAGCGAACACTGATTGCTGCTGAATGTATTGGTGATGGTTATTGGTTCATTGATCGTGCAACCAAATATGCGAAGGAGCGTGTGGTTTTCGGTCGTCCGATCGGGCAAAACCAAGGGATTCAATTTCCGATTGCAGATGCATTGATTGAAATTGAAGCGGCTAGTTTGATGCGTTGGAAGGCTTGCGAAAAAATTGATGCGCAACAAAACGCAGGTGCAGAGGCCAACATGTCGAAGTTTTTGGCGGCAAAGGCTTCTTGGGAGGCCGCGAACGTCTGTCTGCAGACTCACGGTGGTTTCGGTTTTGCTTGTGAATATGACGTGGAACGCAAGTTCCGAGAAACACGTTTGTATCAAGTCGCCCCCATCTCGACAAACATGATTTATTCGTATGTGTCCGAGCACATCTTGGGACTTCCACGGTCCTTCTAATTGGGGAGATACAAATGAGTAGACCACTAGATGGTGTCACGGTTGTCACGCTTGAGCATGCAATTGCAGCTCCGTTTTGCACACGACAACTGGCAGACCTAGGTGCGCGCGTGATCAAAGTTGAACGTCCTAGTTCTGGTGATTTCGCCAGAGCTTATGACAAACGTGTGAAGGGTTTGGCCTCGCACTTCGTGTGGACCAACCGTTCTAAAGAGAGCATCACGCTAGACGTAAAACATCCGGATGCAAAAGAAGTTCTCGATAAGCTTCTTGAAGAAGCGGATGTCTTGGTTCAAAACTTAGCGCCTGGTGCGGCAGACCGTCTTGGGCTCTCTTACGAGGCTTTGAGCGAGAAACATCCGCAGCTTATTGTTTGCAATATTTCTGGTTACGGTGATGATGGCCCATATCGTGACAAGAAGGCATATGACTTGCTAATTCAAAGTGAGTCTGGTTTTCTATCCGTCACAGGTACGCCAGAGTCGCCATCTAAAGCGGGTTGTTCAATTGCTGATATCGCAGCGGGTATGTATGCCTATACCAACATATTGTCAGCGTTGATTCAAAGACAAAAAACCAACAAGGGATGCAACATCGATGTGTCGATGTTGGAGAGCATGGTTGAGTGGATGAACTACCCCATGTACTACGCCTACGAAGGAGCACAGCCACCAATTCGTGCAGGTGCTGCCCACGCCACTATTTATCCTTACGGGCCATTCAATGCGGGTGATGGTAAATCGGTCATGTTGGGTTTGCAAAATGAGCGTGAATGGGCTTCGTTTTGTGCGATTGTTCTAAGAGCGTCAGAGCTTGCTACAGATGAACGATTTAAATCAAATTCAGATCGTGTCGCAAATCGAAATGAGCTGAAATCAATCATTGATCATGCGTTTAGCAAATTAACAGCAGAACAAGCAGTCGAACTGCTTGAGGAAGCTCAAATCGCAAATGCACACGTCAACGATATGCACGATGTGTGGAATCACCCACAACTAAAAGCACGAGATAGATGGGTTTCTGTCGGTACATCAGAGGGGGCGATTCCTGCGCTATTACCACCAGGAAGAACCAATGCATTTAAACCTCGGATGGATGCTGTCCCTGGATTGGGTCAGCACTCTGCAAGCATTCTTGCAGAGTTAGGTTTTTCGGATGACCGCATTCAAAAAATGCGCCAAGCAAAAGCAATTTAAACAAGGAGACTTCAATGAAATTTACAACTAACCTTTTTTCATCTATCGCCAAAAACTTTGGCTTGATCGCTGTCACCGCCGTTTGTGCAGTCAGTGTGAATGCCCAAACATATCCAACAAAGCCAATTACATTGGTTGTGCCTTTTGCAGCTGGTGGGCCTACCGATGTCCCCGCGCGACTGATCGCAAACTCAATGAGCAAAACATTGGGACAACCTGTTGTTGTAGAAAATAAGTTGGGGGCCGGCGGAACAATCGCAGCTAACTATGTAGCCAAGGCGGCCCCAGATGGCTACACATTCTTAATCCATCACAACGGAATGGGGACAGCTCCTGCACTGTATCGAAAATTACCGTACAACCCATTGACGGATTTCGAATATGTGAGCCAAGTCATGGATGTTCCGATGACATTGATCGCCCGTAAGGACATGCCAGCAAAAGACTTTAAGGAGCTTGCTGCTTATATGAAGGCTAACGGTGACAAGGTCAATATTGCGCATGCTGGCTTGGGCGCCGTGTCGCACCTTTGTAGTGTTCTATTGCGTCAGGCGATAGGAGCTGATGCAACCACAATCCCTTATTCCGGTACGGCTCCTGCCATGAATGCGCTGTTAGGTGGACAAGTTGATTTGTTGTGTGATCAAACCACATCAACAACGCCACACATCAAAGCTGGGTCTGTGAAGCTCTATGGTGTGACAACGTCATCTCGCATCAAAACGATGCCTGATACCCCAACATTAGCTGAGCAAGGTCTTCCAGGTTTTCAAATGGTCGTTTGGCATGGCGTTTACGCTCCTAAAGGGACACCAAAAATTGCCATTGAAAAATTTGGTCAAGCGCTCCGTGCTGCCCTGAAAGATCCAGCTGTCTCAGGTAAGTTGACAGATGCAGGCGCAATGATTGTTGCTGATGACAAGTTGACTCCAGCTGGTTTGCAAACTTGGTTGCAACAAGAAACACTTCGTTATGGCCCTGTGATCAAGTCTGCTGGGCAATTTGCTGATTAATTAAGTTTAGAAAGTTAAGGGGTAATCATGAAAGTTTTGGTCGCTGTCAAACGCGTGGTGGACTACAACGTCAAGGTCCGCGTCAAGTCGGACAACTCGGGCGTTGACATTGCGAACGTCAAGATGAGCATGAACCCCTTTGACGAGATCGCGGTGGAAGAAGCCGTGCGCCTCAAAGAAAAAGGCGTGGTCACTGAGGTGATCGCCGTGTCTTGTGGCGTGACCCAATGCCAAGAAACCTTGCGTACTGCGATGGCGATTGGCGCAGATCGTGGCATCTTGATTGAGACCGCCGAAGAGCTGCAACCTTTGGCCGTGGCCAAGCTCCTCAAAGCCTTGGTGGACAAAGAGCAACCAGGCTTGGTGATTCTGGGCAAGCAAGCGATTGACGACGATTGCAACCAAACCGGCCAAATGTTGGCGGCTTTGGCTGACATGCCCCAAGCCACATTTGCATCCAAGGTTGAACTGACGGCCGACAAGGCTAGCGTGACCCGCGAAGTGGACGGCGGTTTGGAAACCCTCTCGGTCAGCTTGCCTGCTGTCATCACCACCGACTTGCGTTTGAATGAACCACGCTACGTGACCTTGCCCAACATCATGAAGGCCAAGAAAAAGCAGCTCGATGTGTTCAAGCCTGAAGACCTCGGTGTGGATGTGATTCCTCGCATCAAGACCCTCAAAGTGATGGAGCCTGCCAAGCGCAGCGCCGGCATCAAGGTGCCAGACGTCGCCACTTTGGTGGACAAGCTCAAGAACGTGGCAAAAGTTATCTAAGAATAAGACGGAGCAAAGAACATGACATCCCTCGTTATTGCAGAACACGACAACGCCTCGATCAAAGGCGCAACCTTGAATACCGTCACAGCTGCAGCAGCCATTGGCGCTGAGGTGCATGTGCTGGTCGCTGGCCACAACGCAGGTGCCGCAGCAGCGGCAGCAGCCCAAATCGCAGGCGTGAGCAAAGTCATTCACGCCGATGGCGCAACGCTGGAAGCTGGCTTGGCTGAGAACGTGGCAGCCCAAGTCTTAGCCATCGCTAGCAACTACACCCACATCTTGTTCCCCGCAACCGCAGCAGGCAAGAACGTGGCCCCTCGCGTGGCCGCCAAGTTAGACGTGGGCCAAATCAGCGACATCACCAAGGTGGATAGCCCAGACACGTTTGAGCGCCCCATCTATGCAGGCAATGCCATTGCCACGGTGCAGAGCACAGATGCGGTCAAAGTCATCACCGTGCGCACCACAGGTTTTGATGCAGCCGCAGCCACTGGCGGCTCAGCAGCAGTTGAAACGACAGCTGCAGCCACAGATTCAGGCAAGAGCAGCTTTGTGGGCCGTGAAGTCACCAAGAGTGACCGCCCCGAGCTCACTGCCGCCAAGATCATCGTCTCAGGTGGCCGTGCTTTGGGCAGCTCAGAAAAGTTTGACGAAGTCATGATTCCTCTGGCCGACAAGCTCGGAGCTGCCATTGGTGCGAGCCGCGCTGCGGTGGACGCAGGCTACGCCGCCAACGATTTGCAAGTGGGTCAAACCGGCAAGATCGTGGCGCCGCAGTTGTATGTGGCGTGCGGCATCAGCGGTGCGATTCAGCACTTGGCCGGTATGAAAGACAGCAAGGTGATCGTGGCGATCAACAAAGACCCCGAGGCGCCCATCTTCAGCGTGGCCGACTTCGGCTTGGAGGCTGACCTGTTTGTGGCTGTGCCTGAGCTGGTGGCAGCTCTTTAATTCGGCGGCGCAAGGAAACATCATGCATATTTCTCAAGGTAATCATGCAATCGAAGGACCATCAGGTGATATTGAGATTTTTGTAGATGTACCCACGAGTGGTGTTGTCAATGGAGTAGCAATTGTCTGCCATCCACAACCGTTATTGGGGGGGAGTGCGCAACACAAGGTCCCTCACTACCTTGCGAAATCTTTGACTGAAATCGGATGGTTGGTTGTTCGGCCAAATTTCAGAGGTGTCGGTAGATCAGGTGGGAAACATGATCGTGGGGATGGTGAGGCTCAAGATGTTTACTGGCTAGCTCAACAAATCAAAGGCCAGTTTCCAATTGCACCTGTTGCATTAATTGGCGTTTCATTTGGTGCATTTGTACAAGCGAAAGTTGCAGAGAAGCTGGAATCCACTGGGCAACAAGCTGAGCATGTCGTTTTATCTGCAATGCCGTGGGGAGAGGTAGAGGGCGGTAGAACTTATGACACTCCTCAAACTATTGCGAATGCATTGGTAATCCATGGCGAATTAGATGAAAGGGTTCCGCTTGCGAGCATATTCGCTTGGGCTAGATCATCAACTCAAGTTGTATCTGTCATACCTGGAGCTGATCACCTCTTTACTGGAAAGTTACCAGTGTTGAAAGACTTGATCGTTACTTTCCTGCAGAAATAAAAAAACAACTCGTAGCAACGTATATGAAAAATTCTTTAGAAAATGCGCGATCATTTTTATTTGTGCCAGCCAACCGTCCAGAGCGTTTCTTAAAAGCGACCGCTAGTGGCGCTGATGCAGTAATCCTCGACTTGGAAGACAGCGTTCCTTTTGAGTCTAAAAAGGATGCTCGCCTTGCTATCAAATCTAGCTGGCAAGAACTAAAAAGATCAGGTATTTCTTTGGTTATTCGAATCAATAGCCCAGAAACCAAATGGGGATTAGAGGATCTCGATTTTTTTCAAGGCTTAGATGGTTTGAATGGGGTGATGGTGCCGAAGTGTGAATCATCTTCATCACTCAACCGCGTATCGCAGGATTTCATAGGAGTTCCTCTGTTGCCAATCATCGAGAGTGCCGCGGGGTATTTGGCTTTGCCTGAAATAGCTAAGACCGCAAATGTATCCAGATTAGTCGTTGGGCACATTGATTTTTTGGCAGATAGTGGAATGTTGTGCTCAGAAGATCAACTCGAGCTGAATTCATTGCGATTCCAAGTAGCCATGTGCTCTCGCGTTGGAGGCTTAGCTCCTGCAATCGATGGTGTCACTGTGTCTGTTGATGATGTCGAATTGATTCGTGCAGATGCCGAAAGATCAATTAGATTTGGTTTCGGTGGAAAGCTTTGCATTCATCCAAAACAGATATCGATTGTTCATGAAATCCTAGCCCCATCAGCTGATCAAATTTCTTGGGCAAACAAAGTTATAGATGCCATGGAAATTTCCGGAGGTGCAGCCGTTCAACTAGACGGAAAGATGATCGACTTGCCCGTTCTTTTACAAGCAAAGAGATTGCTTTCTCGAGTTCATTGACAGCTTCTTTGTCATGCTATTTTTCGATTGAAGCATCAATAAAAACGAATGTACAGAGCGAATTCAATTTCCAATAATTAAATCTTTTAAGGAGACGTTATGAAATTCAAAGCCTTATCAGTTGTTGCATTAATGTGCATGCAGTTTTGCGTATTGAGTCATGCTCAGTCGAAAGATACGTTGCAAAAAATCAAAGAGTCTGGAGTCATCAACCTAGGCGGTCGTGATGCATCGTTTCCATTTTCATACAAGGTAAGTTCTGACTCGAATCCGATTGGATTCTCAGCAGATCTTTGCACCAAGGTTGTTGAAGCGGTCAAGGTGAAGCTTGGCATGCCAAATCTTAAAGTTCAGTACACCATCGTCACCCCTACAAACAGGATTCCTTTGGTCCAAAACGGAACAATTGATTTGGAGTGCAGCACAACAACAAATACAACTGCTCGTGGACAACAAGTTGATTTTGCGCCAACACATTTTGTGAGCAGTATCACTGCTGCTGTTAAGAAGAGCAGCGGCTTGAGCAGCATGTCGCAACTTGACGGTAAATCTGTCGCTACTGTTGCTGGTAGTACCTCAATACAACTGCTGCGTGTTTACCGAAAGAATGAACAAGTTCAATTCAACGAAGTGTCTGGGAAAGACATCTCTGAAACATTCTTGATGCTGAGCTCTGGAAGAGCGGTAGCAATGATTCTTGATGATGTTCAGCTTGCAGGATTGATTGCCACATCCACAAATGCAAACGACTACAAGTTGTTTGACGAAAGACTACGTGAAGAACCGTATGGCTTCATGATGCGTAAAGATGATCCAGCATTCAAGGCTGTAGTTGATGAGACCTTAACTCGAATCATGAAGTCTGGTGAAATTAACGAAATTTATGCGAAATGGTTTGTGAAGCCGGTTCCACCAAACAACGTTAGTTTGAATTTTCCTATGTCATCTGTGTTGAAAGAGACATACAAGAATCCGAACAACAAAGGTATTTAATCAACAAATGCGGCAATGCCGCATCATTCAAGTTTTATCCCTACTGTGAAGCAAAGAATCCCCCCCATTACTTGTTTAGAGGCATTTGACGTACTGGCAAGAGTTCGCAGCATGAAAAAAGCTGCAGAAGTTCTATGCCTCTCTCCAAGCGCAGTCAGTCATCGTATGAAGCTTATGGAGAGCATTCTTCAAAAAAGAATGTTCGAAGATATGAGTTTCTCTCTAAGCGAGGATGGGGAGCGATATTTACAAGTAGTTCGAGAAAGTTTGATTCTTTTGCAATCGCATTCGACGCCTTCACACCGGCATCATGATTCAAATCAATCGAGGACGGCTGAACTTTACTAAGTCGTTTGGCAAATAAGCCAACTCAGAATTTTTTGAGTTGGCTTATTCTTTAGAACGTTCCTGTGTACAAGCCGCCATCTGGCAAGATGTTTTGCCCTGTGATGTAGCCTGCTTGCATTGAGCATAAGAAGGCACAAATAGATCCAAACTCTTCCGGCGTCCCAAAACGTCCCGCAGGAATTTGTGCTTGTTGAATTGCGCGAACATCCGCCAAGCTTTTACCTGCTTTGGTTGCTGCAGTTTGGTGTGTGGCGGCCAATCGATTTGTGTCGAATTTGCCTGGTAAGAGGTTGTTGATAGTTACCCCTTTGGCTGCAATGTTGCTTCGAGCCACTCCCGCTACAAAACCTGTCAATCCTGAACGCGCACCATTGGACAAACCCAAGATATCAATAGGCGCTTTGACCGCGCTCGAAGTGATGTTAACGATGCGACCAAAGCCCCGCTCGGCCATGCCGTCCACGGTAGCTTTAATGAGTTCAATCGGAGTGAGCATGTTGGCATCAACCGCTTTGATCCAATCGTCACGCTCCCAGTTGCGAAAGTCGCCAGGGGGCGGGCCGCCTGCGTTGGTCACCACGATGTCAAAGTTCTTGCTGGGGCCGCCTGCTGCGGACCATATGGCCTCACGACCTTCAGGGGTGGTGATGTCTGCCGATACCGTCAAAATATTAGTTTCAAACTTGCGTAGTTCTTTGGCAGCACTTTCCAGCGCTTGAGCACCACGCGCAACAATGACTACGTTGACACCTTCACGCGCTAACGAGTGCGCACAGCCAAAGCCTAAACCCTTGCTAGCGCCTCCCACTAATGCCCATTTGCCTTTGATTCCTAAATCCATTGTTTGAAATTTCTATGTTCTGATTGATCTGAAAATTTTTCCGGGGTTTAGGAGATTGTTGGGATCGAAAGTCTTCTTGATAGAGCGCATTATTTCCAAATCAAGTGCCGGTTTAAATCGTTCAAGTCGTTCGACGTGCATTTTCCCAATCCCATGCTCTGCACTGATGCTGCCATTCAAGTTTACGCTTTCTTCATGAACAATGAGGTTGACAATTGATGCAGCTTTTTCACATTCTTGTGAGCTCGTGTAGACGTCTCTAGATAAAACCGCGATGACATGAATGTTGCCATCGCCAATGTGGCCAGCATGACAAATTGTTGCACCGCTGACTTCGCTTGAAATTCTGGCGTTAACTTTATCAATGAACTGAGGTAGTTTGGATATAGGAGCGGACGTGTCATTTGACACAGTGAATCCAGCTTTCTTGTTTGATTCTGAAATCGTATGACGAAGCTCCCAAATCCGATTTGCTTTACTTTGATCCGTTGCAACAACTGCATCAAGTAGAAGATCAGATTCCATGGCTGCTTGCAGTGCTGTTTCTAACTCTTGCACTGGATCCCAATTCTTAGGGCTATCAGCTATCTCTATCAAAACGTACCAAGGTTGATCCAATGCCATTGGAGAAGTAAGACCATGCCCGTGCTTGACTACGATCTCTACTTGCGACTTAGACATGATTTCGAAGGCTTCAATTCGATTCCCAATATGTTCTTGAAGAAATCGCAGTAGATCCACAGCTTTTTGAACTGACTCTATAGCAACCATCGCCGTTGCTGAGGCATTAGTTGCAGGGAATAATTTCAGAACAGCCGCAGTCACTATCCCAAGTGTTCCCTCCGCTCCAATGAACAATTGCTTCATGTCGTAACCGGTGTTGTCCTTTCTGAGAGCGCGTAGCCCATTCCAGACTTCACCCGATGGCAAAACGACTTCTAGTCCCAAAACTAGCTCACGCATATTTCCATAACGAAGTACACCTGTGCCACCTGCATTAGTCGATATGAGGCCGCCAATTTCACAGCTGCCAACGCTGCCTAGCAACATCGGAAATAATCGATTATTTTCTTCGGCGATTGTTCGAACATTTGCAAGAATGCATCCAGCCTCAACTGTCATGGAGTTGTTGCCTATATCGACCTCTTTTATTTTGTTCATTCTTGATAGATTCAACAAAATCGAAGGATGCTCGGGTAGCACGATGGCACCGCCAGTCAGACCTGTATTTCCCCCTTGCGGAACTACACAGATCTGATGAGCGGCACATAAGCGAACTACAGATGAAACTTCTTCTGTGGTTGCAGGAAGTACAACGGCAATTGATTTGCCGTTGTATCTATCACGCCAATCTTTTTCGAAGCCTTCGGTATCTATAGAGTCTGTAAGGACGCGAAACGTCCCAACGATGCCCTTTAGTTGTTCGACAAAAGTTTCGAATTGACTCATGACAGCGTTGCTTCCACCTAAGTGTGATTAATCAAGTTTGAGATTTAGGTTTTTAACAATGGGGCCCCATTTGTCTAACTCTGATTTCACATGTGAAGAGAGGCCTTCAGGTGTCGAACCCACTGGGATTGCGCTGAGCTCCTTAAATTTTTCTTGAAGCTCTGGGTCTAAAGCTGCACGTTGAAACTCTTTTGATAATGCTTCAGCTACAGCGGTTGGTACACCAGCCGGCGCAAAGATGGCGTTCCAAGTGTAAGTTTCATAACCCTTCAAGCCGCTTTCTGCAACTGTTGGAACATCAGGGAACGAAGGTGAGCGCTGTGGCGTAGTCACAGCAAGGGCTTTTGCTCGGCCTCCCTTAATGTGCCCAGCAGCACCGGTCAATACATCAAACAAAACTGGGATGCTTCCACCGATCAAGTCCGTCATTGCGGGACCGCCTCCTTTGTATGGAACGTGTTCCATATCAACTCCAGCCATGGATTTGAAGAGTTCTCCTGAAAGGTGCGGGGGAGTACCAACGCCAGAAGTGCCGTAATTGAATTTGCCTGGTTGAGCTTTTGTGAGTGCAATCAATTCTTTGATGTTGTTAGCGGGAACGCTTGGATTTACAACAATGACATTGGGAACCGTAGCGACCAATGAAATTGGCGTAAAGTCTTTTTGTGGGTGATAGCTGGAGAAATTTCTAGCTAAGGGGTTAATGGCGTGTGTAGACACTGTCCCCATCAGCAGAACCGTTCCGTCTTTAGAAGCGCGTGCAACCTTTTGTGCACCAACGACGCCACCACCACCGGCAACGTTATCTACAACGATCGATACACCTGTTTTATCAGTTACCTTTTTTGCAACTAAGCGACTCACAATATCAGTGGCGCCACCCGAGGCAAACGGTACAACCAATGTAATTGGCCCCTTAGGTAGGTTTGCTTGGGCATAGCTCATAGAACATACAAGCATCCCTGCTATGGAAGCAGCTGCAGTTGCCAGAATTTTTCTGCGTTGGTTCATGTCGTAGTCTCCATCTAGTTGTAAGTTCAGAAATCTTATTTTGTGATGTGTGACTTTGTAAAATAAAAAGAACTGATGCTGGCATCACTCCTATCTATATCCCGTTCGAGGTGAAATCAACATTTCTCAAGCAAGATCTCAAGAAATTTCGAAGATAGATAGTTCTCGGAGTTTGCAAGTTGTACTCCGAAGATCGACGCCGTTTCTGAGATGTCGCGAATGGGTAGAAATCGCACGTCAGTTCGATTATTTTTAGTTACGGTCTCTCCAACCATAGTGATTCCAAGCCCCGCGGCAACAAGACCTAGAGCCGTATGAAGTTCGATGGATTCATAGCCAATGATGGGCTTTGCCCCTGCCTCTTCAAGAATTCTGAGTGAGCGCCGAGCAAAGTCGCTATTTGGATTCTTTGGATAAGTAATAAATGGGACCTCATTGAAATCACTTGATTTGAGGGACTTCTTCCGAGCAAGCGGATGATCAATTGAGATCGCTGCATACATAGGATCTTCCATCAATGGGGTGTACTTCGTGTCATCCTCTTTTTTGTAGCTTCCTATTACACGAGAAAGACCTATATGAATTCGCCCCTTGCGTAGTGCTTCGACTTGCTGCTCGGATAAGAGCTCAATGAGTTCAATTCGAATATCTGGATGTATAGATCTCATCTTTCGAACTGCTTCTGGAAGGATCGAAAAGATGGTTGAACGAGTAAAACCGATGCTTAGCCAGCCTAGATTGCCCGAGGCAATTTCTTGAGCTTCAGAGAGAAGCTGTGATGCGTCTGAAAGTAACAGTTTTGCTTTCGGGTAAATGAATTCACCTAATGTGGTTAAGCACATCGGTCGTGATGACCTATCAAAAAGCTTGCCACCTAACTCTTCTTCCAATAGATTGATTTGCATGCTGATAGCCGTAGGCGCAACAAATAGATTTTTTGCTGCAGTGTTGGCATTGCCTTGACTAACTACCTCGCAGAAGTAGCGCAGTTGCTTTATGTTCATAAATATTGATCTTTAATTCAAAAAACAATAGTTGAGTTCAGTTGAACTTTATCAAAGAATGCGTTTTATCGAAACATGTTCTTTTTGAAGGAGTGCCAATTGAGCAACGAATATCAGGGTCAGGAATGGTTTGAAAACGCACGAACCCTCAGTACGGCAGAAGTCTCCGATGCATTAGATGCTTTGAATCTTCCTGGTAGTGCACTCGGGATCAAACCAATCGCCGGTGCACAGAAGATTTTTGGATTTGCCTTTACGGTGCGATTCGCTGCCATCGATCCTTTCAAACCTGGAACAGTCGGGGACTTTATTGATCGCCTCGCCCCCGAGACAGTCGTTGTGTTGGATAACGGTGGCCGGATGGATTGCACGGTTTGGGGGGGCATCCTTAGTCAATTGGCTGCACATAAAAAGTTGGGGGGCACTGTTGTTAATGGAATTTGCCGAGATACAGCAGAAGCTGATGCAGTTGGTTATCCGCTGTATGCGTTAGGCAAATTCATGCGCACAGGAAAAGACCGCGTGCAAGTTGAGGCGTATGACGAACCAGTCATGCTTGGAGATGCGCGAGTTCGCCCAGGTGATTTGATCGTTGCAGATGCAGATGGTGTTGTCGTGGTTCCTTCTCTGAAGATCAGAGAGGTGCTAACAAAAGCTCTTGCAACGCGCGAAATCGAAAACCAAATTCTTGATGCCGCTTTGTCAGGAATGCCATTAAACGAAGCCCGCAAGAAATTCAAGTACCACACGCTTCAGAGGTCTGAAACCTCTGCATTGTCGGCATAAGTCGTAACTAGGAGAAGATATGAAATTCGCAAATCAAGCCAAACTTTTATTGATCGCTTTTGTTGGTTCTATGGCCGCTTCGGGCGTAGTGGCTCAGAGTGCCTATCCTTGTCAAACGGTCAAAATTATTTCCCCATATCCGCCTGCTGGCACCACAGATATTTTGTCGAGACTGTTGGCCCCAGGTTTGTCAAAAGAGTTGGGAACTACCGTTGTTGTTGAGAACAAAGCAGGAGCCAGCAGCAATATTGGAACGGAGTTCGTGGCTAACTCACCACCTGATGGCTGTACTCTTTTGCTGGGTAACAACACGGGTGTTGTGATTAACCGTAACCTCTACAAGTTGCGCACTGATCCTGTTAAAGGCCTCACGCCTGTCATTGAGGTTGCCTCGGTGCCACTCGTGCTCTATGTAAACAGCACCGTTCCGGCAAACAGCCTTGCGCAACTCGTTGATGTGGTCAAGAAGAATCCAGGTAAGTACAGCTATGCATCTGGTGGAAGCGGTAGTCCTCAGCATCTTATGGGTGAGATGCTGAAGCTTGAAAAGCAATTGGACATCACTCACATCCCCTACAAAGGGCAAGGACCGGCTTTAGCGGACGTGATTGCTGGTCAAGTTCAGATGGCATTTGAGACGACAACCGCTATTGCCTCTCAGCTCAATTCAGGACGTATCCGTCCATTGGCAACGACAGGAAGTATTCGTTCTAAGGGACTTGAAAACGTACCGACGATGAAAGAACTCGGTTACAGCAACTTTGTGATCGAAAACTGGTACGGCATATTTGCACCAGCCAAAACACCAGCGCCCCTGATTCAAAGACTTAATCAGGAGCTAAACAAGGTAATGAAGTCTCCAGAGGTCGCTGCTAGTTTGACCAAGATGGGTTCTAGCGATGTAGCTGGTTCAGCTGATCAGTTCAACCAGTTCGTTCAAAAGGAGTTGCCTTACTGGGAGTCTCTGGTGAAGCGTTCTGGCGCAACAGTAGATTAAAAGATTGGTATTTCAATTATGTCAAACGGTATTCACATTAACCCCAGAGTAGAGGCATTCAGTCAGGGAGTTCAAGCTTTAACAGGCCTTGCTTCTTCTGTGGTCGGAGATGCGATGGGACGCTTAGTCGGGACAACAGGCTTGCATCCCGTAAATCGATCAAGCGTCACAGTGTGTGGCAATGCGTTCACAGTTCGCGTGCGAGCTGGGGATAACTTGCTGATTCATAAGGCCTTGGAGATGCTAAGACCCGGAGATGTGCTTGTTGTTGACGGGGAGGGGGATGTGTCTCGAGCGCTGGTCGGCGAAATCATGATGACATCTGCAATGGTTCAAGGTGCTGTTGCATTTGTGATCGATGGTGCAATTCGCGATGTTGATGCGTTTGAGGATCACAAATTTCCATGTTGGGCACGAGGTGTGAATCTGCGTGGTCCCTATAAGGATGGCCCTGGTTCTATCAATGTACCGATTACTGTAGGTGGCATGTTGGTTAATCCAGGTGACATTGTTTTGGGAGACTCAGACGGGGTCGTCGCTGTGCCTTCAAGTGAGGCGTTGGTTCTGGCCCAAGCTGCAAAAGATAAGGTCTTGGTTGAACACCAAATGATTGCTGACATCAAGTCTGGCTCTTATAGCTCGGCGTGGGTTGACGAACTGCTTCGTCAAAAGGGTGCATAAAGCCCACTTACTAAATCTTCAACGAAAAAAACTAGAGAGGCATCATGAAAAAATTTGGTCGTAGAAATGCAGTAATCGGGGGCTTGCTTTGCTTAACTTCAATTGTTGGTTACGCGGCTTATCCAGAGAAGCCGATCAAAATTATTGTTCCGTGGGCACCTGGTGGAGCGACTGATCAGGTTGGACGTTTGATTGCTCAACCTTTATCGCAAGCACTAGGCGTTCCTGTTGTCGTCGATAACAAGGCTGGGGCAGGGGGAGTGATTGGCACGCAACTATTTGTAAAAGAAAAGGCGGATGGTTATACGCTGTTGCTTGCGACTAGTTCAACAAATGCAGCTGCTCCGCACCTTTACTCAAAACTTGGCTTTGATCCCCTGAACGATTTCACACCTGTGGTGTCGCTCTGTTCGATTCCGAATGTGATGGTGGTCCCAACTAAGTCACCATGGAATTCACTTAAAGATATTGTTGATGCAGCAAAGAAATCACCAGGTGACTACACCTATGGTTCAGCTGGCATTGGCGGTTCCCAGCATTTAGCAGGAGCTCAATTCAAAACTTCTGCAAACATTGACATTCGTCATGTGCCATACAAGGGGAGTGGTCCTGCAGCTCAGGACTTGGTTGCTGGTCACATTGACATGATGATTGACACGGGCTCTCTGGGCAGTATTAAGGGTGGATTGTTGCGTCCCATTGCAGTGGCTTCATCTAAGCGACTTTCTGTGTTGCCGGATGTGCCGACATTCAATGAAGCGGGTGTGCCAATGCTTGCTTCTGCTTGGTATGGCATCAGCCTTCCCGCTGGTGCGCCTGCAGATGTTGTTGCTCGTCTTAATAAAGAAATCAATCAGATTTTGAAATCAAAAGAGGTCAACAACAAACTTGTTGAAATGGGCGCAGAGGTGTTGGGTGGAACTTCTGCAGAGTTCGCTAAATTCACGACTTCTGAGGTAAAGCGCTACGAGGGTATTGTTAAAAACTCTGGCGCCCCAAAGGAGTAAATTCACTTGTTTATGAATTTTTATCTTCTTTGAAATTAAATTTTTCATGTGTGCACAAACGTCACGCCAGCTAAGAAGAATCAATGGGCTAAAGAAACGCTTGGGGTAGATCTACCAGCTCAATGCCGTGCTGAGTCTTACCCTGGGTTTGTAGCCCCTTGGTCTTGATGAGTCACAAGTCGGATCGAGCCGCTTGTGGTTTGGCCAAGTTTGGCTTGATTCCATCTTAGGCCAAGGATATAAGAATCGCCCGTCACGCCTACAACGCCAAGAGTGAGACAGCGGCATAGAAGCTTAGTTACCGAAAAGCTTGGCTTCAACACCAGTAGGGTCTCGTCTTAGTTGAAAACTTCTAGAGGTCGCCAAATGACCTGGTGTCTGGTGTTTACGTATCAGACAGTTGGTTTGTATAAGCCCCTGCATAAGCCTCTAGACCCAGCGCAATCACGGTTGCCACATCGTTTCCCACTTCTTGTTTGAATTCCGCCTCGGTTTGCGCGACCGATTGTTCAAAAGCGCGCAGCCACGCGAGGCCTGAGTCGGTGAACACAATGCGCCGTGCGCGCGCATCACTTGGGTCTGGGGTGCGCTGCACCAACCCCCAAGCTTCACACTGAGTCACTAAATCGCCCATGGCCTGTTTGGTCATGCCTGCACTCTGAGCGAGGTCGATCAAGCGCGACCCTTCAAGGCTTAAATGGCGTGTGATGTGAACGTGGGCAGCGCTGACTTGGGCGCGCGCGGCGAGGTTGGAGAGCGCCAAAGGGACGTCCACGTTATTGGCCATGAGGTGCAAAACACGCTCATCAAAGCGACGCATGGCGTGTCCGAGTAAGCGTCCTAAATGAGCTTGCCGCCAGTCTTGGTGAGGGATTGAATTCAATTCATTTCCTTGTTAAACCCTCATGGCTATTGGGTTGCAGGCCGATATGGGGTATCTAAAAAATACAAACTTCAGTGACTCAAAATACAAACTTGAATGACTTTCCGCAGGTGAATTTGTCGCCAGTCTTGGTGAGTTGTTTGAGGAGGGCGAGTGGGCATTTCTAAATGGTAAGGCAAACTGATCAAAAAAAGTGTTTACAAGTTTTGACTTTGCGTTAAAGTACTGGTCAAGCATCCAGCTGTTGATTCAATCAGTGGTTGGTAACCAAACCCCAAACCGGAGAACACCATGAGCACCAAACCCGCCGTC
>JACCDV010316694.1_pt1 | contig 27635 bp, 22 predicted proteins | sample 7446131 | NCBI WGS metagenome assembly JACCDV01 (sample SAMN15323448, study PRJNA562643) | freshwater metagenome | isolation source: river surface water | place: USA:Blue River Watershed | collected 2017-08-17 | reverse complement strand
TGGCCGTCCTCCGCAGCCGCGCATTGGCGGGCGTCGAGGCGCCCGAGGTGACGGTCGAGGTTCATCTGGCCGATGGACTGCCCACATTTACGATAGTCGGCCTTGCCGATACCGAAGTCCGCGAAGCGCGCGATCGTGTGCGCGCGGCACTGCAGAATTCCGGCTTCGAGTTCCCCGCCGGCCGGCTGACCGTCAATCTCGCGCCAGCCGATTTACCGAAGGAATCTGCGCGCTTCGACTTGCCGATCGCGATCGGCATCCTCGCCGCCTCCGGCCAACTTCCTGCAAACTCGCTCGATCAGCATGAATTTGCTGGCGAACTGTCGCTATCCGGCCAACTGCGACCGGTGCGGGCAGCGCTCGCGATGGCGTATGCAGTTCGCACTGCCGGCGGCGCACCGCGTGCATTCATCCTGCCGCGTGACAGCGCGGCCGAGGCAGCGCTGGTGCCGGGCATTCGCATCCTGGCCGCCGACTCCCTGCTGCAGGTGGTGGGGCATCTGTGCGCCGGCGATGGCAGCACGCAGGGGAGCAAGGTCGGCAGCGATGACCGGAGCCGCGATCAGAGCGGCAACCATGAAGGCCACCGCTGGCAGGCGTTGCCCGAGGCTTGCGGGGCAGCGACCGTCGCGCGGCATGCCCATCCCGACCTGCGGGATGTGAAAGGCCAGCCGCAAGCGCGGCGCGCGCTTGAGATTGCCGCGGCCGGCGGCCACAGCCTGTTGATGGTCGGGCCACCGGGCGCGGGCAAGTCCATGCTGGCTGCGCGCCTGCCCGGCATCCTGCCGCCGATGACGGACGATGAAGCGATGGAAGCTGCGGCAGTCGCATCATTGGCTGGCCGCTTCGACCCTGGCCGCTGGCGGCAGCGGCCGTACCGCGCGCCGCATCACTCTGCATCCGGCGTCGCGCTGGTCGGTGGCAGCCAGCTGCCGCGCCCGGGCGAGATCTCGCTTGCGCATCACGGTGTGCTGTTCCTTGATGAATTGCCGGAATTCGACCGCAAGGTACTGGAAGCCTTGCGCGAACCCCTGGAGTCGGGCCGCATCACGATCTCGCGCGCGGCACGGCAGTCGGATTTCCCCTGTCGCTTCCAGCTGGTCGCCGCGATGAACCCTTGCCCCTGCGGCTATCTGGGCCATGCGACACGGGTGTGCCGCTGCACACCGGATGCGATTGCACGCTACCAGTCCCGCATCTCGGGCCCGCTGCTCGATCGCATCGACCTGCAGCTCACGGTGGGGGCGGTGCCGACGGACACCTTGATGGCAACGGCGGGTGGCGAAGATTCAGCGACCGTGGCCGCGCGCGTGCAGCAGGCCCGGGCACGACAACTGGCGCGCCAGCAGCGAGCGAATGCGCTACTGGATGAACACGGCGTCGAGCAGCATTGCATACCGGACGCTGAAGCGGCGGCCTTGCTGCGCGCAGCAACACAGCGCCTGGGCTGGTCTGCGCGCGCGGTGCACCGCGTGCTGAAAGTGGCGCGCACGATTGCAGATCTGGCGGCCGGTGCCGGCAGCGAACGCGACAGTGGCTCGCAAAGGGACAAGGACAGGGACAGGGATCCGGATGCGCGATCGACACTGCGCCTCGCTGGCACAGCAAGGTCCAACGCGCATGACTCTGAAAACACCGATACGGAGACGGTGATGACGGCGGCCCATGTGGCCGAAGCGATTCAGTATCGACGTGCGCTGAGCGACCGTCGGCCAGCCTGATACTGATACCATCGCGGGATGCTTCCCGCTCTCTTACTTCCTTCGCGCTCGCGCCCGGCGCACGCATTACAACGAATTCTCCGCTCCACTCGCATCCAGCGCCGCTGGTATGCCGCGTGGTTGCTGGCGATACTGTCGATACTCAGCGCCTGCAGCCCCGCGTTGAACTGGCGCGAAGTGCGCGGCAGTGAAGCGCCCTACACGGTGCTGCTGCCGGCCAAGCCCGCCAGTTTTGCGCGCCCGGTCGATCTGGGCGGTTTCACGGTCGAGATGGCGATGACAGCGGCCGAAGTCGATGACATGAACTTTGCCGTTGCCAGCGCAAGAATCACCGATCCTGCACAACGACAAGCAGCACTGGCCGCAATGCAAGCCGCGATGCTGCGCAACATCGGCAGCACCGGGCACACTGAAAAAGCGGTGACGCTGAAAGGCGGCGTGCCCGCAACCGAAGTGGTTGCCACCGGCAAGGCCCGCAACCAGGCTCAGGTGGCATTGACGCTGCATGCACGCTTCGCGATGCATGGCGATCGGGTCTATCAGGTCATTGCGCTGGGGCCGGTGGCCCAACTCAGCGACGAGACAGCCGACACTTTCCTGTCCTCGTTCGTGCTGCACTGATGACGGCGCAGCCGCATTACCTGCAGGGCCGGCTCGCGCTGCGCGTGGTGCTGGTGTTTGCGGCGGCTTATGTGCTGTCGTATGCGCTGCGCGCGATCAATGCCGTGATCGCACCCGCACTGATGAGCGACCTGCAGCTGAACAATGCCGACCTCGGCCTGTTGTCTTCCGCGTATTTTTTCGGCTTTGGCGCAATGCAGCTGCCGATCGGCATCTGGCTCGATCGCTATGGGTCGCGACGCACTGAAGCTGCACTGTTGATGTTCGCCGCGGTGGGCTCGGCGGTGTTCGCGACCAGTGACACGCTGCTGGGGCTGTGGCTGGGTCGCGCATTGATCGGGGTTGGCGTATCTGCCTGCCTGATGGCGGCCATGAAGGCTTACCGCAGCTGGTATGCACCGGAGAAACAAAGTCAGCTCGCGAGCTGGATGCTGGTGTTCGGCACCCTCGGCGCGTTGTCGACCACGGTGCCGGTCGCGGCCGTGCTGCCACTGATCGGCTGGCGCGGCGTGTTCTGGCTGATTGCAGCATTGCTGCTGATGGCCAGCGTGCTGGTGTTCTTTAGGCTGCGCGCGGTCGAGCAGCAGATGGCGGAGGCTGCGCCGGCGAAGTCCTCGCAGGCCGGCATCGGTTACGCGCAGATTTTCCGTGACCCTTATTTCCGGCGCATGGCGCTGCTCGGCGCCGTCCACCAGGGCGGCTTCATGGCGATGCAATCGCTGTGGGCCGGGCCGTGGATGGTGCGCGTGCTCGGCCTCAGCATCAGCGAAACCTCGCAAGTACTGTTCGCCTTCAATTTCTGCCTGATGCTGTCTTACCTCGGCCTGTCATGGTGGGCGCCGCGCCATGTGCGCTACGACGGCCACACGCAGCCGCGTGCCGGCATGCCGGTACTGCGCGCGGTGACAATCGGCCTGGCCGGATCGATCGTGGTGCAGGGGCTGATGATTGCGTTGCCTTATGCGTGGAGCTGGGTGCTGTGGATCGGGTTCGCGGTCTTCATCACCGTGACCACACTGGCGCAGACCCATGTGAGCCTCGCGTACCCGGCCGCGCAGGCGGGACGCGCAAACAGCGCGTTCAACCTGACGCTGTTCATCGGTGCGTTCTCAGTGCAGTGGGGCATAGGCTTGCTGGTCGATGCCTTCCATCAGTTCGGCGCCAGCGATCCGTCCGCATTGCGCATGGCGTTCGCGGCCTATCTCGCACTGCAGCTGGTCGCCTTGCTGGTGTTTATCCGTAGTAAGGACATGACCGCGCCGGTGACTGCACCGCAAGCCGGACCAGCGCGCTAGCCTGCGTGCGCGCATCCATGTGTTCATGCGCGCTCTGACCCGTGCAGGCGTTCGGGCATGGATGCAGGCGCATACGGCAGCAGACACAAAGAAAGCAGACCCACGCGGACCGTCGAAACGCGATGCCGGCAAGCACTGACATGCGTCATCAAGCAGGTGCGCCGGCATGCGCCGCATGCTATGTTTGGACCCTGTCGTGATGCGGCACATAAGCCGTGCCGTCGCGACGCTGGCAGCAATGAGGAGGCCATCATGTTAGTGACATTCAAATCGAAAGCCGCAGCCGAAGTGCTGATGTACGGCGTACACGCGAAACCGATACTGGATTTGCTGGGCAAGGACCTCGAGCGCGGCGTGATCACGGCCGACGAGGCGGGCGATGCGATACGCCGCATCGAGTCTGAAATCGCGTCACGGCGTGACGTCGAGCAGAAGGCGGCACATGCGCAGGGCCAGGAGGAAGATGAGGCACCGGACCCGCGCGGCGCCAACATCAGCTTTGGCACGCGCGCCTATCCGCTGTTGGAAATGCTGCGCGCGGCCAACCGCGAGCATGAATTCGTGATGTGGGGCGTCTGATGACGGAAGCAGTCGCGTCGTCATTGACGATGCAGGACGGGACGCGGCTGCATGTCGTCGATTACCACCCGGCCGCGCACGCAACAGGCAGCGTACTGATCCTGCACGGCCTGGGCGAACATGCGGGGCGCTACCGGCATGTCGTCGAGTTTTTCACGGCGCGTGCTTATGCGGTGCGCACCTATGACCATCGCGGCCATGGCCGTTCCGACGGGCCGCGCGGTGACGTGCCGGACAATGATGCACTGCTCGCGGACGCGCACGCGGTGATGGCCGACTGGCGCGCACAGCCCGGTACGCCGGTGTCAGCGCCGCTGCTGCTCGGACACAGCATGGGCGGTCTGCTGGCGGCGCACATGGCAACGCAGCTCGCCAGGTCGATGCCGACGAATGCACCGGCCAGCCAGCCACTGTGTGGCCTGGTGCTGTCGTCGCCGGCGCTTGCGCTGCCACTGAATGCAATGCAAAAGCTGTTGCTCAAGACACTCACCACCGTCGCGCCCGGACTTGCCGTATCGAATGGCTTGAAGCAGCGTTACCTGTCGCATGACCCGGCGGTGATTGCTGCGTATCAGTCCGATCCGCTGGTGCATGATCGCATCAGTGCACGCTTGCTGAATGCAATGCTGGCGGCAATAGCCGGCGCGCAGCAACACGCCAGTACCTTGACGATACCGGTGCTGTTGCTGGTGTCCGGCCACGATAGGCTGGTCGATGCGCGCGGCAGCCGGGACTTTCATGCGCAACTGCCGGCCGCCAGCGCGCGGCTGATCGAGTATCCATCGCTGTATCACGAACTCTTCAACGAGATCGACGCCGCACAGGTGTTCGGCGATCTCGATGGCTGGCTGACCGGACTGCGGGAACGCATCGCCGCATGAAGCTGCGGCCGGATTCCCTCGCGTTCGCGCTCACGAACGCGGCGCATGCACTGGCCGCCGTCGAGGCGGGCAACGCGCTGCCGCGCGCACTGTCGCAGGTGTTCGAGGGTTCCGGCATGCCCGCAGCCGCGCGTGGCGCGATCCAGGACCTGTGCTACCGCAGCCTGCGGCAATGGGGCATTGCACAGGCGCTGGTCCATACGCTGACCGACAAGCCACCGGCACCGCCGCGCCTGAAGGCCTTGCTCGGATGCGCGCTCGCGTTGCTGTCCGAGCATGAGCCTGCGTACGCCGACCACACGCTGGTAGATCAGGCGGTGACCGCGTGCGCCGCCGACCGCGAACTGATGCGCGCGAAGGGCATGGTGAACGCAGTGCTGCGGCGCATGCTGCGTGAGCGCAGCACGCTGCTTGCGCAGCTGCGGCAACGCGAGGACTTGCACTGGAATTACCCAGCATGGTGGATAGAGCGCGTGCGCGCCGCCTGGCCGGCCGTATGGGAACAGATACTGGCCGCTGGCAATTTGCAGGCACCAATGAGCCTGCGCGTGAACCGCCGCAAAGCCACCATCGACGGCATGCTGCAGCGGCTCGCCGACGCCGGCATCGACGCGCAGCAGATCGGGCCGTGGGCACTGCGGCTGGCGCGCCCGCGTCCGGTGCATGAGATACCGGGCTTTGCCGAAGGCTGGGTGTCGGTGCAGGATGCGGCCGCACAACTGGCCGCGCCCTTGCTGGACCTGCAGGATGGCCAGCGTGTGCTCGATGCGTGCGCGGCGCCGGGCGGCAAGACCGGCCATCTGCTGGAGACCGCGCAACTGGACCTGCTGGCAATTGATCAGGATCCGCTGCGATTGCAGCGGGTCGCACAAAACCTGTCGCGATTGCAGCTGACAGCCGAGCTGCGGCAGGGCGATGCGGCGGCCAGCGACTGGTGGGACGGACGCGCGTTTGATCGCATACTCGCCGACGTGCCCTGTACCGCGTCAGGCATCGTGCGGCGCCATCCGGACATCCGCTGGCTGCGTCGGCCCGACGATGCGATGCAACTGGCTGCGCTGTCAGCCGGCATCCTTGACCATCTGTGGACCCTGCTCAAGCCGGGCGGCAAGCTGCTGCTGGTCACCTGTTCGCTGTGGCCCGAAGAGTCGGAACAGCAGGCGCGCAGCTTTGCCGCGCGTTGCGGCGCGCAGCGGCTGCCGGCACCGGGTCAGCTGTTGCCGGTTGCCAGCGCCGAGCGCGACCATGACGGGCTGTTTTACGCCCTGTTCGAAAAGCCACGCGTGTGAGGCAGGGTGTGAGCCAGGGCAGGGCGACATCAGACCGCAGTCCGGGTTGCAAACGGTGAATGCGGTTTGATGCGGTTTCACAGGGTTTGATACTATCCGGTGAATTTTTCCGCGCGGCATGGACCCGGTACGCGACTGGCTGTCGGGGGCAGGCCCGGCGGAGGTTTCAGGCCCGACCGTTGCCCTTTGCGCTCCCGGCATTGCCATTTCCCGTGATACGACAACTCTTCCTAGGCTGTTGGCTGTCCCTGCTGCTGGCGATCGCGCCGGCCGTGGGGCATGCGACCGAAGGCATCGAGTTCGTCGATGCGTCGCTGGAGTTGACCGATGAAGGCTACCGGCTGGCGTCGTCCTTCAATGTCGAACTGACGCGCCCGCTGGAAGATGCGCTGATGCGTGGCGTGCCGCTGTATTTCAGCCTGCAGGTCGAGATCTCGCGGCCGCGCTGGTACTGGTTCGATGAGGTCAGCGTGAAGTCGGTGCGCACGATACGGCTGTCGTACAACGTGCTGACCCAGCAATACCGGGCATCGATCGATGGCAGCCTGCACCGCAACTTCATGCGGCTCGACGACTTGCTCGCGCTGCTGCGACGGCCCGGGCGCTGGATCGTGGCCGAGCCGGGTGCGCTCAAGCGTGACGCGAATTACACGGTCGGCGTGCAGCTCGCACTCGACGTGGCGCAGCTGCCCAAACCGATACAGGTGAGCGCGATCGGCAGCACCGACTGGCGGCTCACGTCTGGCTGGGCCCGCTTCAACTACAAGACCGAGGCGAAATGACGCGCGCGTTGCGCTATGTGCTGCTGGCCTCGGCGCTCACGGTCGGCGTGCTGCTGTTCCTGCTGGCAGCCGCCAGCGACAACACCAGCATGTTCGAGACCTATTACTCGTGGATCCTGGGCGCGAACATCGTGGTCGGCAGCGGCCTGTTCCTGGTCGTTTGCTTCTTGCTGTCGCGGCTGTACAGCCGCTACCGGCGCGGGCGCTTCGGCTCGCGCCTGATGACGCGGCTGGTGCTGATGTTCGGCTTGATGGGCATCCTGCCCGGCATAGTGATCTATACCGTGTCGGTGCAGTTCGTGTCGCGCTCGATCGAGTCCTGGTTCAACGTGAAGGTCGAGTCGGCGCTCGAATCCGGCCTCACGCTGGGCCGCACCGCGCTTGAGTCCTCGCTGAAGGACTTGCGGCAAAAGACACGCGCGGCCGCGGCAGACCTTGCTGAGCTGTCCGACACCAGCCTGTCGCTGCAACTGGCGCGCGTGATGGAATCGCATCAGCTGCAGGATGGCATGGTCGTCAGTGCCTCTGGCAGCGTGATTGCGAGCACCGGCAGCAAGCTCACCGAGCTGGTGCCGGATGCGCCAACGCCGGCAATGCTTGCGCGCGCACGCTCGATCGATGGCTATGGCGTGATCGAAGGCGGCGACGAAGGCGGTTCTGCATCAGCCGGCAGCGCTGCGGACAGTGATGCCGCTGCCCGCGCGGACCTGACGCGCCTGCCGGACGGTGACGGCCTGCGTTTTCGCATCATCGTCGCGCTGCGCGGCGATGGCTCGTTGAATAGCCTGCGCGGGCACCAGCGTTATCTGCAAGTGCTGCAGCCGGTGCCCGAGCAGCTGGCGCACAACGCGGAGGCGCTGCGTGCCGCCTATGGCGAGTATCAGGAGCGCTCGCTCGCACGGTCGGGCCTGCGCAATTTTTATCTGGTCACGCTGACGCTGGTGCTGCTGCTGGCGGTGTTCGCCGCGATGGTGTCGGCCTTCCTGCTCGCGACCGATCTCGCACAGCCCTTGCTGCTGCTGGCCGAAGGTACCAAGGCGGTGGCCGAGGGCAATCTGTCACCACGCCCTATTGTCGCCACCTCGGACGAACTCGGCACACTGACCAAGTCCTTCAACACGATGACGATGCAGCTGGCCGATGCGCGCGAGGCCGTCGAACGCAATCGTCGGGCTTTGGAAGATGCGAAGGCGTATCTGGAATCGGTGCTGGCCAATATGTCGGCCGGCGTGATGGTTTTCGACGACCACCTGCGTCTGGTGACCTTCAATGCGTCGGCCGGACGCATCCTGCACCAGGACCTGAAGCCGGGGCTGGGTCAGCCTTTCGCGAGCCTGAGCGCACTGACGGCATTCAGCACGCCCGTGATCGAAGCGTTCTCGAGCCAGAATGCGCAGGTCGCCGGCGATGATGCCGATACCGAACACGGCAATGGCGAACCGCACCTGCACTGGCAGCAGCAGATCGAGATCCGGCGCGAGGGCCTGATGCAGTCAGCCGATGGCGAGATCACGCTGCTGGTGCGCGGCTCGCGGCTGCCGGTCGGTTCCGGCATCGGTCATGTGGTGGTATTCGATGACATCAGCGATGTGATCTCCGGCCAGCGCTCGGTCGCCTGGGCCGAGGTCGCGCGACGCCTTGCGCATGAAATCAAGAACCCGCTGACGCCGATCCAACTGTCGGCCGAGCGCTTGCAGATGAAGCTGCATGACAAGCTCGAAGGCAGCGATGTGGCGCTGCTGGAGCGCGGCACCAATACCATCGTCAACCAGGTACTGGCGATGCAGCAGATGGTGGACAACTTCCGCGACTATGCAAAGACACCGCCGCCGGTGCTGCAGCCGCTGGACTTGAATGCGCTGATCAGCGAAATCCTGGAACTGTATGCTGGCGGTGAATTTTCGGACGCCATCCATGCACAATTGGACCAGGCGCTGCCGCACATCCTTGGAGATGCAACCCAAATGCGACAGGTGGTACACAACCTGTTACAAAATGCACAAGATGCGACGGCCGAGATCGACAAGAGCTTGCGCTCACCGGACATTGTGGTTCGCACCGAAGCCATCCATTTTCCAGACGCTGATGGCATTCACCGCACCGCAGTTCGGTTGACGGTATTGGACAATGGCCCAGGGTTTGACGCGCGGCTGATCGCACGGGCTTTCGAGCCCTACGTGACCTCGAAGCGACGCGGCACCGGACTGGGCTTGCCCGTCGTGAAGAAGATCATCGAAGAGCACGGTGGCCGAATCGAGTTGCACAATCGCAAGGAAGGGTCGGGGGCGCGGGTGGTGATCTTGTTGATGAAGCTCGCAGGCATCTGACAGTTTGACATTGCATATTGCAAAAATTACAATTTCCGCAAGGCGATCCGCCGGCAGCGACATTGGGCAGTGACATTGAAGAGGCGTACCCATGGCAAATATTCTGGTCGTAGACGACGAAATGGGGATACGGGAGCTGCTATCCGAAATCCTCGGGGATGAAGGACACGTGGTCACCACGGCCGAGGATGCGAACTCGGCGCGCGAGCTGCGACTGTCCAGCACCCCCGACCTGGTGCTGCTCGATATCTGGATGCCCGACACCGACGGCGTCACGCTGCTGAAAGAATGGCAGCGAGACGGCCTGCTGACGATGCCCGTGATCATGATGTCAGGCCATGCGACGATCGATACGGCCGTTGAAGCGACACGCATCGGCGCGATGAATTTCCTCGAAAAGCCGATCTCGCTGCAAAAGCTGCTGCGCACCGTGCAGCAGGGCTTGTCGCGCGGGCAGGAACAAGCGGCGCGCGGCACCCTGGTGCCACCGGTGGCACGACCGGTGGTGTCGCAGGAAAAAGTGACGCTGGTGCCGCAACTGCAACCGCCGCCGGTCTACAACGGCAATGGCATGGGCGGCGCGTCGAATGGCCATGGCTACGGGCCGCCGGAGCATGAGTTTCGCGTGTCCTTCGAATTGCCGCTGCGCGAGGCGCGCGATGCATTCGAGCGCGCGTATTTCGAGCACCACCTGGTGCGCGAGGGGGGCAGCATGACGCGCGTCGCCGAACGCACCGGGCTCGAGCGTACCCACCTGTATCGCAAGCTCAAGCAACTCGGCGTAGACTCGAGCAAGGCAGTCAAAAAAGCCGGATGACCGGGCTCACCACCGTCACACTGGTTCACGGTGGCAGCGCCGATGCGCGTGAAGCAGCAATTGCGGCGCACGCGTCCCGCCTGACCATCGATGGCAGCGAACGCGGCGCCGCGATCGTCGAGGGATTGGCCGGCGGCTCCGACGCCCTTCAGGAACTGCAAGCTTCTGCCGTAATGAAAGTCATCCGGGTCGCACCGGGCTGCCCCTGCTGCACCGGCAACCTGACGATGCGGACCACATTGAACCGTGTACTGCGCGACAAGCCGGCTGTGCTGTTTCTGGCCATCGCCGATGCCAGCCACAGCGCCGGGGTCAGGAAGTTTTTGCAGGACCCGCTGTATCGGCAGCATCTGGAACTGGGTTCGGAACTCGACTGCAGCTGAGCCTGATATCGCCGCTGCAGCACAGCGGCGGGGCACGGGAATTGCGGACGGCGCTATTGAAATATCGCAGCTCAGCGCCATGTGCAGTCGCAGGGAAGTCTCTGTTTTCCTGCATCACCACTGGGAGCCAGCATGAACCTCATCTACAACAGCGAGCACTACAGCGTGGTCGAATTCGGCGCACAGTCCGGACTGGAAGCGATGCAATTCGGCGGCTATGAAATCCTCGACAAGCCGGGCAAGCGCGAGATCTTCATCGCCGGCCCGCTGGCCGAGTCTTTCCGCCAGCATGTGCGCGCGCTGATCGCGTCTGAACCGACGGTCGAGGAAATCGATGACTTCCTCGGCAGCTATGGCTCGCTGATGGCGCAGCCTGTCGTGCTGCACTGAGGCGCCGGCAAGCCCTGCGCCGTAGTACGGTATCCTCGGCGGGCCTCAGAGGACCCGTCGCATGCATTCCATCTCCCGTCCCGTTACCAGCAACCAGCCCGGCATCCACGAACACCTGAGTGCGGTGGTGGCGCGCCATGCGCGCTCACGCTTCCTGAAGCCGATATCGGCACCTACGCAAGCCGCATTTGAACAAGGCCTGGAAGCATGGCGGGCCAGCGCTGCGCCGCTGATCCTCGATGCCGGTTGCGGCGTCGGCCTGTCCACACTGCGGCTGGCGACGCGCTTTCCTGCGCATTTCGTGCTCGGCGTCGATCAATCCGCCGACCGGCTGTCGCGCGCGCTGCGCTGGGACGGCGAGCGGCCATCAAACTGCCTGACCCTGCGCGCCGACCTGGTGGATTTCTGGCGCCTGATGCTGGCGCACCAGATGCATCCGCAACGGCATTACCTGCTGTACCCGAACCCCTGGCCCAAGAAGGCGCAGCTGGGTCGACGCTGGCATGGTCATCCGGTGTTCCCGACCATCATTGCACTCGGCGGGCTCATCGAATGCCGCAGCAACTGGCGCACCTATGTCGATGAATTCGGCGCTGCATTGACACAGCTGACCGGGAAGCCGGTCGACACCGAAGCGCTGCCGGACGACCCGGACGGGCCGCTCACACCGTTTGAACACAAATACCGTCGCTCAGGACACGCCCTGTGGACCTGCCGGCTGCAACTGCAAGCCACGCCCGTACATGCGACATCCGCTGCGGTAGTGGCCCGTGTTGCGGTGCCGGCCGGGGTTCGTGATAACGTAGTCCTTCCTGCCACCGACTGAGATCCTGCCATGTGCCAACTGCTCGGCATGAATTGCAATGTGCCGACCGATATCGTGTTCAGCTTTACCGGCTTTGCGCATCGAGGCGGCCGCACAGATGAGCACAAGGATGGCTGGGGCATTGCCTTTTTCGAGGGCGCAGGGGTGCGGCTGTTCGTCGACCATGAATCGGCAATTGCATCGCCTGTGGCCGAGTTGATCAAGCGCTACCCGATCAAGTCCAGAAATGTGATCGCGCATATCCGCAAGGCCACGCAGGGGCAGATCGCGCTCGAGAATTGTCATCCGTTCGTGCGCGAACTGTGGGGGCGCTACTGGGTGTTTGCGCACAATGGCGACCTGAAGCAATTCGAACCGGTGCTGGATGGGGCATTCCGTCCGGTCGGCAACACCGACAGCGAGCTCGCGTTCTGCTATCTGCTGCAGCAGCTGCGACGCCGCTTCGGCGACACCGCCCCGTCCACCGAGCAATTGACCGACGCGCTCGATGCGCTGACGCGCGAGATCGCATCCTACGGCGTGTTCAACATGATGCTGTCCGACGGTTCAGCCCTGTTTGCACATTGCTCGACCAAGCTGCACTACATCGTGCGCCAGTATCCGTTCACGCAAGCGATACTGTCGGATGAAGATCTGGCGGTGGATTTTTCGGAAGTGACGACGCCGAACGACCGCGTCGCGGTAATCGTCACCGAACCGCTGACGACCAATGAAACCTGGCACGCCTTCGCGCCGGGAGAATTGAAGCTATTCGTCGATGGTGCGCCGCTGGGCTGACCCGTACTGACGCACAGCACAGGTCAGCCGCAGCAACATCAGAGGTTGGGGGCGAGCCAGCGCTCCAGCTGCTCGACCGGCACGCCACGGCGCGCCGCCATGTCCTGCAGCTGGTCCTGACCGATCTTGCCGACAGTGAAGTACTTCGACTCCGGATGCGCAAAGTAAAAGCCCGACACCGATGCGCCCGGGAACATTGCATACGACTCGGTCAGACTCATGCCGATGTCCTCGGCTTCGAGGATGCGGAACACATCCGCCTTCACCGTATGCTCGGGGCAAGCCGGATAGCCGGGTGCCGGGCGGATGCCACGATAGGCTTCGCCGATCAGCTCCTCATTGCTCAGGTCTTCATCAGCCGCATAGCCCCACAAGTCCTTGCGCACGCGCTCGTGCAGGTATTCGGCGAAGGCTTCGGCCAGACGATCGGCCAGTGCCTTGAGCATGATCGAGGAATAATCGTCGCCCGCATCCTCGAAACGCTTTTCATGTTTCTCGATGCCGATGCCGGCGGTGACCGCAAACATGCCGATGTAATCCGTGATACCCGAGTCCTTCGGCGCAATGAAGTCAGCGAGGCACTGGTTGGGACGACGCACGCCATCAATCACCGGCTTCTCGCCTTGCTGACGCAAGCCATAGTAGGTGAACGCGACTTCGGTCTTGGTCTCGTCGGTATACACCTCGATATCGTCATCATTGATGCTGTTGGCCGGCAGCAGCGCCATCACGCCATTCGCGGTCAGCCAGCGACCTTCGACCAGCTTTTTCAACAGCGCCTGACCTTCCTTGTACACATTGCTGGCTTGCTCGCCCACCACCGGATCCTTCAGGATTGCGGGGAAAGGGCCGGCCAGGTCCCAGGTCTGGAAGAACGGACCCCAGTCGATGTAATTCGAAAGGATCGCCAGATCGAAGTTGCGGAAGTGACGACGGCCGATGAACTTCGGCTTGACCGGCGCGCTGTCGCCATCAAATCTGAGCGTAAATTTGTTCTTGCGCGCCGCATCCAGGCTCACCATCGGCAGCGCCTTCTTGCCGGCATGCTGCTCGCGGATGCGCTGGTAATCGGTGGCGATCTCGGCCAGATAACCGTCACGCGATTCGGGCGTCAGCAGCGACTGCGCAACCGACACCGATCGCGATGCGTCAGCGACATAAATCACCGGGCCTTCGTAATTCGGTGCAATCTTCACCGCAGTATGCGCGCGGCTGGTGGTCGCGCCACCGATCAGCAGCGGGATCTGGCGCTCGCGGAACCACGGGTCGCGCTGCATCTCTTTCGCGACATGCGCCATTTCTTCCAGTGACGGCGTGATCAGGCCGGACAGGCCAATGATGTCGGCATTTTCTTCCTTCGCCTTCGCGAGGATCTCGGTGCAGGGCACCATCACGCCCATGTTCACGACCTCGAAGTTGTTGCACTGAAGGACCACGGACACGATGTTCTTGCCAATGTCGTGCACATCGCCCTTCACGGTCGCGATCACGATCTTGCCCTTGGGCTTTGCGGCCTGGCCGGTGCGGCGCTCTTCCTCGGCTTTCTCTTCTTCGATGAAGGGCACCAGGTGCGCGACGGCCTGCTTCATCACGCGCGCCGATTTCACCACCTGCGGCAGGAACATCTTGCCTTGGCCGAACAAGTCGCCGACGATGTTCATGCCATCCATCAGCGGGCCTTCGATCACATGGATGGGACGGCCGCCGTCGGCCGCGACCTGCTGCCGCGCCTCTTCGGTGTCCTCGACAATCCATTGCGTGATGCCATGCACCAGCGCATGCGCGAGCCGCTTCTGCACCGGCGCATCGCGCCAGACGAGGCTCTGCTCCTCTTTCTTGTCACCGGCCTTCAGCGTCGCGGCGAACTCGATCATGCGCTCGGTCGCATCCTTGCGGCGGTTCAGCACCACGTCTTCGACCCGTTCGCGCAGCTCGGCATCGAGATCGTCATAGACGCCGATCATGCCGGCGTTGACAATGCCCATGCTCATGCCGGCACGGATCGCGTGATACAGGAACACCGTGTGGATCGCCTCGCGCGCAGGATCATTGCCGCGGAACGAGAAACTCACGTTCGACACGCCGCCGCTGACCTTCGCATGCGGCAGGTTCTGTCGTATCCAGCGGGTCGCCTCGATGAAATCGACCGCGTAGTTGTCATGCTCTTCGATGCCGGTCGCGATCGCAAAGATGTTCGGATCGAAGATGATGTCTTCCGGTGGAAAGCCGACTTTTTCGACCAGCAGCTTGTACGCGCGCTCGCAGATTTCGATCTTGCGTGCAAAGGTATCGGCCTGGCCCTGCTCATCGAAGGCCATCACGATCACGGCCGCGCCGTAGCGGCGGCACAGCGTCGCCTGCCGCAGGAACTCGGCCTCGCCTTCCTTCATCGAGATCGAGTTCACGATCGCCTTGCCCTGTATGCACTTCAGGCCGGCCTCGATCACGGCCCACTTCGACGAGTCGACCATGATGGGCACGCGCGCGATGTCGGGCTCGGACGCGATCAGGTTCAGGAAGCGCGTCATCGCGGCGACCGAATCCAGCATCGCCTCGTCCATGTTGATGTCGATGACCTGCGCGCCGTTTTCGACCTGCTGGCGCGCGACCGACAGCGCCTCGTCATACTGCTCGTTCAGGATCATCCGTGCAAAGGCTTTCGATCCGGTCACGTTGGTACGCTCGCCGACGTTCACGAACAGCGAATCCTCATCGATCGTGAAGGGCTCCAGACCTGCCAGCTGCATCTGGTGCAGATGGGTCGGCACCTTGCGCGGCGCGATCGTCGACACCGTCTCGGCGATCGCGCGGATATGGTCCGGCGTGGTGCCGCAGCAGCCGCCGGCGATGTTCACGAAACCGCTGTCGGCGAATTCCTTCAGCAAGGAAGACGTGACATCCGGCGTCTCGTCAAAACCGGTGTCCGACATCGGGTTCGGCAAGCCCGCATTCGGGTAGATGCAGACGAAGGTCTCGGCGATCTTCGACAGCTCTTCTGCATACGGACGCATCAGCGTCGCGCCCAGCGCGCAATTGAGGCCGATGGTCAGCGGCCTTGCATGACGGACCGAATTCCAGAATGCGGTCACCGTCTGGCCGGACAGGATGCGGCCGGATGCATCCGTGACGGTGCCCGAGATCATGATCGGCAGGCGCTTGCCGGTCTCTTCGAAGAACTGGTCAATCGCAAACAGTGCCGCCTTGCAGTTCAGCGTATCGAACACGGTCTCGACCAGCAGCACATCGGCGCCGCCCTCGACCAGTGCCGCGGTCTGCTCATGGTAAGCCGCGACCAGCTGATCAAAATTCACGTTACGCGCACCCGGATCATTCACGTCCGGCGAGATCGACGCCGTCTTCGGTGTCGGGCCGAGCGCGCCGGCGACGAAACGCGGCTTGTCCGGTGTCGAATATTTGTCGCAGGCTGCACGCGCAATCCGCGCTGCTTCAAGGTTCATCTCGCGCACCAGGTGCGCCATGTGATAGTCGTCCTGCGCGATGGTGGTCGCGCCGAAGGTATTGGTCTCGATCAGGTCGGCGCCGGCCGCTAGGTATTGCTCGTGGATCTCGCGAATCACCTGCGGCTGCGTCAGCGTCAGCAGCTCGTTGTTGCCCTTGACGAAGACTTCCTTGCCCGGCACCGAGAAATCGGCGAAACGCGTACCGCGATAATCCTCTTCGGTCAGCTTGTAGCGCTGAATCATGGTGCCCATCGCGCCATCGAGAATCAGGATGCGCTTCGACAGCAGCTCGCGCAGCTGCGCTTCAACGGGGGAAAGGGCGTCGCGTTTCATCAGGAGAGTTCGGCAGGATGCCTGCAGCTTGCACAGGCGTACAAACAAGAAACCCGGCCTGCAAAGCGAAGCCGGGTATGCGTTCCGCTTTAGCAGTTTTCGGGAGATCCCGGCGCCCGCAAGCTGGTATTGACTAAGTCAAATCGGCGCGAGCGGCATTATAAGGGAAATCAGTGACTTACCGGCGCCTTGCCAGTCAACACTTGTCCGATCGTCATCGGAAAACCCTGCAGGAACGCGGCTGCGGGCAAGCGTTTGCCACCCGGCTTCTGGAGTTCGGTGAATACCAGCGCGCCGTCGGCGCAGGCAACGGTGATGCCGTCGGCATCAACGGCCAGTACCGTGCCCGGCTGACCACTGGCGGCCGATACACGTGCATCCCACACCTTGAGCGCGACCGAACCGGCATGCACCACTGCGCCCGGGAAGGGGTTGAACGCATGAATGCGGCGCACGAGCATGGCCGCCGGTAGCGAGAAGTCGAGCGGCGCTTCATCCTTGGCGATCTTGGCTGCGTAGGTCACGCCGTCGGCCGGTTGCGGCGTCGCGGACAGTGCGCCTTGCTCCCGCTTGCGCAAGGCGTCGACGATCAGGCGACCACCCATCGCGGCCAGGCGATCATGCAGCTTCGCGGTCGTATCGTCAGCCGCAATCGGTTCGCGCTCGATCAGCAGCATGTCACCGGTATCGAGCCCCTCGTCCATCTGCATGATGGTGATGCCGGTTTCGCTATCGCCGGCTTCGATCGCGCGATGGATCGGCGCTGCGCCGCGCCAGCGCGGCAGCAGCGATGCGTGGATATTGATGCAACCCAGCGGCGGGATGGCCAGCACGGACGGCGGCAGGATCAGCCCGTACGCAGCAACCACCATCACGTCATGCGGCGTATTGCGCAGCAATTCATGCGCGGCCGACGCTTCATCGGGATGTTTGCCGTCGAGCCGCAAAGACACTGGCTGCGCGACCGGCATCTGGTGCGCGAGCGCATATTGCTTCACCGGCGATAGCTGCAATTGCATGCCACGCCCGGCCGGACGGTCGGGCTGGGTCAGTACCAGCGGAATCGAGAAGCCGGCCTCATGCAGCGCGGCCAGTGCGACGGCTGCGAATTCGGGCGTGCCGGCGAAGATGACGCGCATGCTCAGCGTGCGAGCGCTGAATCACGCTCTTTCTTCAGCTCGCGCTCTTCCTTCAACAGCTTGGTCTTGATGCGATTGCGCTTCAGCGGCGACAGATATTCGACGAACACCTTGCCCTTCAGATGGTCCATCTCATGCTGCACGCAAACGGCGAGCAAGCCATCGGCGTCGAATTCATGCGTGTTGCCGTCGGCATCCTGCGCTTTCACGCGCACTTGCGCCGGACGCTCGACACCATCGTAAATGCCGGGCACGGACAGGCATCCCTCGTCATACACCTTGCGCTCTTCGCTGGCCCAGGTGATTTGTGGATTGACCAGCACACGTAACTGGTCGCGCGTCTCGGACACATCGATCACGATCACTTGCTCATGCACATCGACCTGGGTCGCGGCGAGACCGACGCCATTCGCGTCGTACATGGTTTCACCCATGTCCGCGACCAGTTTTTTCAACCGGTCATCGAATACGGTGACCGGCTTGGCGATCTTGTGCAAGCGGGCATCGGGATAACGGAGGATAGGAAGCAGGGCCATACAACTTTTATGCAACGGGCGCGAAAAAAATCAGCGAAACAGGGCGGGCGCGGCGAGTGGCTCATGCACAATCCATCGCGACTTGACAGCGACTTAACAGCGCCTGATGGATGAACATGCTGACAGCGATATACGATGAAAAGTGTAGCACAGCGACCCCCGGCCTCGCGCTGCGAAGGGCAGCGGCTCGCTGGCGATGGCCACCGTCTCCCGTCGGGCGATGCCGCCACGTACGACACTGCCTGCGTGAGTCTGCCCGCATCGTGCTGGCGGGCGCGATGATCCGCTTTGGGATCATCAGCTTTGGCATGATCGGCGTCGCCATGCTGACCACGAGCGCGCTGGCCGCCACGCCTGACCTGTCCGATCCGGGCGATCTGCGCGATCTGCCCGTATCCAAACGCGTACCGACCATACGCAGCGAAGCGATGGCCGCTGCACTGCCCGCATCGGTCACGCCACCCTGGCTGGCACTGGCGCAGCGCACGCGACTGATGTCGCAACACGATATCGAGCGCGCGGCACGCATCATCGCGCTCGCTCCGGGTCGCCGTATCGCTGGCACCGGCGACCTGATCCATGTGCGCGGCGATGCGGTACCACAGGGGCCCTTGCTCGAGCTGCGGCGCTTGATCGCGCCCATCGTGGACCCGGACACCGGCATGCCCATTGCGCGGGCTGCACGCCGCATTGGCCATGCCCGTTCGTTGTCCACCGCACCACCGGCTGCATTGCCTGCTGCACTACCCGCTGCGCTGCCGATACCATCGATGTCACCGGCGCGGCCTCCGCAGTCCGTGCAGGCGACCCTGCACACACTGCAGGTGATCGAAGCCAGCGAAGAGCTGATGACCGGCGACCTGCTGGTGCCTGCGGTTACGCCGGCGTCGATGACCGCGTTCAGCCCCGCATTCAATGGAGGTTTAGCACTCGGTCCAGCACTCGGTTCTGCAACTGCGAACGCACCGGTGATGATGCCGCCTGCGGCGCTCGCAGTGCAGGGCCGCATAGCTGCGGTGCTGCAGGACAGCGTCTGGGCCAGCCCCGGTCAGATGGTGGCGCTGAACCGCGGCGCACAGCACGGGCTGAATGTGGGCAGCGTGGTGCAGGTGGCGCGACCCGTTAGAATCGGGCCGCATGACGCTCCGCAATTCATCACGCCGGCAACCGGCATCGACGACACGCTGGCCACCCTGCTGGTGGTCGAAGTGCTCGATCCTGCGGCATTGGCCATCGTGATGCGCGCCACCGATCCTGTCGGCGCCGGCGCGCGCTTCTGGTTCATGTCATCCGCCGCGTCATCATCGATGCTGGAATCCCTGTCGGCACCCGCACCAGCACCTGTAGCCGTACCTGCGACTGTCGGGGTAACACGATGAATGCGCACGTGCAGCACGACAGTCTCGCGGCCTGGCTCAGGCTGGCGCTGACCGATGGCATCGGGCCGCAGACGGCGCGCGAGTTGCTGTCGCGTTTCGGGCTGCCGGAAAACATCCTCGCTGCCGGCTTCCCGGCGCTGCAAAAATGCGTGCCCGAAAAAATCGCGTATGCGTTGTCAGGACCGGTGCCCGACGCGATGCAGGAACAGATTGCGCGCACGCTCGCCTGGGCCGACATCGCCGGCAACCATGTGCTGACGCTGGCGGACGCGCAGTATCCGAAGGCGCTGCTCAGCATCCCCGACCCGCCGCCCTTGCTGTATGCGAAGGGCCGCGTTGACTTGCTGGCGCGACCGGCACTGGCCATCGTCGGCAGCCGCAACGCAACTGTGCAAGGCGTGCAGAATGCGGAGCGCTTTGCACAGACACTGTCGGCGGATGGCTTGACCGTGGTGTCGGGGCTGGCACTCGGTATTGATGCGGCTGCGCATCTCGGCGCGCTGGCCGCCATGGCGGCCTCCGGTACGGCCGGCTCGACCGTCGCGGTCACCGGCACCGGCCTCGATCTGGTGTACCCGGCACGTCACCATGCGCTGGCGCACCGCATCGCGGCCGAGGGCTGCCTGCTCAGCGAATACCCGCTGGGCACACAGGCGATGGCCGGCAATTTCCCGCGCCGCAATCGACTCATCAGCGGCCTCGCTCAGGGTGTGCTGGTGGTCGAAGCCGCCATGCAGTCAGGCTCGCTGATCACGGCGCGCAGCGCGACCGAACAAGGCCGTGATGTGTTCGCGGTGCCCGGTTCGATTCATTCGCCGTTATCCAAAGGTTGCCACCTGCTGATACGGCAAGGCGCGAAGCTGGTGGAATCGGCGCAGGACATCATGGAGGAATTGCGCTGGCAACAGCGCACGCCGCTGTCGCCGGCCACGCCCTTGCCGGCTACCGAACCTGCCGGAGAAGCGGACACGCCGCTGGCCCGCTTGCTCGCCCTGGCCGGCCATGATCCGGTCTCCATCGATCAGCTGGTCGAGCGCAGCGGCTTGCCGGCGGCCGATATCCAGGCGGCCTTGCTGACGCTGGAAATGCAGCAGCAGATGGAATTGCTGCCGGGCGGACAATATCGTCGGCTTGCATGAGCGCCGGCCGCAGGATTTTCCCCGGCATTGATTTTTCGAATACTTTTCCTGAGCGAATAATGCATTCATGAGCAGATCGGGTTGGATCGGGTGGATTAATTCACCCGTTGCCGCTGCTTTACGCCCAAATCCATCGATATGCGCCAAGCCCCTGAAAACACAGGGAAAAACGGAAAATCCTGCAGCGAAACAGCGTACATAGCAACGCAAAACACGCGTTTTTCATGCGGACGCATCCGGTCTGCCCGACAACATGAAAAAGATTTTTGCGGGTGCGCTTGTATCTCGCGACGGATGCGGCTACAGTAGCCGCATGTTTGAGGTGCTCGTTTATCTTTACGAAACCTATTACCGCCCAGACGCTTGCCCGGATTCCACGGCGCTGGCGAAAAAACTGTCCGCGGTAGGTTTTGAAGAAGAAGAAATCTCGAAAGCACTCGGGTGGCTGACCGACCTCGCGGAAACCACCAACGCCATGTTCCGCCAGCAATGGCATCAGACGGCGTTCTCCTTCGGCACCCGCATCTACGCTCCCCAGGAATACGAACTGCTCGGCTCCGCCGCGATTGGTTTCATTGAATTTCTGGAATCGGCCGATGTGGTCAATGCGATGCAACGCGAAATCGTGATCGAGCGCGCATGCGCGGTCAACGAAGCTCCGATTGCTCTCGACAAATTGAAAGTCATTGTGCTGATGGTGCTCTGGAGCCAGGGCAAGGAACCGGACAGCCTGATCTTTGACGAGCTGTTTGCTGACGAAGACAGTTCCAGTCCACCCATCTACCACTGAGCGCTGATCCCGGCGACGCGCACGTCTGCGCAAGTCACCATCCTGCGCTGCACAAACAGGCAGAAGCGTGTTTTCGCTACGGATATCTTCGATATCCGACCCTGCCGGCGCGCATCCTCAAGACCCGTGCACTGCCACCCCTTGTTGCAGACTTTTCGATAACGCGCTTATCATTGGCCGCATTTAGCCAGCCCGACCCCGGGTTTTCCGCCTGTTTGCGCGCGTTTTTCGTTGTTCAGTGTCATCGGCAACCATGCACCGCCAGCGACAGACGTTGCGGAAACCCAGGGAATGGGTGCATTCATTAATAGAGAGGGCATGCAGCAGTGCGCTGCCCTTGCGGCAACGCCGGCAAGCCTGCCGCCCCGCAGTTCCCCGAAACCGGATCAACCATGACCAAAACCCTCATCATTGCTGAGAAGCCCTCGGTCGCGAACGACATCGCGAAGAGCCTGGGCGGCTTCACGAAACACGATGAGTACTTCGAATCCGACGACTACGTGCTGTCGTCAGCCGTCGGCCATCTGGTGGAGATTGCCGCGCCTGAGGAACATGACGTCAAGCGCGGCAAGTGGTCATTTGCCAACCTGCCGATGATTCCGCCGTATTTCGCGCTGAACCCGATCCAGAAAACCGAGTCGCGGCTGAAGGTGCTGAACAAGCTGATCAAGCGCAAGGATGTGGGTGCGCTCATCAATGCGTGTGACGCGGGCCGCGAAGGCGAGCTGATCTTCCGGTTGATCGTGCAATATGCGAAAGCGAAGCAACCGATCAAGCGGCTGTGGCTGCAATCAATGACGCCGGGTGCGATCCGCGATGCGTTCGCCCACCTGCGCGACGATCACGACATGCTGCCGCTGGCCGATGCTGCGCGCTGCCGCAGCGAAGCGGACTGGCTGATCGGCATTAACGGCACCCGCGCGATGACCGCCTTCAACTCGAAGGAAGGCGGCTTCTATCTGACCACGGTGGGCCGCGTACAGACGCCGACGCTGTCGATCGTGGTCGAGCGTGAAGAGAAGATCAAGCAATTCGTACCGCGCGATTTCTGGGAAGTGAAGGCGGAATTCGTGTGCGCTGCCGGTGTGTATGAGGGTCGCTGGCTCGACACCGCATTCAAGAAGGACGAGACCGATCCCGAAAAGAAGGCCGAGCGCCTGTGGAGCAAGGCCGCTGCCGAGTCCATCGTCGCTGCCTGCCGCGGCAAGGCCGGCAATGTCAGCGAAGAATCCAAACCCAGCACCTCGATGGCGCCGGCCCTGTTCGATCTGACCAGCCTGCAGCGCGAGGCCAACGCGCGCTTCGGCTTCTCGGCCAAGAACACGCTGGGCCTCGCTCAAGCGCTCTATGAAAAGCACAAGGTACTGACCTATCCGCGTACCGATTCCAAGCACCTGCCGGAAGACTACCTCGGCACCGTGAAGCAGACACTGGAATCGCTGGGCGAAGGCAACAACTATTACCCGCACTGCGCACAGATCCTGAACAATGGCTGGGTCAAGCCCAACAAGCGCATCTTCGACAATACGAAGATCAGCGACCACTTCGCGATCATCCCGACCGGCCAGTGGCCCAAGAGCCTGTCCGAACCTGAACAAAAGCTGTACGACCTGGTGGTGCGCCGCTTCCTCGCGGTGTTCTTCCCGGCTGCGGAATATCTGGTCACGACCCGCTACACCGAAGTATCGGGCCATCAGTTCAAGACCGAGGGCAAGATCCTGGTGACACCGGGCTGGCTGTCGGTGTACGGCAAGGAATCAGCGCAGCTCGAATCAAAGAAGGAAGACGGCGAGTCCAGCGGTTCGCTGGTGCCGGTCGCGAAGGACGAGAAGGTCAAGACCGACAAGGTCGAGTCTCACGGGCTGGTCACGAAGCCGCCGGCGCGCTATTCGGAAGCGACCCTGCTGTCGGCGATGGAAAGCGCCGGCAAGCTGGTCGAAGATGAAGAACTGCGCGATGCGATGGCCGGCAAGGGCCTGGGTACGCCGGCGACACGCGCGGCCATCATTGAAGGCCTGCTCGGTGAAAAATACCTGGTGCGCGAAGGGCGTGAACTGATCCCGACCGCGAAAGCCTTCCAGCTGATGACGCTGCTGCGCGGACTCGGCGTAGCCGAACTGACCGCGCCCGAGCTGACCGGCGAATGGGAACACAAGCTGTCGCAGATGGAGCGCGGCGGCATCAGCCGCGAGGAATTCATGCGCGAGATCGCGCAAATGACGCAGACCATCGTCAAGCGCGCGAAGGAATATGACAACGATACGATACCCGGCGACTATGCGACGCTGAAAACGCCATGCCCGAACTGCGGCGGCGTGGTGAAGGAAAACTACCGTCGTTTCGCGTGCACGAAGTGCGAATTCTCGATCAGCAAGATCCCCGGCGGCCGTCAGTTCGAGGTGCCCGAAGTCGAAGAGCTGCTGACCAACCGCACCATCGGTCCGCTGCAAGGCTTCCGCTCGAAGATGGGCCGGCCGTTTGCGGCGATCCTGAAGATTTCGCGCGACGAAGACATCAGCAACTACAAGCTGGAGTTCGATTTCGGCCAGTCGAATGAAGACGATGACAATGCCGAGCCGGTCGATTTCAGCAACCAGACCGCGCTCGGCGCCTGCCCGAAATGCGGCAGCAGCGTGTATGAAATGGGACTCGCTTATGTCTGCGAAAAGACGGTCGCGCGCCCCAAGGCCTGCGACTTCCGCAGCGGCCGCATCATCCTGCAGCAGGAGATCCTGCCCGAGCAAATGGCCAAGCTGCTCAACGAGGGCAAGACCGACCTGCTGCCGGGCTTCGTGTCGCAGCGGACGCGGCGCCCGTTCAAGGCCTTCCTCGTGAAGGGCAAGGATGGCAAGGTCAGCTTCGAGTTCGAAGAGCGCAAGGGCAAGCCCGCTGCAAAGACTGCTGCAAAGACCACAACCAAATCAACTGTCAGATCCGCGGCTGCCGGTGAGAGCGATGACGGCGATGACCGCGCAATAGCACCGGCGAAGAAGGCCGTGGCGAAGACCGCAGCAAAGTCGCCTGCGGTGAAAAAGACGGCCGTCAAGAAAACCGCGGTCAAGAAGACGGCCGCAAAAAAGACTGCGACCAAGACGGCTGTGAAGGCGGTGCCAAAGAAGGCTGTCGCGAAAAAAGCGGTCGCCAAGAAAGCGGCATGAACGCAATGCGCTGATCCGGCGCACTCATCCATCGCCCCCGACGGCCGGCTCTGATGCCGGCCGTTTTCATTGGTGCGCCGAACCGCGTGTGCTTGCGTGATCTCAATGCTCGCCGATCGCCGCCGAACTTTTGGCCTGCCGGCTGCTTCTACTCTCAGCATCTCGATGCATCGCCTGGTACGCAGAGCCGTACCGAAAATCAATCTAGCGGGAGTGTTCTATGACCAAGTGGATGTTACCGATCGCCTGTGCGATGCTGTTGAGCGCATGTACAGGCATGACAGGCGGAGGCTCGGGTGCCGGCACCAGCGGCAGCTCGGGATCGAGTGGCGGCGGCAGCTACGGCACATCAGGCACATCGGGCATGTCAGGTGCGCCGGATAGCTCGGGCACATCCGGCACGTCCGGCACATCTGGCACAACCGGGACTTCCGGTACCTCGGGCATGTCCGGTGGCATGAACGCACCCGACACCTCAGGCGCTGCATCGGGCAGCGAGTCGAGTGGTACTTCCGGTACTTCCGGCGGCATGTCGGGTGGCACATCCGGCGGTACATCGGGCGGCGGTTCCAGCATGGGCGGTACCGGTACCGATACACCGAGCACCACCAGCCCCACACCGAGCACCCAGCCAGGACCGTCTACCAGCCCGAGCACCGGCCAGTAATTCGACAAGCACGATCTCACCGAGGCCGCAGCTCGCTGCGGCCTTGTTGCTTCTGGTGTCTTGCTGCGTCTGCCCCGCTACAGGGCATATACGACGCGCTCAAACGACGCGCTCGCCAGTCATGCGCCAGTGCCGGCACCCAGCCCGGGCGAGGTGCGGACCACTGCGCGCCAGCGAGCGCAGCGGGCGAACAGTCATGCGCTACACTGTCGCATTGCTTTTCTGCCTGCAGCGCGCGCTGCTGCCCCGCATGTTCTCCACCACCCGTACACCCCGGCTGATGCCGGTACTGCTTGCCAGCGGCATCATCCTGACGCTGGCCATGGGCATACGCCATGGCTTCGGCTTCTGGCTGCAACCGATCTCGCAACACCATGGCTGGACGCGCGAAACCTATTCGCTCGCAATGGCGGTGCAAAACCTGATGTGGGGTGTCTTCGGTCCGTTCGCCGGCATCGCGGCAGACCGGTTCGGTGCGGCACGTGTGGTGTTCATCGGCGCGATTCTGTATGCGCTGGGCTTGCTGTCGATGGCGCTGATCGATAATGCGACGCTGTTCATCATTGTGTCCGGCGTGCTGTTTGGTGGCGCGTTGTCGGGCACGGCCTTCGGTGCGCTGTCGGGCATCATCGGTCGTACCGCGCCGCTGGAATTGCGCTCTTGGGCGTTCGGCATCATGGGTGCAGCCGGCTCGTTCGGGCAGTTTGCGATGATGCCGGTCGAGCAGCAGCTGATCGCTTACGGTGGCTGGCAGCATGCGCTGTTCTGGCTCGCCGCACTGGCGCTGGTGGTGATGCTGCCGCTGGCCTTCATGCTGCGCGAACCCTCGCCCGACTCGCAGGTACATGCGTTCCAGCAGAGCGTAGGCGAAGCGGTGCGCGAAGCTTTCGGGTACCGTCCTTTCCAGTTGCTGGTCGCCGGTTACTTCGTGTGCGGCTTTCAGGTGGTATTCATCGGCGTGCACATGCCGGCTTACCTGAAAGACCAGGGCATCCTTGATCCGGGTGTGGCGACGACGGCACTGGCCACCATCGGCCTGTTCAATATCTTTGGTTCCTATTACGCGGGCAAGCTGGGCGGGCGCTGGCCCAAGCCCTGGCTGCTGTCGGCGATTTATTTCGCTCGCGCGCTGTTCATTGCCGTGTTCATTGCCGCGCCGTTGACGCCGACCTCGGTCTATCTGTTCGCCGCCGCGATGGGCTTCATCTGGCTGTCCACCGTGCCGCTGACGAATGCAACGATTGCCAGCATTTTCGGCGTGCGCTACCTGTCGATGTTGTCGGGCGTGGTGTTCTTCTCGCACCAGCTGGGCAGCTTCCTCGGCGTATGGTTGGGCGGCTATCTGTACACGGTGCAGGGCAGCTACCAGACGGTATGGATGATCACCATTGCGCTAGGTATCGCAGCCGGCCTGATCAACCTGCCAATCAGCGAGAAAGCCATCGTACGCAAGGATGTGGTGGCTGCATGAGCCTGCGCGCACTGCCCCGGGCCTGGCGCATGACGGCGGTGCGCGCAAGGACGGTATTGCTGTCCTTGTTGTTGGCAATGTTAATGGCGTTGGTACTGGCTGGCGTGTTTTCCGCGTATCTGCAGCCCGGCTTCGTGCTCGATCTTGCGAACCGTGTATGGCTGTGTTTTTGAAGAGGGTCCATGTTTAGCATTACCGCTCGCGAACCGGTACGAGCCTTGCGCGCATCCCGCATCCGCGAAGTCGCGAATGCCGGCATGGGCCGCAATGATGTGCTTGCATTCTGGTTTGGTGAGCCGGATGAGGTCACGCCCGCCATCATCCGCGATGCCGCCAAGGCCGCGCTCGATGCCGGCGATACGTTTTACACGCACAATCTCGGCATGCCCGCGTTGCGCGAAGCGATCGCCGCGTACACGTCGCAGCTGCACCGCCCGGTCGGTGCAGATCACATTGCCGTCACCTCCTCGGGCGTGTCGGCACTGATGCTGGTCGCGCAATTACTGGTGAACCCCGGTGATCGTGTGGTGGCGGTGACGCCGCTGTGGCCCAACCTGGTCGAGATACCGCGCATCCTCGGTGCCGAGGTAGTGTCGGTGCCACTGCAACTGCAACTGCGCACGCACACTGATGCGCCGCGCTGGGAGCTTGACCTGGAGCAGCTGCTCGCTGCGCTGGTGCCGGGCACGCGCGCATTGCTGCTGAATTCGCCGAACAATCCCACCGGCTGGGTGATATCGCGCGAACAGCAGCGTGAGGTGCTCGCGCATTGCCGCAAGCATGGCATCTGGCTGCTGGCCGATGATGTGTATGAACGGCTGGTGTATGACACATCGGCAGATGATGTGCAGGATTTGTCTGCTGCGGCCGGTGC
>JACCDV010741688.1_pt1 | contig 27714 bp, 17 predicted proteins | sample 7446131 | NCBI WGS metagenome assembly JACCDV01 (sample SAMN15323448, study PRJNA562643) | freshwater metagenome | isolation source: river surface water | place: USA:Blue River Watershed | collected 2017-08-17 | reverse complement strand
TGGCCAAGGCCGCCTTGGCGTTGGCGCGCGGGGTGATCTCGGTCGTCTGGATGACCGGACCTAGCTGGGCCAGTTCGGCCAGCAAGGCCTCGCGGGCCTGCGGACGGAGGATGGTCCAGCCTTTGGTCGTGGTCGCGCCCTCTTTGGTTAGGTTCATGCGGTACAACTTACCTGCCAGGACTTAGCCCGAAAGGCTTTGGACCTCCGGCCGAGTCCAGCCGGGCGGAATAATTAACAGGCACATAAAATGGGCCACAAAAGCCCAATAAACGCAGAGTTTTTCTTTAACCGCCGTTTTATAGTTTTTTTAGAAAGGTCGGGTGCCGCTTGACGGCCTTTGGTCGGCGTAAAAGTATCCACGCATGCCTGGCGCCCCATCAGCATACGATTCGCGTTGGAAGGAACTCCGACTTCCTGAATTGCTCAGAGCGTTGAATGACTTCGCCGAGGATGCATGTCTGAAGGACGAGCAGGAATATGAGGGCTCGAAGCTGGCGTTGAACCGTGCTGTCGCCCTGCGGAAGACCTTATTCACCCGGAAGGCCAGTTCGAATAATTCCGACGGCGCGACCGCCAACACCTTCTTCAAGGAGGCGGCCGGCAGCATGAGCACCTTGCTTGCCAGGCTTAATCTCATCGGAAAATCCCAGGAAGATCCTGACGCCGTTCACCAGGTCAGGCTGATCTTAAAACGTAATCGCCGGGTCGAGTCAGGGCTGAGGGCATGGGAATCGAGCTTTCGCCTGCTCTTGCCCGATTTGGTCGAGATGGATGAAAAGCGCTGGCCGGGCCATGTTTCATATCGGGCGGGCCTCAGCCACTTCGTGGCGGTATGTCTGCGGGCCCACTCCATCTTGCCCGAGGTGTCATTTGACGCCATCACATTGGCCTCCGCTCGGCGCATTCTGGTGCCTGCTCTTGCGCATAACTTCAAGTTTTTCGCCAAGGATCACCCGGAGCTCTACCGCAAGTTCGTCTATGATTTGAACGTCGAGCTTAAGCCATTCTATGCCTTGAGGAATGAAGATGGCGCCAACCTTCCCGGTTCCAGCCGTCCCGTCTACAGGAAATGGGTGCGGTTATTTGACGCCTGTCACCATTTCGGCGAGAAATGGGGCGAGGAGAAGCTGCGCGAACTTTGTAGAGAGTTTCAGGCCCTCTTGCAGGATCATGAAAAAGACCCTCGGAACAGCCGGCTTTGGCGAGATCTATCCATCCTCGCTGCCGGCGATATGGCGGTGGACGAAATCTTGGTGTCTTGGGTGATTAAGGACGTCGGGGGAGAAGCAGCCAGCTTGTCATCCAGTCCGCTCGTGAACTGTGCCCGTTCGAGATTCGGCCTCCTGCGTTACGCCTACATGATGACGAAGGAGGCGGAGGCCTTCCGGGCGGATTTTGACCAAGGGTTATCCGAGGCCGGTCAACTGCTCGAGAAGATCCGACAATCTAAGGAGGGAGAGTTGGGCGTGGATATCGTGGGCCAGGCTTTTGGTTGGGCCTACCTTTTGTCCCGCAACAATCTTCTCGGGCGGAAAATCCCGGGCGTCGAAGCAGAACTGCGTCATCCCGAGAAAGCGGGAATCATGCTCTATGATCTGCTTAATGAACTCAGGTTTAAGGCGCGTGATGAGGCGCACCGGACTTTGGCGTTACGTTATCTGCTAGGCTTCATGACTAATCCCCGGTTCATCAAGCCGTTCGCTAAGATCCGGGATAACCCCAAGGACCGTAAGTCCGCCTACACCTCTTCGACTACCGAGGGGTTGATCACCGATGCGGCCAAGCTGCCCATGATGCCCAAGTCCATCATCCATCTCGCCAGTGCGCGCATCGCGCTGCACCACGCATTTCTAGATAAAAATAAAGAAGCAACGAATCTACGGTCTTGCCTGGGGCACTACGCTAAAATCATCCAGGAGCTGGATTCCCCTTCGCGGGACGGCGTCATGGATAGCGAGGTGATTGCTTGGGCGATCCCAGAGATGTATTGCGCCATCCAGTCGTTCGTGGCTCATGACCCAGAAAGTCAGGCGGACTTGGCTCTGGCCAAGGAGGCCTTGCATGTTTTCGGCGAGATTCAGTTCGGGGTCTTTTTTAATCCCAACGAGGAATCTGAACGCATCAAGCGGGGCTTGGGCGAGGCGTTGGGCTGCAAAATCGCCTAACGCGTGTTAAGCGAAATACCCAATTTTATTGGGGTTATGAAGCAGTTTTGCCCTGGAGGCTAACTTTCTGGCCGGTCGGGGCTTGGGGGGTGGGTGGTCGGATTGCGGACAGGCTGAAGCCAGGGGAAAGTATGGACGTCATGATTGACGCTTCAATCTACCTCACCACCGACGGCGCCCCCTTGCCCGTCGAGCGCGATCTCCGGCCGAAGGCCACGTCGCTGCTGGTTGTCCCGCCCTTCCTCAAGCACTTCGGCGGGCCGATGGCCGGTCCCGCTTATCTGAAGGGCGCGGGCGAGCGCGCTGGCCACGTTGTGACCGTCATGGACCTCAACCGTCAGTGGATCCAGGAACGAATCACGTCGACCCACACTTCCGGCCTCATCAAAGGCGACCACGACAAGCCTTCCAAGGAGCTGTCACGTCTCTATCAGGATTGGCAGGCGCTTTGCGCCAGCCACTGGCCGTTTGCGCTAGTTCGTAACGAATGGGAGTCCCGCACGGTGGTCCTCAATGCTGCGCATGATGAAGTCGTCGCCTGCGCCATGAATCTCGCCAAAGGGGCCTTCGGGGGGTGGGTTCGTACCCATCTGAGCCAGGCAAGTCGTCCGGACCTCGTGGGACTCTCGGTCATGTTCAGCGGTCAGGTCATCGCCGCCCTCGCCGTCACGGTCATCGTCCGTCAGGTCTGGCAGGGCGTGCCCGTCGTCTGGGGCGGTGCGCATGTCACCGCCTTGGCTGATCCTATCAGCCGTGATGCTGCCTATGGCCAAGGCATCGATGGCTTCGTGGTAGGTTATGCCGAGCGTACCTGGGTCGAGCTGTTAGACTGTGTCGCGAGCGGCAACCCATGGCCGAGGGAGGTTTTCGCGGCTGGCACCCAGCATTTCCGAGCCAAGGAAGACAGCAAGGCGGTTCCGGCCTTCGATCTGTCCGGATACGGCGCCGGTAGCCTTACTCTCCCCGTCCAAGCCTCGCGCGGCTGCGCCTATGGTAAGTGCGCCTTCTGCACTTACCCGAAGATTGAGGGTAAGCATCGCAAGCTGGACCTGGCTGGACTGGAGCCGGTCATCCAGCTCGCGGCTGAACGAGATGCCGTCCTTTCCTTCAAGGACAGCCTGCTGGTGCTGAACCAGCTCATCGCGATCGGCGACATGATCAAAGGAAGGGTTATGTGGAGCGCCTGCACCAAGCTGCACCCGAACCTGAACGTCCAGACCATAAAGCGCCTGCATGCCGAAGGGCTCCGCACCTTGGAGGTCGGACTGGAGACGCTCGACGAGTCGTCGCAGGAACTCATCAACAAGCCGCAGAAGCCGGAAGTCCTCACGAGCTTCTTGGATGCGGCGGCTGAGTCCGGCGTCGCCGTCGTGATCAACTACATGACCGGCCTGCCGGGCTCTGATGCCGCGGCCGAGGCCTACTGGCTGAAGGTCGTCCGCGACGAGGTGGCCTCTCGGCCGGCCCTGAACGCGATGATCGAGCATAACACATTCCAATTGGAGATGATCTCCCCGATGGGAAGCAATCCGCAGGCCTACGGCATCGAGGTGCTCCGCAGCTGGCCCTGGTCGTCCCTGCTAGAATTCCGCATCAAGGCCAGGGACGTGGCCGATGCCTACGCCACCGCCGCTTAAGACTTCATGAAGAACCTCGTCATATTGAGCGGCGAAGCCTGCGCCGGGAAGACGACTATCGGGCGCGCTTTGGCGGCTAAGCTGGGCTATGAATTCAAGTCGGCCGGCAATCATGCGCGTGCCTTCGCCCGCGAGCGTTACCAGCTCGACGTCCATGCTTTCCAGGATCTTTGTGCCGGAAATCAGGAAATCGATCGTCAGTTAGACCAGGCTTTTCGCCAGGACATCCAGGCCAGCCTGGACCGTGGCTTGGGCATGGTCGTCGATTTCCGGATGGGGGCGTATTTCTTCCCCACGGCCGTGAGCATCTACCTGAAAGCGTCGCCTGGCGTCGTCATGCTAAGATTAGCCGGAAGAGGAGACGAAGCGTTCGCCCAACTCCTCGAGCGAAACGTGAAAGCTCGCCAGCGTTTGCTCGAAATCTACGGCTACGACTATGCCTCCGTAGCCAACTACAGGCACGTGATTAAGACGGACGACCTCTCCCCTGGGCAAATCGTCGAACTCATCACTACCCGCTTCGGCCGCCATGGCCGCGGCGCCTGATTTATCTACGCCCAAACCATGAGCAATTACGGACGTTTTTTCAGCGGACCCGGCTCGGCTAACTTCGCTGGCTGGCCCAGCAAGCAGGCCGGCATGCCTTCGGGGCCAGGTCGATATAATGCCCCATCAGCCGGCGAAGGCGTGCCTTGGATGCCCGAACTCCCTCAGGCCTTAGCCGCCCTGCCGCAGAATAATTACGATTCAACTGGCCGCAATTTGCTGCCCAATGGGCCGCTGTCCGTCGCCGGCTCTCGTTATGCCAAGTCGGCCAGCTACTATGATCACGGCGAAGGACTGCATAGCTTGGACGTGCATCTTCATGACGGACGCCGGCAGGAGTACGGAGCCGTACCCTTTGCGCTGATCTATCTGCTCAGCAAGGCACCCGACCCCGGCTGGGTGTACGACAATTTCATCCACGATCAGTTTAACTCCTGCATCTCTGGGCCGTCCTGAGCCGCCCCCTTCCTCATATTAAAATATAAGAGGCGGGCTTGCGGCGCGCGGCGGCGGGGGCAGACTGCGGGCATGGATTTCTCGGTCGTCACCCGCGCCCACGTCGAACAAGCCCTTGTCCGCCTCCGGGCCGGCGAGACCGTCGAGGGCTACGGGGCGTCCACCGACTACGACCTGGTCGAGCAGGGCACGGCCTTTGCGCCGAAGCAGGTGATGGCCTTGGCCTGTCAGGCCGCGACCGGCAGCCTGCCTTCTTCCGCCGACTTCAAGGGCGGCCTCGGTACGCCGGTCTTTAACCGTCTGGCGGAACTGGGCTTCGCCATCCGCGGCAAGGGCGTCACGGGTGATTTCGCCCTGCCGGCCGGACTGGCTCCGCTGCTGGCCGACATCCGTCGACGTAAGCCTTTGTGGAGCAGTTTGAACATGGATCAACAGGTCCTGCTCGCCCAAGCCCAGGATCAGCTCGAGGTCTTCGCCCGCGATTTCATCGCCCGACACTGGGCGGAGCTTCCGATGGTCAGCCATCGTGGCCGCCTGCAGAACCAGGCCGGCGCCGCCAACGAACAGCTCTACGTCGTCTTCCACGCCCAAGGGTTCGCTCATTACGCCTCGGCCTTGCAGTTCCTGGTGCTGATTGATGCCGATGGCCTGGAGTTCGGCCTCAACCTCGGCCGGATGGATACGACCACCAAGGAAGCCGCGGCCGCCCGCGCCCAGCTGATCGCCCTTCAGGGGCAGATGGCCTCGATGCCCGAAGAGATGATCGCCGCCCTTGAGGAAAACCTGCCCGCTGGTCATCATCTTTACCTCGACGAAGCCGGCGCGCAGGAGGCGGCTTCGGTCGCCGATTGGTTCTGGAAGGCGGGCACCCAGCCGCTCGCCCGGATCACGCAGACCATGCCGCCGGCCGCTCTCGTCACGCCCGGCCCGACGCTCACCGCCGCCCTCGATCAATCCTTCGCCGTTTTCCTGCCTACCCTCCGCTTCCTTTCCCCCATGGCCCCCGACGCTCCTGCTGGCATGCGCACCTGGATTTTCCAGGGCAGCCCTAAGCTCTTCCGGATGGAAGATTACCTACGTTCCCGACGGGAGTTCTCCTGGACCGTGAATCAGCATGCTAACGACATCCAGATCGGCGACCGTGTGTACCTCTGGCGTTCGGGTGATGACGCCGGCATTCTGGCCGTCGCCGAGGCGACCTCGCTTGCTTCCGTTCAGCCTGACGACTTCACCGAATTCTGGATCAAGCCCCCGGAAGACAACGCCGGAAAACAGCGGGTGAGGCTGCGCATGCTGGAGCTCCGCGTTGACCAGCCTCTCCTTAAGGCAGAAGTGCGCAGGGTCTTGCCGGACCTGCGCATCATCACGGCTCCTTTGGGCACCAATTTCGCGGTCACGCCTCAGCAGGACGAGATCATCCGTCAGCTGCTCGCCGGCCAGCCTGCCGCGCCGCTCCCGCCGGAGCCGGTGCCGCCGGTCGAAGAGGCGCGCACCTATACGCGGGCCGACTTGCTGAAGGGTCTCTTCATCGATGACGCCAAGGTCGATGCGATGCTCCGCACGCTCGCCTCGAAGCGTAACCTGATCCTGCAGGGGCCTCCCGGCGTGGGGAAGACCTTCGTCGCCAAGAATCTCGCTTACTGCCATATGGGCCATCGAGACAAGGATCGTGTCGGCCTGGTGCAGTTCCACCAGTCCTATTCGTACGAGGACTTTGTCGAAGGCATCCGGCCGGACGGCAAGGGAGGGTTCCAAGTCCAAGATGGCGTCTTCAAACGGTTTTGCCTGCAAGCAGCCCAAACCCCACAGCTTGAGCACGTCTTCATCATTGATGAGATTAACCGAGGCAATCTCTCCAAGATCCTCGGCGAACTAATGATGCTGATCGAACACGATAAGCGCGGGGAAGGCCATCCGTTGACTTTAACTTACTCGCAGAAGCAATTCTATGTGCCGGCTAACGTCCGCCTCATCGGGATGATGAACACGGCGGATCGCTCCTTGGCCTTGGTGGATTACGCATTGCGTCGGCGCTTCAGCTTCCTGGAGGTCACGCCAGGCTTTGGTTCGCGGAAATTCCTGGATCAACTTCAGGCACGAGGGGTGCACGTCACCAAGGGAGCAGTACTGGTCGCGGCGATGCAAAAGCTGAATGAGACCATCGCGAAGGCCACGGAGCTGGGCGAAGGTTTCTTGGTCGGACATAGCTATTTCTGCGCCTATCCTGACGCCAAGAATTTACTCATCTCGGACCGCAAGGCTTGGTTGGCTGACATCATCGACCTCGAAGTAGGGCCGCTCCTCAAGGAGTACTGGTTCGATAACGCGAAGAAGTACGAAGAGGTCCTGCAGCAGCTCCGCAAGGACTTGGCTGATTTCTGACCGCCGAATGGTCGCGGAAGCCACAGTCGCCTCCGAGCATCGGGCTGAACGCCGGGTGCGGAACCTTTACCACATGCTGCTCTATGTGTGGGGGCGGTACGATAAGGACTTGGCCGATAGCGCCCGCGAAGTGGGCTCCGAGGGGGAGATTTCCTCGCTGCCTAATCTCTTTGCCCACGTCCTGAGCGAAGCCGTCTCGCATCAGCTGCGCCGTGGGCTGTACCGTGATTACCAGCCCAAGGAGGAGACGGGCCCGCGCATCCGTGGTCAGCTCCAGGTCGGCTCGTCCGTCGGTCGGATGCTCTTCCGGCAAGGCCTGGCCCAATGCGTCTTTGACGAGTTAAGCCCCGACACGCTCCATAATCGGATCATCAAGACGACCTTGCTCCGTCTCCTCCGGGAAGGGGGCCTGGACGCGGGCATCGCCCTGCGGCTGCGGCTGCTCTTGCCACGCTTGGGCGAAGTCAGCGAGCTGGACCTACGACGCCGGCATTTCTCCGAGGTACGCCTGCACCGCAATAACCGGGAATACGGCCTGCTTTTGGACATCTGCCGTTTCATCTACGAAGAGGCGATGCCGACGCCTCACGGCGAACATGAGATGACTTTCCGCGCCTTTGCGGGCGACTGGTTCAAGCGCAAGGGCCGGCTCTTCCAGAATTTTGTCAGCCGTTTCTATGAGTTGCGCGCCGCGGATGCCGGCTGGGAGGTCCAGACGTCGGGTACGACCTTTCAGCACCCGTTGAAACCAGCGACCCCTGCGGAGGGTGCTTATCTGCAGCGTCTGGAGGCGGACGTGTACGTGACCCATCGCTCCGGTCGGAAGGTCCTGATCGAATGTAAATTCTACGGGAAACCCTTCGCTTCCAAGCCCAAGCGGCGGACGGAGAAGGATGACGAGCTCTCCGACGAGGATGTCGGCGCGGAGCCGGAGGCCCCCGGTCGCAAGATCTCGAATGAGCACCTCTTGCAGCTAGGTGCCTACATGGATGGTCTCACCCGCAAGGAAGGTGCCAAGGATTTGGAGGGCCTGCTGCTTTACGTCCAGCCGGATGAGCAGCCCTTGAGCGCCGATTTCGTCCGCGAGGGGGTGAAGGGTTCACCCCAGCCGCTCCGGGTCCGGTGCCTGGACCTGACCAAGCCGTGGGATCAGGTCGAAGCCGACCTCCTCGGTTACCTTGGGTGACGGATTATAATACAGCCTCGTAGATTCTACGGATCGGGGCGCCGAAACTCTTGCGAGCGAGACGGGCGAAGGGCATAGTGCGGCCTCCCCCGCCTTTCGTCATGTCGCCCGACCAAATCACCCCCGAAATCCTCGCCCAACTGGAAGCCAAGTTGCTAGCGTTGCTCCCAGCCGATGGCGCTACCATCGGGAATGGCGCCGCCGCCAAGGCTTTGGGCATGGGTGATGCCATCTATGACCTTGTGAAGGCTTCACTTCATACGAAGCGCCAGATTGACAAGGGCCAGGGCAGGGGTGGCAGCATCCGCCTCGCGGGTGTCGCAAAAGACGAGTTCTTTGACCCAAAGGAGGTCACTTCGGTGGCGCCGTTGAACCTTAATGCCCCTGGCGCCAAGGCGCCCAAGGCTCCGAAGGCCGAGACGCCGGCGGTACCGTTCACTCAACACCGCCATGCGGATGCCACGCGCAAAAACCTGCCGCCGGCCGGGGGTGATGCGCAACAGGAGGTTGGGCAGGAGCAGAAGATCGTCTACGCTTTCGACCCGCACCGCTCGCCTGAACTCCGTTTCAACGGCCAGATCGGCCGCCTCAAGGACCTCTTGGTGAAGGCGACCCAGGAGAAGCTGAGCGCCGAAGAAGCCGCCGAGTTCGCCAAACTCATCGAGTCCGAGCAGCCCTGGCTCGAGTGGGCTGGCAAGCGGGAGAACCCGAACTTCTCCGTCGACCCGGTCGCCTTGCACATCCACGAGCGCGTCTCCGCCGAAGCCATCCTCCGCGCCATCCGCCGAGAGGATATCCAGCGCGACATGTTCCTGAGCGATCAACTCTCCCCTCGCGAAGCCAAAGCTTACTATAAGCACGACGAAGCCTGGACCAACCGTCTCATCCTCGGCGACTCGCTCCAGGTCATGACCTCGCTCGCCAAGCGCGAGAACCTCGCCGGAAAAGTGCAGATGATCTATATTGATCCGCCCTACGGCATTAAGTTCTCATCGAACTGGCAGAATGAAGTAGGTGATAGAGATGTTAAAGATAAGGATGAGGATCTCACGCGGGAACCAGAGATGATTCGAGCATACCGAGACACATGGACTCTCGGCGTTCATTCATATTTAGCGTATTTAAAACAAAGATTTATTGCAGCAAGGGACTTGCTGGCGGATTCCGGGTCAATATTTGTCCAGATATCAGATAAAAATCTACATCTAGTACGAACCGTATTAGACGAGGTGTTCGGGCAAGAAAACTTTGTTAGCTTAATCACATTCCGAACAACATCAGGTTTTGAGACAAACACTATCGCCACCTTGGGTGATTTTCTTCTTTGGTACTCCAAGGATAGTCAGAAGAAAAAAGTTCGGAAATTAACCGAGCCTAAGTCCCAAGAACTAGATGGAGGGAAGTGGATAATCTCCCCAGACGGAGAGTACCGAGGTATTACTAAGGCCGAAATAAACTCTGGGATCATTCCCGCTGCGTGGATCCCTTATAAGCCAGGTGATTTGCAATCACAAGGGCCTGCTAATATTAAGCAAATATTCAAGTATGAGGACCGTACTTACGTGCCTAATGCCAATAATCATTGGAAGCCCAATTTTCCTGAGGGAATTACGCGGCTAAGTAAGGCAGGACGAATTCACGTAGCTGAAAACTCAATCCAGTACCGACGACTTCTTTCAGATTTTCCTCACCGGACGAGAGGTAATATATGGACAGATACACTTACGGGAAGCTTCACAGATGATAAGATGTACGTAGTACAAACAAATGTGAAGGTAATCGAGAGGTGTATGTTGCTTGCAACAGATCCTGGAGATCTTGTTTTAGACCCGACCTGCGGCTCCGGCACCACTGCCTACGTCGCCGAGCAATGGGGTCGACGTTGGATTACGATTGATACGTCGCGTGTGGCTGCCTCGATCGCTCGCCAGCGTCTAATGACGTCGACCTTCGAAGTCTACCAGGCCAAGGATCCGGTCGTCGGCATCGATCCGTCCGCGCCGATCAATCCCTCGTACGGCTTCGAGTATAAGACGGTGCCGCACATCACGCTGAAATCCATCGCCCGCAACGTGGGCTTAGACCCGATTTTCGAGCGCCATGAGGCCATTCTCGCTCAGAAGCTGCAGGCGGCGAATGAAGCGCTCTCCGGCGTGGCCGAGACTCTGCGGGCCAGCTTGGTCGCGAAGCTTGCTGCGAAGTTCCGAACGGATGGCGCTCGTGCCATTTCCGATGCCGACCTGCGTCGATGGCTGCTACCTAAGACGGACAAGGCGCTCCTTAACTTTGGTACGGCGAGCCAGAAGAAAGATTGGGTCGCCTCGATTCCGACTGAGGACCAGTGGCGCGAATGGGAAGTGCCTTTCGACACGGATGCGGATTGGCCGCAGCCCCTCCAGGCCGCAGTCAAAGCCTTCCGTGAGGCTTGGCGCGCGAAGATGGACGAGGTCAACGCGGCCATCGCGGCCAGCGCCGAACAGGAAGAGCTCGTCGACCAGCCGATCGTGATCAAGGGCGTCACCCGCGTGACGGGTCCGTTCACGGTCGAATCCGTGCGTCCGCCCGAAATCAGCGCCGACCCCGCCAAGCCGGATGCTGCCGATGGTTCGCCCATCGGAGGCGAGCCGGCCGGCAACCTGCCGACCTTCGAGCCCGAGGAGGAGCGTAACCTCTCCGCCCACGTGGACCGTATGCTTTCGCTGCTCAAGCAGGACGGCATCACGTTCCTAGGTAATAAGCATATCAGCCTGACACGCCTCGACCGCGCTGATCACCCGATGATCCATGGTGAAGGCGAGTACACGCCGGAAGGCGCGGCCGAGCCTCGTAAGGTGGCCATCGTCATCGGTCCGGAGCACGGCGCGGTGCCGCTCTTCTTCGTCGAAGAGGCGATGCGCATCTCGTACAAGCGAGGCTACGATGACTTGGTCATCGCTGGCTTCTCCTTCGACGCCTTCGCCCAGGAGTGCATCCAGACCAATAACGAGGATAAGAAGTCTGGCCTCACGATGCACATGGCGCAGATCCGTCCTGACGTGACGATGGGTGACCTGCTCAAGAAGACGAACAACAACAACCAGATCTTCACGGTCTTCGGTCAGCCACGTAGCCGCGTCGAGCCGGTCGAGGGGGGCGAATTCCGCGCCACACTCGAAGGCGTGGATATCTACGACCCGGTTGCCAATCAGATCGTCTCCAGCGGCGCCGACAAGGTGGCCGCCTGGTTCCTCGATACGGATTACGACGGCAAGGTCTTCTGCGTCTGCCAGGCCTTCTTCCCGGATAAGTCCGCTTGGGAGAAGTTGAAGCGCGCGCTTAAGGCGACCATCACTGAAGATAAGTGGGTCGAGCTCTCGAGCAAGGTTAGCCTACCCTTCAAGAAGGGTAAGACGGGCCTCGTGGCCGTGAAGGTCATCGACCCGCGCGGCAACGAAGTCATGCGCATCCACCGCCTCGCCTAAGGTCATGCCTCCTTCCCCCAGCCAACTCCCCGTCCAGGTCCCGGTCGATGAGCCGATTCTGAACAAGCCCTATGATGTGCCTGAGTGGCATTGGGTCTACGGCGCTGACGGCGTCGCGAACAAGATGCCCGGACGTCGTCCGGCTGCGTACTTCTGGTCCGGTCGCCAGGCCGGCGATCGCCAGGGCGGCTTGGAAGGCATCGAAGCCGACGTCGGCTCGGAACGCCTGACGCTCGTCAACGCCCTTCGTCAGGACGTCGCCAAGTGGCGCGCCTCCGGCTATGAGAATGCCACCGTCACCACCAAGAAATTGCTGGCCCACTGGCACGACAAGAACCGCCCGCGTCGCTTCTTCTTCTGTCAGCTCGAGGCCGTCGAGACCATAATCTACCTGCGCGAGATACTAGCCAGCGGCCGCAAGCCGCGTTGGAATACCGTCGTCTCGCCGGATGATTATCAACGGCTCACTAAGGAGGTCTTGCAGCAGCTCTCGGGTAAGATCGAAGGCGACGACGGCGTAGCCACGACGACCTTACCCCTTACGCTGGCCGATCAGCCGAACGACCCCAAGCTTAAGGCCTTGGTGCGCCACGGCTGCAAGATGGCGACTGGCTCCGGCAAGACGATCGTCATGGGGATGCTCATCTCCTGGGCGTTTTGCAATCGGGGCGCCGTCCCGGGCGACACCCGCTTCCCTTCAGCCGTCCTGGTCTGCTGTCCTAACCTGACCGTCAAAGAGCGTCTCGAAGTGCTCAAGCCTGACGCGAAGGAGTCGAACTACTACACCGAGTTCAACATGGTGCCGAACAACATGCTCGGCCTCATGGCGGTCGGCAAGGTCGTCGTCACTAACTGGCACGTGTTCCAGCCGGAATCGCCCCATGCTGAAGGCGGTGCCACCTACGCGGTCGTCGATAAGGGGGAAGAGGGTGACGATGCCTTCTCCCGCCGCGTGCTCAAGGAACTCTATGGCCGCGGCGAAATCATGGTGCTCAACGACGAAGCCCACCATGCCTACCGCCCCAAGCCGGTCATCGATGACGAAGCCGAAGGCGCCGTCCTCGGCCTTGCGGACAAGGAAGAACTTAATGAAGCCACCGTCTGGGTCGGCGGCCTCGACCGGATCAACCAGGCGGTCGGCATCGGCGTCTGCGTCGATCTTTCCGCCACGCCGTTCTACCTCGGCGGCACGGGGCATGTCGAAGGCTCGCCGTTCCCCTGGCTCGTCTCGGATTTCGGCCTGGTCGACGCCATCGAGTCAGGCCTGACGAAGATTCCGCGTCTCCCGGTCGAAGACCAGACCGGCAAGCCTAGCCCGCAGTTCTTCCACCTCTGGGAGCACATCAAGAGCAAGTGCGCCCCGGCCGAGATGGTCCGCGGCAAGCCCAAGCCGGAAGCCGCCTGGCGCGAGGCCGAAGCCGCCCTGCAGATGCTGACCTCACAGTGGAAGGAGCGCTTCGACGCCATGCAGGCCGCGCAGGCCGGCCAGAACTACATCCCGCCGGTGATGATCGTCGTGTGCGACAACACCCACATGGCCGAATACTTCTTCGAAAAGATCTCCGGTGAGAAGATGGTCGAGGTCGACGCCGAGGGCGAGGAGGGTGAAGACGATGAGGCCTCGCTCCCCAAGGCCGCGGGCAAGCGCAAGCTCCGCCGGACCTATAACCCCTCCTCCGTGATCTTCCGCGAATTGGCGAACACAGCGGAGAAGCAGGTGACGGTCCGTATCGACAGCGGTCTGCTCAACGAGGCCGAAGCGGGTGCGGGTTCTTCCAAGGACAAAGAAGCCCAGAAGCTGCGCGAGCTCATCGCGACCGTCGGCAAGAAGGGCAAGCCGGGCGAACACATCCGTTGCGTCGTGTCCGTCCAGATGCTCACCGAAGGCTGGGACGCCAATAACGTTACCCAGATCCTCGGCCTGCGCGCCTTCGGCTCGCAGCTGCTCTGCGAACAGGTCGTCGGCCGAGGCCTGCGCCGTCTCAGTTACGACGTCGGTCCGGATGGCAAGCTCGAGGCCGAGTACGTCGACGTCTACGGCATCCCGTTTTCGATCATCCCGTTCAAGGGACGTGACGGCAAGACCCCGGTCGACACGGATAAGCCGACCAACCTCGTCATGGCCTTGCCGGAGCGCGCCTCCCTGGAGCTCAAGTTCCCGAACGTCGAGGGTTTCGTCTTCCAGCTCAACCGCGAGTACATCAAGTGCGATGTCTCCCGGGTCGAGCCGATCGATATCAAGGTCACGACCGCGCCGAACGAGATTTTCGTCCAGCCGCTCGTCGGCCTGCAGGACGGCGTCATCGGCGGGGCGAACTTCGAGAGCAAGAAGCACACCCGCGAGGAATTCTACGCCGCGACCCACATCGATCAGATCCTCATGTGGATCGCCAAGGAGATCACCGATAACCTGACAAATCCGCAGCTGGACAGCTCCGAGAAGTTCCGTCGGACCGCCCGGCATCAGTTGTACAAGCCCGTCCTGGACGTCGTGAAGAGGTACGTGGCCACCCGCATCAACTTCAATGGCGTCGACCAGCGCGAACTCGCGCTGGAAATGTACTTCAAGCGCGTCATCCAGCTCCTGACCGTGGCCATCCGGCCGGATACCGAGTCGGGCGAGCCGCCGCTCCTGCCGGTGCTCAACCATTTCGCCCCGTTCGGCTCGAGCGCCGACGTGCATTTCCCGACCAAGAAGGCCTGCCACCCCGTTAAGAAGAGCCACGTCAACCTCGTGGTACTCGACTCCGACGAGTGGGAGAAGTCCGCCGCCCAGCAGCTGGAGCTCTCGGATGAAGTCGTCGCCTTCGTGAAGAACGACCACCTCGAGCTCACGATCCCTTACACCTACGACGGCATCAAATATAACTACCTGCCGGATTTCCTCGTCCGGATGAAGTCGGGCCTGAACCTCATCCTCGAGGTCAAGGGTCAGATCCGCGACAAGGAGCCGCATAAGATGGAGGCCGCCAAGCGCTGGGTCGACGCCGTCAACAACTGGGGTCGCCTCGGCACCTGGCATTACGCGCTCACCCTCGATATCAACGAGATCCCCGCCATCCTCCTCGAAGCCGCGGCCAAGGAGGTCAAGCCGCCCCGCGCGGGCTGAACGCTATGGATCGCCTAAAGTACGGGCGTTTGCTGGAAGGACTATGGCCCCGTCGCAAAGAGGTCATGGAAAGTAAGTTGTCCCAGTTAGAGGCGGATGACGCTATCGAACGTCTCTGCAAGTCTACGATGCTCGGCGCACGTCGCCTTGATGAGCTGACCTTCGCTAGTTTAGTCTGCGCTGAAATATGTTCGGCATGCGATGCGCCCGAGTATCGCCGCCCGGCAGGAATCTACTACGGCCTGGCGGCGTCATTCCAGGGCCAGATCGCTGCCACGGCGGCTTTGCATGCGGCTTCCGTCATGTACCTTAAGTATGCGCAGGAATTCGAAACCTGGCTTGCGGCGGGTCTGGCGGAGATGGCGAAAACACTAGATAACCAACAAGCGCAGGCGACGCGCGCAGAGCACCTCTGCTCGTCTTCCATCAGCAAGCGTGGCGATTACTACTCCAAGTCGCGTGAACTCACTTTTGAGGAGCGGCGGTTAAACGGTCGGCCGGCTCTGGCTTCCAGGTTTTCCTTGGGCGGGTTATCCTTGCCCCCATTGCCTCAGCTTACGATGGCCGAGCTCGAAGGTCTGCATGCTCATTTTGACGACGCCGGATTGCCTTATAATCTGACCAAAGAGGAACGAGAACGACTGGCGGTCTATGTCTGCTGGGGGCAATTTTGTTTCGCTGGCCATGAGGCTGGTATCGGAGCCGCTTTGGAGCATGCGGAAAGGCTGAGTCTAGAGCCGGCTTTGATTCGCGAGTTAAGGGCCGCCTTTGAACTCATGGATCGGTCTGAGCCCCCTGCGGTCGAGGATGAAGATGAACCATTGCCATCCGAAGGTGACGATGAGGAAGACATTTTGGACCGGCCCGTAGAAAATCTCTTCCTGCCGCCTGATCGCCCCGTCCGGCCTCGCGCTTGGGTAGGGTCGCCTCAACGCTTGCGCTTCGAATATACTTACCGGATTGAACCGCAGTATTCGCTGGAGTGGGATGTTCAGTCTGGCCTGTTGGCCTTCAGCTCATCCGTTCATGGGGTTGCCTCCGCTCAGCTTATCGTGGATTCCCTCAAGTGGGATGAATTCTGGAAGTTGATCAGGCAGGCCCGGCCTTGGGAGTGGGAGGCTAGCTATGAAATGCCAATTGAGGATGGCTACCAGTGGACTTTGGAGCTCACCCAGGGAGCCATGAGCCTGAGCACCCAAGGCTCCAATTCCAATCCGGGGGATGAGACCGCGCGAGCCCCGTTCAGTCAGCTGCTGAAGGCCATGGAAGCGCTGAGTCGTTATCCGGTCCCCATGACGCGGGTCAGAGATGACCATTAATCTTCTGTCGTTATAAAGAAGGCTGGCGGCCTCGTCTTATGGAGAGAATGAAGTCGCAAATATGCCGGCCCTTGGAGTCAGCATTCACGGCACGCTCCGGCTTTTCTTCGTTCGTGGGCGCGCTGCAGAGCCAGCTTTGCCAAACTCGGTGAGCAATATACCCGGCGGGTGACCTTCGGCTTTCCGACAGGGTAGGGCGTGTTGCCGCGATACATCCGTTCCAGCTCCGTCGTCTTCGTGATCAGCACGGCGCCCTTCACCGTCCCTTCCCAGCGCCGATAGACGCATCGCCGCAGGCCTTCTTTAAGGGTCTTCTGGAGGCGGACTGGTTTCAGGGCGCGGGCCATCGGTTTGTCACCTAGATGGTCTTGCCCGAAACCCGCGGAGAGATTGAATCAGCCCATGAAGCCCCTTTGCCGCGTGGCGCTACTACAGCAGTATCAGCCAGTCACGTCTAACGGATGTAAGACGTTTTAATTATGGCCATCTTTTATCCGTCAGATGCCAGGGCCAAGGACGCTCCGGGCGGACCGGAGCAGAAGGTTTTGAATGCCCTGAAAAAGGAACTAGATGACTCTTGGAAGGTTATCCCTAACTTGTATCTCGCAAAGCATGAGAAGCAACTGAGGGGGGAGGCGGACATTGTGCTTATCCGTGAAGGAGTGGTGATTCTCTTAGAGGTTAAGGGTGGGGTTATCTCAAGGGGGATTGATCGGCGCTGGAGCCAGAATGGCAGGGAATTGAAATGCCCAGTAACCCAGGCTTCCGCCAACTTCGAAACAATCAAGAAGTACACGAAAGAGGCGAGCGGGCGATTTTCTATGGCGGAATGGTGCTGCGCATTCCCTCAGTCGGTCTTCCGCGAGAATTCTATCGAGTGGCGTGATGATCAAATGTTTGATTCACGTACGCTGCTTAACGGCATAGGAAATGCGTTGATAAGACTCCACGAGAGGATCGTTAAGGAGCAGTTGCCCAGGCTTGGGCCAGCCTCGAAGCTTGATGGGAAAGCTACAGATGCCTTAGTGCATATTCTCAGGCCTGAAATCGAAGGAAAGCTGACCGTCAGCGACTTGGTCGAGCTTGCTGAAATAGAGGTTGGCCAGCTGGAGGCAGAGCAACTTGACGCGCTTGGAATGATCATGGCAAATAAACGCGTGGTTGTTACGGGCGGAGCTGGGTCAGGGAAAACGGTGCTAGGCTATCTCGCGTGCGAACGGTTCCTAAACGAGAACCCGTCAGCACGCGCAGCTTTTGTCTGTTGTTCAAGCCACCTAGCCCAAGACATCAGACGCAAGGCAGATCGGGCGAACTTTGGAAGCAGACTCCAGGTCTACTCCCTGCATGACCTGACTAGATACTTCTGGGAACGCTTGGTTGCCAGTCCCGTTAGGCATAAATCCATAGGAGTGTGCGCGTTCGCGCGTGAGGGGTGGCTAGAGAGCTGGTCGTTAGGCGCCAACCTCAGTTTTGAAAACCCAAGCGAGACGTACCTCAAGTTGCTCGACATGGAACGCAATGGTTTAGCCGAGCGTGCCGCAATCAACTTCAAGACCTTGTACTCAAAGTCCCCGATTTGCAGCAGGAAGCTATTCTTAGACGGAAACCAGTTCGATTTCGTCGTCATTGATGAGGCTCAAGATTTCACCTACAGCCCCCATGATTTATGCTACCTAAGTTTAGTTATTAAAGGAGGACTATCGGAAGGAAAGGTCGTCTGGATCCAGGATATCCACCAATCAATCCGGCCATTCTTTGTAGAATATGACATGACCGGAATGCCCTCATTTAGCCCAGAAGAGCTTTCCTACGCTGAATGTCCGCTTCCTCCGAAGAATTACAGGAATCCACCGGGTGTGGTCGCTCTTGCTGGGGCATTTAATCCGGGCGTTCCGCAGAAGAGTCTGCGCGAAAGTCCCCAAGGGAATGAATGTGAGTTCGTGCTTTGTCCTGATGGTAAAATAGGAGATTCACTTGATAAAGTCTTGATCCGCTTAGATCAGGACGGCGTGAAATCTTCCGATATCGCGATCGTGACAATTGATGGTTATGGAGAGGAATCCTTCAGAAGGGGCTCGCTGCATTCTGGACATCGGGTCATCAAGGTGCCGGCAGACCAAGAGCAGGCAGTGCTAAGGGATAACCCCGACGTTATTCGTGCGATGAACCTTCTTGAAGCCAAAGGGCGAGAGTTTCCCGTCGTCATTTTGGTGGATCTACCTGACATGGATAAGGATCACGAACATAACTTTATGCACGTGGCCATAACTCGCGCCAAAGCGAAGCTGTTTGTAATATGTGGGCCAGAGAGAATGGCCACTCTAAGAAAAATTGCGTCCGGTAAGGCCCGATTATATGATTAAAGAATCAGCTTCTTAATGTCATCCAGAGCCAGTACCACATGGACCTTGGGCTGGATGCCTTTCTCGGTCATCAGGTTCAGTAGCTCGGAATCTGATATGCCCATGGTCTTGGCCAGCCCGGACAGGCTGAAGCAGTCGGGTTGGAGCGAGGCATGATCGACCTCGGTGATCTTTGCACTTTCGGCGCGCTTGCTGAATTCGGCAATGAATGCATCCAGGTGTTCCGCCGGGAAAGGGGAGTCTTCGGTGGGAGTGAAGCCCGCAGGCAGTACGGCCATACCGAGCTGGAAGACGTCATAGTCGCCGATCATGTCAGCGGCTGACGCTATGAGCTCGGAGAGTGGTCTACCCAGCGTCTTGGCGACTTCGCCGTAAGAGACGACCTTCTCGTACTCGGGCGCCGGAATCAACGGCGTGTTCAGCAGCCCGCGGTTCTGGATTACGCGATTGTAGGCGTCGACGATCGTCTCCCTGTCGAGTGACTCATTCGCTCGAGGTGCTTCACAGTCAATGCCTCTTACGCGAAACGACTCTTCGATTGCCGTGAGGATGTCGTCAACCGACACGGATTGCATGAGGAAGTTGACCATGCCTTCAGCACTGAATGGGCGGTCGTCAACCGCTTCGATCAAGGCTTCTCCAGGAAGCCGGACGGGAGCCTGAGTAAAGACAACCTCGCGCCGCTCAGGACTAACCTGCCTTACCCAGGCCTCGATCCGGTCGCCTTTGAGGCCACGGAAAGACGAAGACATCTGCGTATAGTGGAGGATCCCCGAGACGTCTGGATTATCGAGCCTAAGCAACGCAAAGCTCGGAGATCCCGATGCGGTGACGCGGAGATACTCGATGGTCGCCGTAACCTTCTGGCCGATGGCAATCTGAAGATATGGCTCAATCGGCAGATGCGCCCTGTTCTTGCTTGGTGCCGCCTGGACAGCCTGAGCGGAAACTTGCTCCTCAGGCATCTCTGTCAGCGGCACGGTCAATGGGGAAGGCTGCCCTGTTCCTGAAATCTGCGGTTCGCGCGCGTTGAGGATGTAGGTATCCGCTGTAACGAGTTCCGTTAGTTTGGCGATGTCGAGGGCACCATCGGCCTTCGAGACCTTGCAAGCGCCGGCAGAGTGCTTGATCGGAAGATAGGCGGCGTTTTCAGGCGTAACCGACATCTCGCCGGTGAGACCCAGCAATCCATTGACCTTACCAACGGAATGGGCGTCCACGACCGTCACCACGACGGCCGGAGTGAGGAGGCGCTCGATCGACTGCAATTCTCCCGAGTTCAGTGTTTCCTTATGCAGGATGAGCACGGGCTGCCGTCGCTGCTTGCCACGATACACGCTGGGAGTGCAGATGGCCATGAGCCTATCGATTTCTGCATCGGTTTCGCACCAACGAATACCTGCGTAATAGAGCTCCTTGGGTACGCCCAGAAGGTTGAGAGGTCGTCTCCAATCGAACGATACCGCCGCAATGTCCTCGAGGCCTTCAAGCTGCTTGGCCCGAGTTTGGGCTGAGATTTTAAGCAATGACTCTCCGATCTTATCGGCCTGCACATAGACGGTTGAGTGGGGCCTGCCCGGGCGAGACAGCTTCAGCAGGAGGCTCCCGGGGCGCAGCTCAGGCCTGGCAAAGTCAAAGGCCCCGTGGATCATCTCGAGAGCCTCTTCTGGCGAAGTAGGGTTATTGAGGACGACACAGGTCTCCACTTCCAACTCATCCGGGAACGGGGACTTATAACCGTATCGACCTTCTAGCTCGGCGATAGGGCTTAGAGTCATCTGACTCAATGCTTCCGCAGTCTGAGTAAGCTCATCAATGGCTTCCGCCGATCCCGTCTCACAATCGAACCATCGTCCGCCAGGGGCGGGGCAAATGACTTTTGGGCAGGGTTTTTGAGCCTTCTCGCAGGTTTCCCGAATCAGGTCGCTGAGATCAGCACGTGCACCTTTGTCGCCATGGACAAGAAAGATGCCCTTGGTCTGTTCTGCGCGTTCGAGCTTATCACCTAGAATGTAACGAATGATGGAGGGACCATCGGCATGCCCCGAGTAGTATTCGGATACCGAGTCAAAGCCGCACTTGATCGCGTCGCCGGGTACGGCTTTCGCGGGGCGCCCGGTTTGCTTGTCTTTTGGAATCTTTACCGCATGGGCCGCGCGCTCGTTGAGCGAAAGAGGGGCGATTTGGCGAAGCTGGCTGCCAGGGGATCGGGGAGGGACATAGCCACAAAGCACGAAAGTGGCGTCTTCCTTATCGAGAAAGCCATCCATTAGTTCGGTGACATAGCCACCTTGGGTCATGCCCGTTCCGCAGATCACGACGGTAGGGCAGCCAGTCGGGAAGCTGGGCTTGCCCCATCTTACTTCAGTACAGATAGGGTCGTTATCTTCGTCCATTCGGGTCACGACGTCCCTCTTGCCGTAGGGGATAAGCCTGTCAAAGACGCCGGCTTCGTCGTCACCGGCCTGCCGGATCGTGCGAATGAGCTGCGAATGTTCGTTGAAGAAACACTGACCATCGGCGAACTCCCCGAAGAGGAAATCCCGGTAAGCCTGCGCGAAGTTGTATGACAGTCCGGAGGGGATGCAGATGAGCGGGACAACGGACTTGGATAGTCCGATTTCGGATCTCTGATACTGAAGCGCCAGGAAGACGTCTGCCAGGAGGTCAAGGGTTCGCTGAAGAGAGAACGCCGGAATGACGACGAGGGAAGAATTCCCGTGGCGGAAAGCCTTGGAGAGCATTTCACAGACCTTCTCCTGACGTCGTCGGCCGGAAGCACTGTCCTTGCTTCTCGGGCGGCTGCCGTAGGTGGACTCGCTGATGATGTAATCAGAGGGCTGATCGTGTGCGATTCGCTCGGCGTGAAGCGACATCGTCTCATCGCTGTGCTCGACGGGTCCGATATCGCCGGAGAAGAGGACGGAGCTGGTTTTGCCTTCGGCGCTCGCAACGACGCGGAAAGCGCATGCGCCTAGGAGGTGTGATGTCGGTGCAGCCTGGATCGTGACATTATGCTCAAGGATCACAGGTGCGCCCGGTTGTACGTATTTGGCTGAACGCAGGGCCTCGAGGGCGCGATCGAGGCTGGCTTCGTCGGCAGGGTTATTGCCCTCCCTTGCTTCGATGCGACGACTGTCGGGCAGGGCGATTTCAGCTAACTTAGCGGTTTCTTGCGAACAGATGATCTGCCCTTTGAAGCCGGCCTGGAACCAGCGGGGTAGATGATTAATGTGGTCGCCGTGCGCATGCGTGAGGATGATTCCAGAGAGCTTATCTGGGGTGCAGTCACGCGGCAGGTTCCGTGGCAGGGCTAGCTGCTCGTCGTCGTCTTCACCTTGGGTCGCGCCGCAGTCTACCGCGTAGATGTTGCCGCTAGCCTTGACCTTGAAGAAATGGCAGGAGCCAGTGACCGTCGTGAGGGCACCATGGAACTTGAGCAGCAGGGGCATCCCCGCAGGAAAATACCCTGTCGACCTAGGACAACCTCATTTGAATAAACGCTGTATAAAGTCACATTATTGAACTTGTTGAGGGTCTGGCAGTCTTTAACCTGTGAGAAATAGGTCATGCCCATCACCGCGCAGCAGAAGAAGGCCATCGGCTTTAATCAGGCCGGGTGGCGATCCGCTAAGCACCTTCGGCAGGCCGCGGAGGCCGCCCGTGGTAAGCCTGGGGTATCCTTCTTGCACGACCTAAGCCATGCCAGGAAGGTGGGTTGGGTCGAGGTCCAGAAGCCGGAGTGGGCCAAGGAAAGGTATTACCGTCTGACGGAAAAGGGACGTACCTATCTGGCTAAGCATAACTTTGCATCAGCCACTGCCGCCTTCCGCTTATCTGAAGCCTTGAAATTGTCGGCTAGTCGGGCGGAGCTGCAGCGTCTCGGCTGGTATAGCATCAAGCATGTCGGCGAGGTTGAGGCTGAATTGCTGGAAAAAGGCTATTATCAGTCGGCCGTTTTCTTGCGCGCGCAGCGGAAGTGTCGTTACTACCGACTTACGCCACTTGGCAAGAAATGGGCTAAAAGTCATTATCTCAAGCGACTCGAACAGGAGCTGAGGCGCAAGTTCAAGGAACTGCGATCATGGGAAGAAAAACGTTACGCAGGCTATATCGCCAATCCAGAAAAGCTGGTTCGGGCCTGGAGTTGGTGAACCCTGGTTAGAAACATGAGCGACATCTTTCCGCAGCCCAAGTCCATCGACAGCGCGCTGTCGGACGCTCTTGGTCACTATGTCTACCTTTTGATCGATCCTCGTGATGGGAAGATTTTCTATGTCGGAAAAGGGGTTTCGGACCGGTGCTTGCAGCATGATCATCCGGATGATGGGGCGCAGAAGGCAGCCTGGATTGCCGAGATCAAGGCCGCTGGTCTGGAGATCAAGGTGGAGATCGTCCGCCACGGACTGGCCTCCAAGGAGGAAGCCTTCCTGGTCGAGAGCGCAGTCATCGACCTCTTGGGCGTCGACAATCTGACGAACAAGGTGCGTGGACATGGCGCGACCGACTTCGGGCGGGCAAGCCTCGCCGATCTGGCCGCCCGCTACGCGCCAGAGGAGGCGGACATTCTTCACCGCGTGGTCTTCGTAAAGTTGGCGGATACTTATCGGAAGGGCATGTCCGCTGATGACCTCTATGAGTCAGCTCGAGGGGTCTGGAATCTAAGCGTAGAAAAAGCCCAAGATTATGCGTATGTTTTAGCTTTGTGGGAAGGGCTTGTCGTGGAGGTTTACCACGTGATGCGCTGGCAGCCGGCGAATCCTGCAAACTATCGTATGCGTATCCGGAAAGATTTACTACCGGCTCACTTTATTCCCCGCCACGGGGTCCAGTGCACAGAATTTGAAGGCGTGGTCGCCGCAGAAGTAATCCGTAAGCTCTACTTAGGTAAGTCTGTCCGGAAGCAATTCGATGTCGGTGCGCAGGCCAATTGTAAGTACGGGCCCGACGTTTAGATGTTCCGGGACGAATAACCCACTGATTCGCAATGGGGTCTGCCCCCATTGGCGCTTCGCCGGAATTTCCGCCATCACCAGCCGTATGGCGCCTTCGATGCCGAATAGTAACATCCGTCCGAAGCGATTATTCACTTGGCTCATGAGCACATGAAAGGCGCCTCAAAAGGACCATCGATCCTTTGGGCTTTCGTTGATGGCGAGGTGGTGTCCGGGTTGATCGTCCTACGCTCCACCCTTCGGGCTCTGGTTGCGAGAGTTGTTCGAAACGGCCAACTATCCCCGGTGGCCAACGGAGGAATGGCGGCTCAGGAGCCGTGTCAGACGAGGGTCTTCGTCCAATATCTTCTACTGCGAGCTTATCACTTGCACTGTGTAGGCGTTCACATGGTCCACCGCGCTGCCGGTGACTTTGAGGTCGTCGGGGATATCGACGCCCGAGTTCGCCGCCAGGATGCGCAGGTAGTCCGACTTGACGGCGAAATTGACGTTCTGCGGCAGGCTGCCGGATTCCTTGAGCGTCAGACGGTAGTTCAGCGTCGCCACGACTACTCCGACGATCCGGCCATCGGCCAGCGCCAGGGGTCCGCCGCTGTTGCCGGGTTGGATCGGGGCGGAGATCTGGATGACGCGCTTGTCGTCGCCGATTCCCGAGAGCGCGCTCACGTCTCCCGAGGTGTATTTGGCTTCGGTGCCGAGGGCGTCCGGGAGCGGGAAGCCGATGGCGAAGACCTTGTCGCCGATCTTGGCCTTGGTCGAACTGGCGATAGGGGGCGGCAGGGTCGGGGTGTGTTTTTCGAGCTTCCATCCTTCGACCTCCAAGATCGCCAGATCGTTAGCGGCGTCGCTTACGATCATCTTCGCCGGAAGCTTCTTCTTGAGTGCGGGTACGTAGACCTGGAAGGACTTACCTCCCTCGATCACATGATGATTCGTGAAGACATGTCCCTCGGCGGTGAATACCAGGCCCGAGCCGGTCACGATGCGGCTTTTCCGGTCTTCTTTGCGCGGTCCGCCGGAGTTCCCCTTGCCCATCTGATCGGAGCTCCATCCTTCCTGCAGCTCTTCTATTTCACGACGTGAATCCAAGGCCAGCATGATGGATCGCGCGATCACCGATGCCTTGGAGTAAGAGAACATGGCCGATTCTTCGGGCCGCACGTTGTTAAGGTTGTTTTTGGCGACTTCGTCGCCTTTGGCGGCGGCGACCATGTAGAGTGCCACGCCCAGCGTCCGGTCAGCGAGAACTCCCGACCCGGGTATCAGGCAGAGAGCGGCGTAGTTGTTCATGCTTCCGACGTGCCCCTGGGCCGAGCTAACGCGGAGGTATTTGGCCATCAGTGCCGGCGATTTTTCAACCCCGAGGCCCTCGTTGTATAAATGCGCGAGCAAGGCGGCCGCGTAGGAGCGGGCTTCACTGTCCCCTTCGTAGGCAAGCTCCGCATAAGTCCTCGCTTGGTCGTAAGACTGCCGTACGCCTTCTCCAGCCATATAGGCAGAGGCTAGGCGCATGTAGGCCCCGGAGTGACGTTGCTCGGTCGCCTTGAGCCAGCATTCGACGGCCTTCTCATTGTCCACCCTGGTGCCGATGCCGAAATGGTAGGCGTCCCCCAGGCGCGTCCATCCCAGACGGGTGCCTTTCTCGGCGGACGATTGGAAAAGCTGGAACGCACGTGCCTCGTCCTTCGGGGTGCCTGTGCCTTTGCTCAAGAGGAAGCCCAGCATGACTTCAGCATAACCGTCGCCGGTCTGGGCGGCCTCATTCACGAGGCGGAAGCCTTCGGTGATCGAGGCCTTGGTGCCGTGTCCGCGCGTGTAGAGCAGGCCCAGGAAAGCCATGCCCTTGGGGTGCTTCTTTTCGGCTGATTTCTTGGCCCATGCCACGGCTTCATCCGCGTCCTTCGCCGTGCCGGCGCCGTAGTCATGACATATGGCCAGGTAGAACATTCCCAGGGGGTCTCCGGCGTCGGCTGCTCGCTGGAAGATGCGGAAGGCCTCGTCTTCATCCCGACTCCGCCCGATCCCCTCGCGTGCGCAGATGCCGGCCTTGATCAGGGCGGCGGCATCGCCGGCCTCGGAGGCCTTCTTGATGGCCGGATAGTCGGCCGCCGTAGGGAAGGATTCCGGGCCCGCCGTGGCATCGACGGCGAAGGCCGTCAGCAGGAAGAGCATGGCATGTCGAAAGAAGGCGTTCATGTCTGAGGGCAGATTGCCCAAGGCTCCCTTGCGTGGCTAGGGGATAGTGAAGGTTCTTGTTGGCCAAGCCCCTCGATCGGCTCATTGATATTCTTATGGCGAACAGCGCCGAAGATATCCGCCGATGGGAAGCCGCCGCCGCCAAGGGCGACCTGGCCTCCCAGCACCTGCTCGCCCTCGCCCTACGGGCGGGTGACGGCGTCGCGCCGGACAAGGAGCGGGGCACGACCCTGCTTTTCGAGGCCGCGGAGAAGGGAGAGAAGGATGCGATGGCGAGCGTGGGCGTGGCTTATTACTTCGGCGACGGCGTCCCGAAGAACCATCGTCTGGCGATGAAGTGGTATCTGGCCGGCGCCGCCGCCGGATCCGCCTATGGCGTCTGCAACGTCGGCGACTTGTTCGATGACTCCGATGAATTTCCCAAGAATCCCATCGAAGCGATGGCGTGGTTCGTCTGCAGCTTGGATCAGATCGATGCGGCCTGGGATCGCATGAGGCTGATCGCAGGCCAGCTGTCCGAGCAGGGGCTCGATACCTCGGCTTTGAGGGCGAAGCAGATCTACGACGCCCTTAGGGCCGGCGGGCCCCTGGAATTGACGGGGGACTTCAAGCCGGCTTCGGCGCCAGGTGAAGAATCCGCCGGCTCGGAGCGAGGGCCGGTGACGCTGCTGAGCTTCCTCGCCCGCTTCCATCATTATTGCGGGACAAATCATTCGGCAGCCCTCCTGCGGCACGAACTGCTCAAAGGAGAATCCTCGATTTATCTTCCGGCCGCCGATCCGCTTCCCGGTGAGCCGGAACTAGGCGCCGGCCAGATGCGCCTCGGTTGCCTAGGAAAGGACGAACAGGAGCGCACGGCGTTGTTCGTCTTCGACGACGCCATCCTGGCGCGTGAGAAGTTCGGACGAGAGAAGAGCTATGCGGTTCCGCCTAGCACATTGCGTGAGCTCATCGGCAAGCTGGGCGTCCAGCGCGTGGTGCTCAACGCCGGCCTGCCTGACGCCTGGATCTGTGACCTTCATCTCGATGCTCCGGCAGCCGCCACTCCGCCTCCGGTGAAAGACCCTGAAGACCCCGAGGGTTATTACAAATTGCTGGGCGTAAGACCTTCGGCGACAGATACACAGATCATGGAGGCCTACGAGCGATTCAAAAAGAAGCACGAGAACGACCAGGAAGCCTTGAGTCGTGGCGAGGCAGCTTATGCCGTCCTGAGAGACCTGTTTCGCCGAGCTGAGTATAACAAGGATCACTCGGAGCGTACCAAGATTGACGCCCGCAACGCCAGAAGCATCGAGGATGCCTTCGCGCTGGCCAGGAGCGAAGAGGCGAGGAGGGCATACCTCCCCGAAAATATCAGCTTGGGTTACGAGGACCTCAGTCGAGCCAAGAACACCGGAAGCTCCTGCATGCTCCCGTTCGTGCTCTTCCTTGCGACGATGGCCTGGGTGCTCTGGTGATGCCTAGCGCGGCTGTCAGACCCCCGTCGCCAGCCGGATCTTCTTAGTCAGCCTGGAGCCGCCACGGTAGATGAGGAGTTCGATCTCCCGGCCGCGGTTTTTGTCCAGTAGCTCGCCGAATTGCTCATCATCAACCGGGACCTTTTGGCCGTTGAATTCAAGGACACAGTCGCCTTCGTAAAGGTCCGCGGCGAAGGCGGGGCTGCGGCGTATGACAATAGTGACAACGAGGGCGTTGTTGGTGCCGACGACTCGCGCCTCCTCGGCCGTGACGGGTCGGCGGTTGATGCCCAAGATCGGCTTATTCCAGTTCTTCTTGAGGTAGACCGCGACATAGTCCTGCCTGACGATCGTGACCGGAACGACCGTGGTAGAGTAGGTGCCTGTGCTGTAGCTGTTGGCCGTGCCGTAGAAGCTGCTTCCGTTGGAGCCGTAGCCGCTCACATAAGTCGACGTTTGAGTGCCAGGATTGAACTGCG
>JACCDV010050432.1_pt1 | contig 27749 bp, 26 predicted proteins | sample 7446131 | NCBI WGS metagenome assembly JACCDV01 (sample SAMN15323448, study PRJNA562643) | freshwater metagenome | isolation source: river surface water | place: USA:Blue River Watershed | collected 2017-08-17 | reverse complement strand
TTATCTTAGGCGTCTATTACGCCAAGTCCGGGCGCATGGATGAGTCTATCGATGTTTTTGCAAAAGCATTAGATTTTGATTCCAATCATGCGGGGGCATTAATGAATACAGGGTCGCTTTATGAGGCTAAACAAGATTTTAAAACAGCGGCGGATTTTTATCGCCGGGTTCTACAAAGCCCGCAGGCAACGGAATTCCAGCGTCGCTTTGCGGCAGAGCATCTAACATTAATTAGTGGAAGAGTTTAAATCCTATGTGGTCATTTATCCAGCATCAAGATAACCGTGATTTTTTCAGGTTTTGGTTGTCTCAATTAATTTCCCAGTTTGGCGATAGGGTACACCAAATGGCCTTGGTTGGCCTGATTGCGGTGCGGGCGCCAGGATCTACCTTTGAGTTAGCCAAACTATTAAGCTTTACCATCATTCCGGTTTTCATTATTGGGCCAATTGCCGGTGTGTTCGTTGACCGTTGGGACAGGCGCACGACGATGTTTGTGTGTGACCTTATCCGCGGTGCCTTGGTGCTGGCCATTGCATTTTATTTCATGCACCTGCCTGATTTATGGCCGCTTTATACGGCAGTTTTCTTAATTTTTACTTTCAGCCGTTTTCATGTTATTGCCAAGATGTCATTTATTCCTCAATTAGTGCGCCCTAATGATTTGCATATTGCTAATTCACTGGTGACAACCACTGGGATGATTGCCTTGGTGCTAGGCGCTTTGCTTGGTGGTTATATCGTCGAGTATGTAGGGGCCAAGGGCGGTTTTATTTGGGATGCAACGACCTTCTTTATCTCAGGGTTATTAGTTATTAGTATTAGTTCGGTGCGTCGTTGGCGCATTAATCGTGAAGGGATTATGCGCAACACCAAGGAAATGGTGCGGGCCCAGAAAACAGTGTGGACTGAAATCATCGAGGGGGTCCGCTACATCAGCCGTCAGAGGCAGATTCGTTTTATTTTTATTATGATGTCGGTATTATTTGCCGCCGCTGGCGCGGTCTATGTGGTTATTATTGTTTTTGTTCAGCAAGCGTTTAATAGCGTCACAAAGGATTTGGGATTTTTAGCTGTGCCCTTAGGCATAGGTTTATTTGTAGGCTCCTTGGCTTTTGGTAAATGGGGAGGGAGGGTTTCTAAATTCAAGACGATGTTTCTTTCCCTAGTTTTAGGGGGTTTATTGATTGCTCTCTTTGCGGCCTTGGTGGAAGGGACGCATAACCGTAATTTAGCTGTAGCCTTGGTTTTCATTTTAGGGTTAGTCAGCGGGCCAGTGGTAATTGCTTCTAATACTATTTTGCATCAAGTCTGTGATTCCCAAATGTCAGGCAAGGTCTTTGCGGCCCTTGAATTTGTCATGCATTTAGCCTTTTTGGGTGCCATGTTGGCGACTTCTTTAATTGCTGAGTCGATACCGCGGGCATGGATTTTAATTGCAGTTGGTGTTATATTTACCATTATTGGTTTTATTGGATTATTTAAAAGCCGCCATTGGAAGGGAATTACATGAACTTCGCCGTCTTAGCATCTGGGAATGGGAGTAATTTGCAAGCGATTATCAAGGCCGTAGCCGCCAAGAAAATTAAGGCCAAATTAGTTGCAGTGGTCAGTGATAAGGCGGATGCCTTTTGCTTGGAGCGTGGCCGCAAGGCGAAGATTGCCTCATACTATATTAACCCCAAGGATTTTGCCAGCAGGGAAGCTTTTGACCGCCGGGTTGTTGGGCAATTACAAGAAGCCGAGGTTGATTTTGTTGTGCTTGCCGGGTATATGCGCCTCTTAAGCCCCTATTTTATCAAGCAATATGAAGATAAGATCCTCAATATCCATCCCAGCCTCTTACCTGCCTTTAAAGGCACGCAGGCTATCAAGGATGCCTTTGATTATGGGGTCAAGGTAACGGGCCCTACGGTGCATTTTGTCGTCGATGAAATGGATGCTGGGGCAATTATCATGCAAGCGCCCCTTGAGATTACTTCCAAGGACACCCTAGAAACGCTTTCAGCAAAAATTCACAAGGCTGAGCATAAAATCTACCCTCAAGCCATCGATCTGTTTGCGCGCGGCAAACTGCATCGGGATGGCCGCCGTGTCAGTATTCGCTAGGTTTCTTTTCTTGATTAGTCTTGCTGCTATTATCGTCAGGGATGTTTACCTTGCCGTTTTCAAAGACGATGCGGATAAGCTTGCCTTTTGAGCCGGCCGTGTTGCCTTGGGGCTTGTCATCGCCAAAGGCGGTTAACTGGTCCTTGGTGAAAATAAATTTCTTATTCAAGCGCAGGTTGTTTAAACGGATTTCTGTAAATTCATTGAATTGATAATAACGTGTGGTGTCTGCTACGATTGAGATAATTGCATCATCAAAATCCGGTTCGGGGGGGAAGTCAGAACGTTGAAATTTGAATTGGATGCGGTTGTTGATTTGACGGCTTAAGAATTCCCCCATGGTGATGTCTTTAAAGTCAATATGTGATCCGATTTCATCGCCGATAAATGATTGCCCGCCCTTGGTGTCTGCCAAGAAACGTTTCATATATTCATCGTAGGGTAAATCTCCACTCATGTAGCGTTTGAAGTCTTCTAAGTAGAAGGTGCTGCGCGTTTCAATGCCTTTCTTAATGTCGGTGACGATGATGACCACAAAGCGCGGCTCTTGTTCCTTGGGATCTGGTTTAGCGCTAAAGAAGCTGTCGGTAATGGCGGTGAACAAGTTATTTTGGGTCTTTGAATAACTTTCCGTATAGGCTGAATTATATCCGTAGTCTTCTTTGGAAGATTTCTTTTTGTCGATAATATCGTATTCAATGTTAAACCTTCCAGCCGCTAAATTAATTTCCAGAAATTGCACATTGAATTTTTGTTTAGCAGGATCTTCCGGCATGCTTTGGTTATTTTCTTTCTGTGCTTCATAGTCAAAGATAGGCTTGTCGGTAGGCAAATAAACATAGAGGGTTTGCCCAACCATGCGGGTGACCACCTGCAGTTCAAATTCTTCGCGGCATTTGGCTTCAAATTTCTTTTGGGCGGCTGTAATGGTAATGGGGGCGGCGTCTTCCTTTTTGGCGCAAGAGGTAAGCAGGCTTACGCCTAAGGCTAAGAGTAAGAATACCGCAACGGAGTTAAACCGTCGGGCGAGCTGCCGGTGTAAGGCCGAATTTTTGGAAAACCGCTTCGATATCATCGTATTCTAATTCTTCTTTATTATAAAGTTCTTGGGCAAAGTAATCCAAGAGTTCGCGTTTTTCAATTAAGATTTGTTCCACTTCTTTAATACAGCTTTGCAGGATATCTTGGATGTCGTTATCCAGGGTTTCTTTTGTCTTTTCTGAGATTTGGTGGTACTTGTCAGTGAAAAGGAAGTCGCCGACTAAGCCGCTTTTGCCCATGCCGTAGGAGCGTACCATGCGTGAGGCGATATTCATGGCATGATAGAAATCAGCACCGGGCCCGCCGCCTACACCTTGGGAGGTGGTGCCAAATTTAATGCGTTCAGCCGCGTAAGCTGCGACCGAGCGTTTAATATCTGCCATCAATTCTTCCTTGTTGGCGGAAGAATATTCCTCCTTAGGGGAGCTAAACACCGCCCCATAAAAGCCTTTACGCGGGATAATGCTGGCCTTGATAACATCGTCGGATGGATGGAGTAAATAGCCGATGATTGCGTGTCCCGCTTCATGATAGGCGGTCCATAGCTTAGATTTATCCGAGCGTTTGATATTTGATTTCATCCCAAAGGCAATGCGGTCATAGGCGCCGGAGAGGTCCTTCATGGTGATTTTATCGCGGTTCTCGCGCATGGCTAAGATGCTGGCTTCACGCACCATGTAATCAATGTCGGCTGGAGAAAACCAAAGGGTTTTACGTGCCAAGATATCGATATTAACCGACACATCGGTATCAGCAACAACTTTTTTCAGATAGAAATTAAAAATATCTTTACGTTCTTTTAAGTTAGGGCGGGTGACGTAGATCTTACGTTCAAAACGTCCGGCGCGCATGATGGCGTCATCCAGGTCGCTTTCCGTGACGTTGGTGGCGGCAATCGCGATAATATTATTTTCTGCCTTACGTAAACCATCGAGTTCGGTTAAGAATTGGTTGATGGTGGCGTTATTGCTGGTGGCACCGCCAAAGCCAACATCAGCGACGCGCGGACGGGCAAAAGAATCGATTTCATCAATGAAAATGATACAGCCGCCTTCCATGGAGGCGAGCGCGCGGGCTTGTTTGAAGAGTGATTTCATGCGCGCGGCACCTTGCCCGACGAACATGCCAACGAAGTCTGAACCAACCGCGGAAATAAATGGCAGTCCTGCCTCGGTGGCAATGGCCTTGGCTAAATACGTTTTACCGCAGCCAGGAGGCCCAAACATAATGGTTCCCTTAACAATCTTGCCGCCGATTTTTTTAACCAAGCTGCGGTCTTTTAGGAGATTAACGATTTCCCCAGCTTCTAATTTGGCTTCATCCATGCCAATAACATCGTCCATCTTGACATTAACCTTCACCTTATTTAAATCAAGGGTTCCCATTTTTCCAGTTGCGCCACCGCTCATTAACCAATAATACATCCCAAAGGAAAGAGGGACTTGGATTAAGGTAACGAAGATAAACATGATAAGGCTTTGGCCCATTTGGGCGGAAATATTACGGCGGGAGAAGGATTCCAATTGATCGTAATTAGCATTGGATACGGTCATGTATTGGATCAGCCATGCGATAAGGCAAACGGATACAGATATAATCAGGAGCCGCAACCAATAAAGCTGTACAAAAATCAGGAGTTTCCGCCACATATTAAGTCCTTTGTTAGCAAGGGGATATAAAATACATTTGAATCAAGGGTAACATATGAAAACTCTTAAGTCAAACCACACGCAGGAATTCTTCCCCTTGACTCGGCCAATAAACTATGATATCTTGTGCAGTCTTTTGAAAGCCCTGTTATTTATTTTTAACAATTTTTATCCAAGGACATGTATGTCGAAAATCAAATCCATCAAAGCCCGCGAAGTTATTGATTCCCGTGGTAACCCAACTGTTGAAGTCGATGTTTTATTGAGCTCAGGCGCCTTTGGCCGTGCCGCTGTTCCATCAGGCGCGTCGACCGGTGAGCATGAAGCGATTGAATTGCGCGATGGCGATAAGAATCGTTTTAAGGGTAAGGGCGTGTTAAAGGCCGTTAATAATGTGAATACGACGGTAGCGAAGGCTGTTAAAGGTAAGGAAGCTGATTTTCGCGCGATTGATGCGTTAGTGATTAAATTAGACGGTACTGAAAATAAGGGTAAATTAGGGGCAAATGCGATTTTAGGCGTTTCAATGGCTGTGGCCAAGGCTGCAGCGAATGAAAAGAAGCTTCCTCTATATAGATATATCGGTGGTTCTAAGGCTTGCGTCTTGCCTGTTCCCTTGATGAATATTATCAACGGCGGGATGCATGCGGATAATAATTTGGATGTGCAGGAATTCATGATTATGCCGGTTGGTGCGCCAACCTTTACCAAGGCCATGCAAATGGCTTGCGAAGTTTTTCACTCGCTTAAAAGTATCTTACATGACAAGCACTTAGCAACTTCTGTTGGTGATGAAGGCGGTTTTGCGCCGAACCTCAAAAGTAATGAAGAAGGCTTGGATGTGATCATTGCTGCGATTGAAAAAGCTGGTTATAAGCCGGGCAAGGATATCTTTATTGCGCTGGATGCGGCCGCATCTTCCTTCTATAAGGATGGCAAGTACAGCTATAACGGTAAGAATGTTTCCTCTAGCGATATGATCGAAACCTATGCTAAGATGGTAGCTAAGTACCCGGTTGTTTCGATCGAAGATGGTTTATATGAAAACGATTGGTCTGGCTGGAAGGCCTTAACTGATAAATTAGGCAAGAAGACGCAGTTGGTGGGCGATGATCTTTTCGTGACCAATGTCAAGCGTTTGCAACAAGGTATTAGCTCTAAAACGGCTAACGCTATATTGATTAAGGTTAATCAAATCGGTTCCTTGTCTGAAACCCTGGATTCGATTAATTTAGCTAAGAAGAATAATTACCATTCAATTATGTCGCATCGTTCTGGTGAGACTGAAGATGTAACAATTGCTGATTTAGCCGTGGCCACCAATGTCGGGCAGATTAAGACTGGTTCCTTGTCCCGCACGGATCGTTTGGCTAAGTACAATCAATTATTACGCATCGAAGAAGAATTAGGTAAGAAGGCGGTTTACGCCGGCCGTAATTGGCAAAAGATATTTTAATTGTCGTTCCCGCGAAGGCGGGAATCCAGTTATGTTAAAAAACGCTCTTTCATTGTTTGTTTTTACTCTTGTTATTTTGGTGTTATTTTTGCCGTCGTATAGCAAGATGCAGGACTTGAAGCAGAAGAATGAAGATTTTGCCCGTCGGATTGCAGAATTAGAACGTAAGACAGTTCGGTTGGGGAATGAAAAGAATTTGCTGGAGACCGACCCAGAATATTTAGAAAAAGTCGGCCGCGAAAAGATGGGATTAATTCGCGAGGGTGAAAAAGTTTACAAGATTGTACCGGCAAAGCAGTAAGATAATATCGCGGGGTGGAGCAGCCCGGTAGCTCACCAGGCTCAGTAAAATGGGCGTCCAGTTAGGAAACTAATTGGAAGATCACCTGTCAAATTCGGGGAAGCCTAATAAGGTAATCCCGAGCCAAGCTCATCAATGTCATTCCCGAATGTTTTTGTCGGGAATCCAGAGATGGGAAGGTGTAGAGACTAGATGGCAGGCATCTGAAACTAAGGGAAACTTTAGATAGATGAAGGGATAGTCCAGACCACGAATGTCGTCGAAAGGCGAGAGCGGCGAAAGTCGAAGTGGTATGCATAACCTGGGGGTCGCAGGTTCAAATCCTGCCCCCGCAACCATTAGAAAATCCTTAGTTTCCGACGGAGACTAAGGGTTTTTTATTGCCTTTCTTCATTCCATCAATTACTATCTATTTATACAAATTTAGCCTAATTTTGGCACAAAGTTGGCACATATTTGGCACATATTTGGCACAAAGGTTAGATGGCATGTCCAAACACAAAGATCAACATTTCGTTCCTTCTTCCTATCTTAAGGCTTGGTGCGATCCCCATACGCCCGAAGGATGGACTCCTTATACTTGGGTTATTAGTAAGGATGGGAAGAATTCTAAAAAGAAGGCCCCGGAAAGCATTTTTACTGAAAGCGAGATGTACACAATAAAAATGGAGGATGGGCAAAGAGATTTATCATTGGAAAAGGGTTTGAGTCAATTAGAGGGTGAGTTCGTCAGAATAAGAAAGAAAAGGCTCAGTAGAAGGCAAAAATTGGATGTTACTGAGCATGTTAAATTATGCGCTTTCATCGCAGCCATGCACTCAAGAACACAAATAAAAAGAGACCATTTTAAAAGTCAATGGAAGGAACCATTGGAGATGATGGAATCCATGAAGGATTGGGCAAGGACTGCTACAACGAAAGAAAGACGAAGATCTTTGAGTCGTTCCTCAAAAGATAGTGAAGGCTTGTCTTATGAAGATGTAAAGGCTTTATACGACAATCCGATACAAAACATGTTGCCGTCATTGGTTTCTATAGAAACGCCCTTAATAAGCAAACTTGACATGGCTGTTTTCTGCTACGAAGATGCTATCGGTTTTATTACGTCAGATAATCCTTGCATATGGTATGACCCTCAGAGCTGTAAGCGTCCACCATTTTATAGAGGCCCGGCGCTTTGTTACGATACAATTGAAATAACTATGCCGATTTCGCCTAGTCAATGTGTTTTTCTTAATAGGCAAGGTTTTAATGGGTATATCGATGCGAACAGCCAATTACTAGACGCATTGAACAGCCGAATTCGCTACTACGCAAACGAAAGCATTATTGTTAGGAAAGATTACAAGAAGGCTGCTTGGTTTGATGTAGGGATTGAACCTAAGGGTCGCTCTTGTGTGTTTGGAGCTGGACTATTCTCATTTTAAAAAACGACCCCCACCCGGTCTTATTCAGACGGGGCACAGCATCTGGTCCACTTGCGCCGGTCTTGCCTATAAGAAGATTAGAAGTTAATGAGCTTCGAAAGAGAGATTTTGAAAGCTTTGGCGAGTTTTTCTAAGGTATCTAGTTTTGCGGATGGGGCTTTTGAGCTTTCAAGGAGTTGAATGTGCTTATAGTCAACCCCTGAGAGTTCGGCAAGCTTTTCTTGCGTCAAATTATGCTCTGCTCTCAAATCTTTAATACGTTTTGCTAGTTTTTGATTCACCGTAGCCATACGGTGAGAATATGATAGAATATGGGCAATGAACACCTTATAGATACGGTGATTATAGAAGTTGAAAGGAGAAGAATCATGAGTTTTTGGGATTGGTTAAATGCTTCAAATGACGGCAGTAGATTCTGGTATGGGCGTCGGGTAACAGTAATGATCATAGTGTTTGTTGCATTTCCAATGATCCTTTATATGTTTATTGCCTATCCAACTCCTTTGAAGCAAGATGATGACTCTTTCCAGTTTGGATTCTGGGTGTTATCAATTTCTTATTATATTGGCATGTGGCTCTGGTTTAAGTTTTGCACGACGAAAAAACATCTAAATAAATTATTAGATATTCTTCTCCTTGATAATGAGGAGGAAGCAAAGCAGGTCTTTTATTCTGCAAGAGATTGTTTGAAGAAATCAAAAACCAATTATTCTCTGAGAGATACGGGTGTGAATAGAATTAAGTGGTTTGGAATTTATGATTAATAATAAGCGACAAGCTAGTTTCTTACGACCCCTTATTAACTGATTTTACCTTGTTTTTGGTAGGAAAAAAGGAAACGGCCTGATGTGGCAGAATATAAATAAGACTCCATTAATATTCGTAATCTTTATGCTTTTGATAGCGACCTTTATAGACTTACCATATGCGTATTATATTTTATTGCGATGGTTTGTTTTTGGCGTCATGTGTTATGTTGGTTCAGTAGGGTTTGAAATGAGAAGTACTGCTATTTGGGCGTGTGTAGTGGTTGGGCTCATATTCAATCCTTTCGAACCGATTCATCTTGATCGTTCAACATGGCAATTAATTGATATTGTTGTTGCCACAGTCTTTCTAGTTTATTTGTTTTCTTGGTGGAGGGAAGCGAAACAAGATATAAAAGGGCACAACAGTAAATAGAGAGCGGTGCTGCAGCGTAGTCTTTTGAAAGCCTTTCTTGAAAGTCTTAATGGCACAAATTGGCACATTCCGCATTCATCTCACCCCGAAATGCTTATATTTCAGATATTTATGAAGCCTTTGTATCAGGTTCCTAGCCTGAAGGGCGGATTAATTGAGAGATAAAGAGAAATGGTAGTAAGTTCAGAATAGATATCAGTTTGATAGATCTTTAAAATAAAGGAACAATTTTTATTGGTTATGATATACTTTTCCTATGTTAGAAGCTAAAAATTTCCAAGTATTTTCATATCAAATAGCACTTTTCACACCTTCTTTGAATTTTTCTCCTAATAAAATTCATATTGCTTTAGCGGGGAAATATGGAGAAATTTTAAACGGGGATCCTGTACTGTGGCCTATTCCCGAAGATGCTCCCAAGGAAATCCCAAGAATCATTCTTTCAAGCAAAGATGAGAAATTCAAACTGGAGATTGCTAATAGTAGAATAAATCTTTTTAGACATAGAATTAAAGATGAAAACGATGAAATTAAATTTTCGTCTTTTTTAGCCATGGGAATTTCAATTTTTAGCGATTATTTAGAATGTACTTCTGCAAAAGTCGGAAGAATAGCAGTAGTCACTAGACGGTTCTTGCCGACTGAAAATCCGGGTCTTACTTTAGCTAAACATTTTTGTAAGGAAAGTTTCTGTTCAGACAATTCTGGGAAATCTCCTTTTAATAGACCTGAGAACTTTGAGCTTCATGCGCATAAGAATTATCCACTTCCCCACAGTTCTATAATAGTGAATAGTTGGGTAAGATGTAAAAGTGGAACTTTAATGGATATTAACCAGCCAATTATTTTAGTAGAACAAGATTTAAATACATTGACCGAGAATGCAGATAAGGTTGATTATAAGATTGAACAAATTCAAAGTTTCTACGAAGAAGCTTTTGATGAACAAAATGATATTTTAAAGAAATATTTCTAATGACAAGAATCTTAGAATTAAAAGAAGTTGAACAGAATTTTCCTCCAATAGATTTGGGCTTGGCGGGTACAACTGTGACCCTTACTGAGCACATTCCTTTTGCAGCTACACGTGCCTTTCCTTATCAAGTTGAAAGAAATAGCAAATTAGAGAGGCTTACCAACACTGATGCAGCTGATCCCTATAATTTAGTTGTTTTTAATTATGGTAGAAATGTCACTATTGCAAGATGTGATAGAGGCAGATTATTTACTATAGCCATAGATGATAGAAAAGCATACCATTCAGCAGAGGCTGGATATTTGTATGGGAGAATTAAGAATACAAGAACACAGAACTTAATTGAACCAGTAAATATAGAGAAGGCAAAGATTGGTTTGCATCAAATAATGCATAGGTTGCGAAAATTTGCTGATTTAGAAGATGGGTGGGACACCTACGATGCTAAGCCTATAGAAAGAAAGACAATTAATCGTGCAATAGAGTTTTTCTGTTCTTTGCTTTATAAAAATAATTACAAAACTCTTCCAATACCATTCGTAACGCCTTTAAATGATGGAGGAATACATTTTGAATGGAAAACATGTTTCAAAGAATTTCATCACACTATCCCAGAGAATGAGTTAGATCCGTATACTTTCTATAAATTAGAAAGAATCGCAATTGATAAGGCTGTAGAAGAGGAGAAAGAGACTTACGATATAAATGAAATTGTAAATATTATAAGTAATTGGCTTTATAAAGAGTAATAACCTGTTGAGGTTATCTGCAAACGTGTCCAATCAAAATATCCCTTCTGAAGACTTTCTATACAAAAGAGTTCCTCCGTTACATTATAATTTTGACGAAGACAGGGTAAGTGCGGGAGCTTTTAAGACTAGTCGTCTAAAGCAGTCAGTTAATTGGGATAAGTATTCTTCTGAAGACCATACTTTAGCTGGGTATCCATCTAATACGGGCTTACTCAAAATACAAGCAGGAGTTCCAAGGGAACAAGATTTAGAAGTTGTTTACGATCCTCTTGAATACCCGGAAGATCCAAGTAAAAATAACCTTGCACACACACATATTCAGGGAAAGAATTTAAATAAAGAAAAGTGCGCCAGATATTTAGCGGATAATTCAAAGATATTAAAGAAACCCTTGCAGTAATAAGTTAGTTATCATGGACTGGCACAAATTAGGCATTAATTTTTCTATTATATTTTAACCCTAATAATTTCAGCAACTTATAACTCAGATCTTCTCTCTCATAACCTGGGGGTCGCAGGTTCAAATCCTGCCCCCGCAACCTATAAGAAAGCCACAGATCATATTATGATTTGTGGCTTTTTTATTAATAATTCAATGTGTCCCGGTTTTTTTATTCCTGAAAATAGCTTCTTACGTCTTCACGGGCTAGGTAGTAGAGCACGATGATTTGGGATAGGAAGCTGAAGATGAAGGGAAACCAATAGGTTGAGCAAGCATTAAAGATTTCCAAGAATGAGCAGCTAAGGGCATTAGAGAGCAATAACAGCATGGCAATAACCATGATGATGGATGTCATGGTGCCGATTAGGAACAGCAAGAGGAAGAAAAGGGTTCTCCAGCATCGATTGCTGTAGCGCAGGATGCCGATGCCAAGGGCTAATGAAGCAGCCATTAAGGCCAAGGGGGCAATGATGGTCAGCCAGGTTTTGAATTCAGCAAGCGGCACGGTGTAATGATTTTGTTCAATTCCCAAGAATCCTAAGAACATAAAGAATACGCTAAAGAGAAAACAATATATCGCAATGAGAAGAACGCTGGTAGGCCTATCCATTTATTTCCCTTTCCATAGAAAAATTACCCCTTAGTGATGCATTATACATAATCTTTAGCCAATCAAGAATTACTTCTATAACTTTTTTGGGGAAAATCTGCTTTCATGTTATGATAGCAGCATTAAAAATCAGGCTAATTATTTTTCCATGAGATTTTACCCAATTATTAAGATTCTTTTCGCCCTTTGTTTAGGTTTTTTCTTCCTTAAGCTGGCCATTTATCACGAACGTTTCATTTTGTATCCCTTCCCGCAAGCATACCGCGAAGGGGCAATGATGACAACCACTGAAGCTCTGGTGCATGGGCGCAATCCCTTTGACATTGCGCTTCAGCCCCAATACACCAATGATTACGGGATTGTGTATTCATTGGTGACGGCGCCGTTTGCAAAGATTTTTGGTATTACCATGACGGTGCATCGGGCGGTGGCGGCATTTTTTATTTTTGCTTCTTGCGGTTTGATCTTTGCGGTGATGCGCCGTTTGCAGGTTCCGATATTATTAAACTTAAGCGGTGTATTATTGCTTTACGCCTCCCTGCTTTTTCCTGCCACGACAACTCCAACGGCTGACCCATCATCGATTGGTTTATTTTTATTCTTATGTGTCGTTTTTGTGCCGTGGCTTTGCCATTATTCCTGGGGCAGTTTATTGCTTAGCGTTATTCTTGGCATCCTTTGCTATTACACGAAACCGTATTTCTTTGTCAGCATTGGATTGATTGGATCGTATGTATTCTTTTTTGTATCTAAGCGCAAGGGGTTGGTATATACGGGTGTATTTCTTGTTCTTTTTGTTCTAAGCATTGTGATTGTTAATCGCCTGGCTAATTGTTATTTTGCTAATTGTTTTTTCATCCATGATAATATCCGCCATTTGTATATGGCGCATCTAATAGCTCAGGTGAAGGCCTATGTGCATCTGCATGCGGGCCTTTTGATAGCTGGTGGCATTGCCGTAGGCGGCTTGCTCTATCAGCGGGCTTTAAAATTATCTTGTCCGCTTTATCTTTATTGCGGCGGATTGACGCTGTTTCTTTTATTAATTTGGTTAGGCAAACACAACGGGGCGTACTTGTGGTATTTTTTCCATTTATTGTCGCCCTTTTTGTTGATAGGCGTTTTATCCGCCATCGGCCGGTTTAAGCATTGGCCTTTATGTGCTGCGGGGCTTATTGCCTTTAACTTGGTGGTCATGACCCAGGGTATTGATGTGAAGAAGATGGATTATAAAGATGAGCAGTGGTTGATTGCAAAGAAGCTTATTGCCAATAATGAGCGCATTTTAACAACGTCGTTATTGACGCCGCTATTAATTGAGCATGGCCGTGAATTTGATGATAGCGGATTGTCGGAATATTTTAGGATGGGCGGTTACCGCTACAATAAGCGGACAGCACAATTCTTTAAAGAAGATGCCCGGGTTATCTTGCAGTTTTATGCGTATAACAACCAATTAGTTGAACGGATTACAAATAAGTATTTCGATGCTGTATTGATTACGCGTGAGTATGCGCCCATGGTGCCGGCGGAATTAACACAACACTATCAATATGTCGGTGATTTGGATTTAGTGATTCCCAATGGCGGGGCAAGGTATCAGGTTACAGTGTTAAAGCCTAATTAAGGTGATATTGATGATTTCTTCTTTAACCGTGATTATGCCGGTGTATAACGAAGCCAAGAATATTAGAGAGGCGCTCACGCAGACGATAGCTACCTTGGAGGCGTACCAGCTGCCCTATGAAATCATTGTTGTTAATGACGGCAGTGTAGATGAGACCGATGCTATTGCCAGTCAACTAGCTGTTTCGTTGCCGCAGGTTAAATATATTAAGCATGAACGCAATCAAGGTATTGGTGCGGCTTTTCGTAGCGGGGTTGCGGCCGCGCAGATGAATTACCTAATCTTGGTCCCGGCGGATAATCCTTTATTGGCGCAGGACATGGATGCCTTTGCTCCTTTCATGGGCCGTGCGGATATTATTGCGGGATGCCGGGTAGAACGCGTTGGTTATCCGGCATCATTGAAATTCCTTTCCTTTACCTATAACCGCATCTTGGTTCCGCTGTTGTTTCGCATTCCCTTAAAAGATGTTAATTGGATTCAAATGTACCGTCGGCATATTTTCCATGAATGGGGAGTTACGATTGAATCTGATGGGATTTTCTTTTTTGTGGAAGTATTGGCTAAGGCGCACCGTAAGGGCGCGCATATGGTTGAAGTTCCTGTTGTCATGCGCAAACGCATTCATGGCCGGCCCACTATTTCCCGCCTGCCGGTTATCTTAAAGACTTTTAGGGATATGGTAACCTTCTTTATTAAAGGCTAGTTTTTTAACGGCCATGAAGGTTAAGACGAAAACTCCTGCCTCAATGATAGCGGTGGCTATCGCCGCTCCCGCGTAGGAAAGAAAATAGATAAACAATAAGATTAATGGCAGGCCGATGATGGCCATGGCAATGTGGATTTTGGAATATAAATCTGTCCGTCCGCAAACCAATAAGAATTGCACCCGAAACGCATTGGAAGCAATAAAGAATACGGAAATTAATAAGCAGCGAAGGGACAGGACAGCTTCGGGGTAGCTATTGCCGCAGACGAGTTTAATAATAGTGGGAGAAAGGTAAAAGAAAATAGGCAGGCAGATTAATGAAACAATGACAGTGATATGTTGGATCTGGCTCATGATGTCAAAAGCTTTCAGCCTATTCTTGTGGAATATTTTGCTAAGTCTTGGGAAGACTGCCTGTGTAAATGAGGAGAGGGGGAAGGTTTGTACGGCATTCGCGATACGCTCGGCAATTGAATAAAAACCGGTCAGTGAATTATTGGTTAAGAGCCCAACCGCAAAGATGCGGGTATTGGTGTAGGCATTAATAGCCACGACAGAAATAAAGACGTTCCATCCGGAGACTAATTGCAGCTTGATATCTTGTACGGTTGGTAATTGGAAGCGTATCCCGAGCCTGGAAAAGAGGATATATTGTGCCAACAGTCCGGTTATCAATGGGATGCTGGAGGTGATGATGACAAGTTTAAGGTAGTCTTGCGGTTCATGGATAAAGCAAAAAATACAGAAAGCGAGCAGGAATTCCCCAAAGATATTTAAGCGTGCAATATAGTTCATTTTTTCAGTGCCTTGGAAAAGCCAAACGGGAAAAAGCGCATGGCCAATGACGGCGCCAAAACTTAAGACATAAAGCAGCCAATCATCGTGGAATCTTGGCACAAAATAAATAATTGCGCTCAATAGTGCAAGGCTGAAGCCTGCCAAGGCTGTTTTAACGGTCATTACAGCCGCATAGGTCTTGTTCATTTTAAGCTGATCGTCTTGGCAGAGGGAAATCTCACGGGTGGCTGAAACGCTAAAACCATAGTCGGTGAGGATGAAGAAATATTGCACAAAAGCTTGGGCAAAGGCCAGCAGGCCGAATTTCTCAGCGCCAATTGTCCGGAATAAATAGGGCAATAGGATTAATGGCAATAGATAGGTAATGGCTTGTAAGCCTGATAGGGAGAGGACGTTTTGCAATACGCGTTTGCCTTCATGGGGCTCAACCATGCGGTAGGTTTTTTGGATCAATTTGACAAGATCATGCATAAAGATAATTTACATGGGCAGAGTCGTTAAATAAACATATTTTTCAACGTATTTGTTTTTGGGCGATGATATAATTTGCCTATGATTAAATTCCCATCAAATTTCTTTTGGGGTTCTGCGACATCATCCTATCAAGTCGAAGGCAATAATTCTAATGTTGATTGGTGGGCTTGGGAGAAAGAAGCCGGCAAGGAGGCTTCAGGAGAAGCCTGTCGGCATTATGAGTGTTATGCTGAAGATTTTGATTTAGTTAAAGGCTTAAATCACAAGATGCATCGCCTGTCTATTGAATGGGCGCGTATTGAGCCTAGGGAAGGGGAGTTTTCTTCTCTTGAGATTCAACATTATGTGGATGTGATTAAAGCGTTGCGTGCGCGCGGCATTGAACCAATGGTGACCTTGCATCATTTCACCAATCCTTGCTGGTTTAGTCAGTCAGGGGGATGGTCTGATAAACGTTCAGTGGCACGTTTCATGCGTTATGTTGAGGTGATGGCAACAGCCTTAGCGGCACAGGTGCATTATTGGATTACAATTAATGAACCCACCGTTTATATTTCACATAGTTTTATGTGGGGCGTATGGCCGCCGCAGTTAAAATCAAATTTGAAGGCCCGTGCCGTGCATGACAATTTAAATGAAGCGCATATTAAGGCTTATGGATTGATTAATAGGATCTACCAGGCGCAGGGCAGGGTTAAGCCGGCGATCAGTATTTCTCAACACATGCAAGCCATTGTTCCTTGTGGGAATAATTTTAGGAATCGTGTTGCGGCAGCATTAAGGGATAAGGTTTTTAATTTTGAAATCCTTGATACCTTGATGGGCCATAAAACCTTGGATTTTATTGGGGTTAATTATTATTCACGCAATATGGTTGATGTCAGTTCTTGGTGGATTGGTAATTTATTTATGGAAAATTGCAAGCATGGCCATGACCCGCGGCAGAAGAATTCCTTAGGGTGGGATATTTATCCGGAAGGACTATATCAAATCTTGATAAAACTGAAACGTTACGGGCTTCCAGTGATGATTACGGAAAATGGCATTTGTACGGCGGATGATGCGCAGCGTTGGGATTTTATTAAAAGTCATTTAACCCAAGTGAATCGGGCTATGCAGGAAGGCGCTAATGTAACAGGTTATCTTTATTGGTCGCTATTGGATAATTTTGAATGGGATAAGGGGTATGCGCCTAGGTTTGGCTTGATTCAGGTTGATTATTCAACGCAGCAGCGTCAGGTAAGGGGTAGTGCCTTGAAATATGCGCAGGTATGTAAAACAGGAGTACTGGAATAGCGGGCAATCTGTATTAATCGTTGAACAACAAAGGATGGGCATGGTTAGGATTATTTTCTTGCTTGGTGTTTTAGCAGTGCTGGTGTTTAATTTCCTGGTAGGTTTGGTTAATCCAGGGGTTTGGTGGTCGATGATCTTTTGGGGGCCGTTGATGGTGGTGGGTTTTATTGATATGACTCAAAGCCAGCAAAGTATTCGCCGCAACTTTCCTTTGATTGGTCATTTGCGTTATTTGATGGAGTTTATTCGTCCAGAAATCAGCCAATACTTTGTTGAATCCAATTCTTCCGGCCGCCCCTTTAGCCGTGAAGAGCGCTCAGTGATTTACCAGCGGGCTAAAAATGTGCGTGATACCATTCCATTTGGGACGCAGAAAGATCTTTATCAGGTTGGTTATGAGTGGGTTAACCATTCGATATTGCCTAAACAGGTTGATCCCTTATCCTTGCGGGTGACTATCGGTGGTCCTTTGTGCAAACAGCCCTATAGTGCCAGTATTTTTAATATTGGGGCAATGAGTTATGGGTCATTGAGCAAGCAGGCGGTGATGGCGTTTAATGAGGGGGCGAAATTAGATGGGTTTGCTCACAATACCGGTGAAGGTGGTTTAAGTCAATATCATCTGGAAGGGGGAGGTGATTTGGTTTGGCAAATCGGTACCGGTTATTTTTCTTGCCGCAAGGAGGATGGTTCATTTTGTCCGGATAAATTTAAAGAAAAATCTCGATTGCCACAAGTGAAGATGATTGAGTTGAAGATATCTCAAGGGGCCAAGCCTGGCGGGGGAGGGATATTACCTGCGGCTAAGGTTACCCAGGAAATTGCTCAAGTGCGCGGGGTTCATGTTGGATGGACGGTGGTTTCGCCTGCGGCTCATCCTGGCTGCGACACGCCAATCACGCTGTTGGCATTTATCGCGCGTTTGCGCGAGCTTTCCGGAGGCAAGCCTGTTGGTTTTAAACTATGTATTGGCAAGCGTCATGAGTTTCTAGCCCTTTGCAAGGCAATGATAAGAACCGGTATTATGCCAGACTATATTGCTGTTGATGGGGGGGAAGGGGGTACGGGGGCTGCACCGCTGGAGTTCTCTAACCATATTGGCTATCCTTTGACTGAAGGTTTGGTCTTTGTGCAAAATGCGCTTGTAGGTTTTGGCTTGCGCGATAAAATTAAAATTATTGCCTCGGGTCGTGTTACTGCTGGTTTTGGAATGGTACACCACATGGTTTTAGGGGCAGATGTTATTTATTCGGCGCGCGGCATGATGATGGCCTTAGGATGTATCCAAGCGCTTAAATGTGATTCAAATCATTGTCCTGTTGGTATTACTACTCACGATCCAGGATTGACGGTGGGTTTGGTAGTCGGCGAAAAACGTCATCGGGTGGCGTCCTATCACCGCAATACGGTTAAGAGCGTTGCTCAGATTATTGGGGCTATGGGTTTAGCGCACACCAGTGAATTACGTCCTTGGCATATGATGCGCCGGCTTGATACGGTGCATGTTGCGCATTTGGGGCGTATTTATAATTTTCTTAAGGGCGGGGAATTGCTTGCTGAGTCATTTCCATCAGAATTTGATGATGCGATGAAAGCATCCTCACCAGATACCTTTGCCCGTATAATTTAATGTGGTACGTTTATATTATTGAATGCAAGAACGGCCATTTGTATACTGGCTCGACCAATGACATTGATCGCCGCATGAAGGCGCATGCCAATGGGACAGGGGCTAAATACACCCGTGCCTTTGGTTTTAAGAAACTGCTTTATAAACAAGCCTGCCGCTCTCAATCATCTGCATTAAAAAAAGAAGCATCCATTAAGAAATTGACCCGCTCGGAGAAGCAGGCGCTAGTCTTATAGAAAAAATCCGCCTGTGTTAATCTGGTTTAACGATTACAATAATTTGACAGCATGTCTTTTGTCGGGTACACTTGCGGCATAGTAAAAATAAAATAAGTCTTTTTAATGGCTTCAAATACGTTGATGCCAACAATAAAATTTAATTTAAAGGATTGATATGCAACAACTTAAGGCTCTAGTAATAGTGATGGCCTCAATTATATTAGCTGGTTGTGGGCAGGGGCAAGCTCCTGGTGCAGGTGGGCCTAAGGGCGGTGGCATGGGTGCTTTTGCGGTAAATGTGGTGGCGGTGAAAGCCTTGAAGCAAACTGTGCTGGATAAGGTTTCGGTGGTGGGATCTTTGGCAGCCAATGAATCGGTGGTTATTAAGAGTGAAGTTGATGGGGCAGTAGTTGCGATTAAATTTGACGAAGGCCAGGCTGTAAGCCAAGGCCAAGAGCTGATTATCTTAGATCAGGAAAAAATACAAGCGGCTTATGAGGAAGCTCAAGCTAATTGGGGCAGTGCTCAAGCGACCTTTGATCGTATGAAGGCCTTGGTTGAGGGCGGGGCGGTTTCCCGTCAGGAATATGACCAAGCTTCTTTTAAGTTAGCAGGACAGAAATCACAAGTGGATTTATTAAAAGCCCAATTGGATGATACGGTGATTACAGCTCCTTTTGCAGGGGTTGCTGGTGAGCGCAAGGTAAGCTTAGGTCAAGTGATTGCGAAAGATATGATTTTAACTGAGATTATCGATGCCTCCTTGATGAAGGCGCAATTTCATGTGCCGGAGCGTTATTTAAGCCGTTTAAGTGTGGGCCAGTCAATTGAGTTATCGGTTGCCGCCTATATAGGGGAAGTGTTTAAAGGCGAGGTATTCTTTATTGACCCTAAGGTGGATGAAATGACCCGTACCGTCTTGGTTAAAGCGGCAATCCCTAATCCTGAATCTAAATTAAAGGTAGGCATGTTTGCCAAACTTGAATTAGTCATCGATCAGAAATTAGATGGGGTGGTGATTCCAGAGACAGCGTTGATCCCTAAGGGTGCTGATGTTTTTGTGTATGTGGTGGATGCCGAGAGTAAGGCGCAGATGACAAAGGTTAAGGTGGGTATACGCATGCCTGGTGAATTAGAGATTTTAGAAGGTGTAGCTGCCGGTGACATGGTGATTACCGAGGGGTATCAAAAAATAGGGCCGGGTTCCTTGGTTAAGGTGGCTGCCCCTGATAATCAAGCAGAAGGTAAATAAACTAAAATGAAATTATCCGAAATCAGCATTAATCGCCCGGTTCTAGCCTGCATGATGAGTTTGGGGCTGGTGGTTTTTGGGCTTATTGGCCTTAACCGTTTACCAGTGCGTGAGCTTCCCGACGTTGATCCGCCCATTGTGAATGTGCAGACCATCTACCGTGGGGCGTCTGCCGCTGTTATGGAAACCCAGGTAACCGAACCGCTGGAAGATGCACTCATGAGTGTTGAGGGTATTCGCACCATGACCAGCGAATCCCGCGAGCAGGTTTCCTCCATCACCATTGAATTTAACTTAGCCCGTGACATTGAAGTGGTGGCCCAGGATGTGCGCGACCGTGTCTCGCGTGTGCGCGGCCGTCTGCCGGATGATATTGATGAGCCCATCGTCGCCAAGCAGGATGCGGATGCGAATCCCGTCCTATGGGTGGCCTTATTTAGTGATCGTTATTCAACACTGGAATTGTCCACGATGGCAGAGAATCTTTTTAAGGACCGTTTGCAGACGGTTAATGGAGTGTCTTCTGTTATCTTTGGCGGGCAAAAACGTTTTGCCATCCGTTTGTGGCTTGATGCCTCCAAGATGGCGGCGCGTGGTGTGACCGTGCTCGACGTGGAAAACGCCTTAAAGAAAGAGAACGTAGAATTGCCTAGCGGTGAGATTGAAAATTGGCAGCGGTCTTTATCCATCCAGACCTATGGGCAGATGAAGAATCCGGATGAGTATAATCGCATGGTGGTAAAACGGGATGGAGATAGCTTAACCCGTTTAGGCGATATCGGTAACGCCGTGGTAGGCGTTGAAGATGAGCGCTCCATCGCACGTTTTAATTCCAAGCCAGCGGTGGGTATTGGGGTGATCAAGCAGTCAAAGGCCAATACCATTGAAGTGGTTAAGCATATTAAAGAAGAGGTAGCGCGCATCATGCCGTCCTTGCCGCAAGGGGTAACCACCTCTTTTCCGTATGATGAATCGATCTATGTGGAGAAATCCATCGTCGAAGTTTGGGAAACCCTAGCCATTGCTTTCTTCTTGGTGGTCATCACCATCTTTTTATTTTTGTATAATTTCCGTTCCACCTTTATTCCAGCCATCACCATTCCGGTGTCCATCATTGCCACCTTTGGGGTGCTCTATGCCTTTGGGTATTCTATTAATATCGTTACCATGCTGGGCTTTGTGTTAGCCATCGGCCTTGTTGTCGATGATGCCATTATTGTCTTGGAAAATATTTACCGGCACATTGAAGCGGGCATGAAACCTTTTGATGCGGCCATTCAAGGGATGAAGGAAATCGGCTTTGTGGTGATTGCGACAACCATTGCCTTAGTAGCAGTATTCTTGCCCATGGCCTTTCAAACTTCGGTAACAGGGCGTTTATTTATTGAATTTGCGGTGGCGATTTCCTTCTCGGTGATTATCTCTGCCTTCGTGGCCTTATCTTTAGCGCCGATGTTGGCCGCACGCATTTTAAAACCAGTGGATCACAGCCGCAAACAAAGCGGATTTATTGCCGCCTTAGACGGGTTTTTTAATGGATTGACCAAGAATTATAGCCATGCCCTGGATTGGTCCTTGCGCCATACCAAAACAATTGGCGTGGTTTGTTTAATTGCTGTTGGGTTAATTGTTTTCTTTTACACCAGGCTCGACCAGGAATTTGTACCCTTGGAAGATAAGGGGCGTTTCTTGGTTTTTGCCATCACCCCTGAGGGGTCAACCAGCGAATATACTGACCGTATGGTGCAGAAGATGGAAAAGATTGTAGCTGCAACCCCGGAGACAAAGGAGTACTTCTCAGCGGTAGCCTTGGCCCGCGGTACGCCAGGCAATCCATCACAGGGTTTGGCCTTTATCCGCTTAAAGGAAGATGCCCCTCGCCGCAACTTGAGGGATATTATCGGCGGCATGCAGGGTTTAGGCGCGCAATTTTTTAGTCAGATCCAGGGTGCCTTTGTGATCCCTATTATCCCGCGTTCCTTTGGCGGCGGCTTTACCCAGCCTTTCCAATTAGTCATCCAGTCGCAGGATTTGATAGCGCTTAATAAATATGCCGAAGAGCTGACCAATAAATTAAGGGGACTTGGCTTTTTAATGAATGTGCGTTCGACTTTTGAATTAAATAAGCCCCAGCTGGATTTGACCATCGACCGTGACCGTGCGGCTGTCTTGGGTGTTACTGTCGAAGATATAGCAAAAACCTTGCAGATTGCCTTTGGCGGTTCTGATTTAAGCCGGGTGAATATTAATGGTAAGGAATATAAGGTAATTGTTCAATTAGAGCGCAGTGAACGCTTGACCCCAACGGAATTAGATAAGCTTTATGTGAAAAGCAGCAGCGGGCAATTGGTGCAATTATCAAATTTGTTAACGCATGATACTTCGGCGGGGCCAAGTGCGATTAATCACCATAATCGCCTGCGTTCAGCGGTGATTGAGGCAACGCCGATGGGGCTTCCTTTGGGGGCGGTAATGGAAAAGGTCGCGGCCGTGCTTAAGGATGATTTGCCTGTCGGTTTTAGCTATGAATGGAAGGGTGATGCCAAGGAATTGGTTGATTCAAGCCAAGGGATTTATTTTATTTTAATTCTCGCCGTGATTATTATTTTTATGGTGCTTGCTTCCCAATTTGAAAGTTTAATTCACCCCTTAACCGTAATGGTGACCTTGCCTATGGCGGCCTTAGGGGCCTTTGGCGGTTTGTGGTTGATGAGCCTGCTTAAAGTACCATCGATGGGGATTAATCTTTACAGCCAAATTGGTTTGATCTTGCTCTTTGGCCTTGTTACTAAGAATGCCATTCTCTTGGTTGAATTCGCTAATCAGCAAATGGCTCAAGGCAAGACGGCGATCGACGCCATGAAGAGTGCCGGTGTTATTCGCCTGCGGCCAATCCTGATGACAGCGGCGGCAACCATCGCGGGTATTTTGCCTATTGCCATTGGCTTTGGTGCCAGCGGCGAGGCGCGCCGCCCCTTAGGGGTGGCCGCGGTCAGCGGCATGGCGGTGAGTACCTTTTTAACCTTATTTATTATTCCAGTGGTGTATGTATTCTTTAGCAAATTAACAGCACGTAAAATTGTTAAGCCCTCATCGATGTTGATGATACTGGCGTTAAGCGGCTTGTTTATTTTTCAGGGTTGTGCATCAGTTGGCTCAACGTATGCGCGCCCTAAGATTGATTTACCTAAGGCATGGAAGGAAGCGGTTGAGGCTGATAGGAAGAAATTAGGGCAAGACTGGTGGAAGGCCTTTGGGGATAGTCAATTAAATCAATTTCAAGAGCAGGCCTTGGCTAATAATCAGGATATTCAAGGGGCTTTAGCGAATGTGGAAAAGGCTCGTGCGTTAGCACGGCTTAATAAGGCTGACCTTTCTCCTAAAGCAGGGGTAAATGCAGAAGCTCATCGTGAGAAATTTTCTAAGAATATAACGACCTCAGCCAATAAGCTGACACAAAATAAATTTACGGTGCCTTTAGATTTTTCTTATGAGTTGGATATATTCGGCAAGGTTCGCCGGGCTTATGAGGCGGGTGCCTATGCGTCTTTAGCCGAGGATGCCGCTTTTCAGACGGCGCGGTTAACCTTAACCGCAGAAGTAGCCCAGCAGTATTTCCTGATAAGACAAATGGATCAAGAGATTGACGTGTTAAATCAAGCGGTGTACTTACGTCAACGCATCGCTGATATCCTTGAAGAACGTGGACAGGCGGGTTTAACGTCTCAGTTGGATGTGTCACGGGGTAAGACAGAATTAGCCCGGGCTCAAGCTCAGGTGATTGAAAGCCGCGGCAGGCGTGCGCAATATGTTAATGCGTTGAGCTTATTATGCGGACAACCTGCGTCAGATTTTACTGTTGCGGTGGTAACGGATAAAGTGTTGATTCCTCCGCAAGTGCCTGCGGGATTGCCATCAGACCTGTTAAAGCGCAGGCCGGATATTGTTGAAGCTGAGAATTTATTAGCGGCGGCTAATGCCCAAATAGGGGTGGCACAAGGAGAATTATTTCCTTCAATTACCTTAACTGGTTCAGCTGGGTTTGCAAGTTTAAAGGCAGAGTCTTTATTTGATTGGGAAAGCCGTACGGCTTCCTTGGGGCCAAGCATAACGTTGCCATTTTTTGATGGCGGCCGCAATAAGGCAAAATTAGCCGCGGCTCGTGCAGCATATAGTAAAAGTATTGCTGATTATAAAGGTCGGGTGTTGACAGCCATTCGCGAGATGGAAGATGCCTTATCAAATGTGCGTTTGCAGAATGAGGTGTATTTAGCACAACAGCGATTGCTTGATGCTGCAGCCAATACCTTTACCTTGTCCCAAGACCGCTACAAGCAAGGTTTGGTCAGTTATCTTGAGGTTGTTGATAGCCAGCGCTCCCATTTAGATGCGCAAATCGAACTTAATGATAGCCAAACCCAACGCTTGATTGCTGCTGTAATATTAGTCAAAGCCACCGGCGGCAGCTGGTGAATTGTGAGACACCTACCGTAACCCTAATTAATTAGGGTTACGGTAGGTGTCTCACAATTCTTGTAAATAAATGGATAGCATGATAAATATATATATAATCATGCTATATGGACGTTGTTAAACAATTACCCTCCCGCTTAGATGCTCTTCCTGTATTTATCAGTGAAGTCCTGGGTTTAGTGCAAGCCCAAATCCCTCTTAATAACGATCAGATTTTTGATATTAAATTAGTATTGGAAGAAGCCTTAACAAATGCCGTTCGCCATGGCAATAAGCATCAGGAAGATCTGTTGGTGTCGGTTAAGGTGGGGCTTCAAGGCAGGGTGTTGACTATTGAAATTCGCAATCAAGGCCAGGGTTTTGACCCTAATCAGGTGCCTGATCCAACCTTGCCGTCGGGGTTGACCAAGACATCAGGCCGCGGGGTTTTCTTAATGCGCAAAATAATGGATAAGGTTGAGTATACTGATTGCGGCCGATGTTTAACGATGAGTAAATTACTGTAGTTATGATGACTTAAGGAGATTGCCATGAAAAAGATTTTCTTGATGATGTTGTTTTGTGTAGCGGTGCTCAGTTCAAATGCGTTCGCGCAAGAGGCGCGGATGATAAAGTTAAAAGGCAGTGTTTTTGTAAAAGCGGCAGGCGCAGTTGATTTTGTGCCGGCTCAGCAAGGGATGGCAATTGGTCAAGATGCGCAAGTAAGAACCTCAGCTAACAGCAGTTGCACGCTTTCGTTTGATGCTAAGCATAAGAGTCTTCTTACGGTTGACCCTAACACTACCATTGCGGTTGAAGGGGTTGCTCCGGGGAGGGTCTTTTTACCTCAGGGCCGCGTTTTTGCCTTGATTAAGAATATTAAAACTGCGGGGAAATTTGAAGTTAGGACGCCGGCGGCTATTTCAGGTGCGCGGGGAACTGGCTGGAGCATGGAACATCTTGATGGTAGGTCCGTGGCTAAGTGTTTTGATGATATTATTTATTTTGCTAATGTAGACGATAAGGGTGAGGTATTGCATGAAACAGAGATTGCAGAGGGATTTGCGGGTGAGGTACAAGCAGAAGCTATTGAAGAGAAAAGTAATTCCCCTCAAGAGGAAGTGAAAACGCAAGAGCTTGAAGTTCTAGAACCTGAAATTTATCAATTAAGCTCCGAAGACAAGCAGGAGTGGGGTTCTTTCATTGAAGAGGCTGTTGAGGTGCTTGAAGAGAATTCAACGGAAGGGGCAGATGGCTCTAAGGGTGAGCCAAGGGTGGATGGCGATCTCGAGGAGAAAGCCGCGGATGTTATTGTTGGCGCTGATGGGGAGCAGGTGATTGTTGATGAAACAGCAGTTGCGGCAGAGGGAGAGGCTGCCTTGCCTAGCGAAGAGCAAATCGATCCGGTTGTTGATGAAGACGGTGCCCTTGTTGCTGATGAACAGTCAGCTGAAGATGTCGGCATTGAAGGAAATGAAGATCCCTCTGTTGTTGAAAAAGAAGAAATTTCAGGTGATATCTTTGATGAAGGCGGCGCTGATTTGGTCTTTGATGAGGAATTTGAGCCATTAGACCAGCCGGATGAGCTTAGGGAAATTCAAGAGGATGCTAAGGAAGATGTGGTGCAGCAGCAACGGGAAGATATTGACCAGAAGAAAAGCACTGACCCAACACTGCCTAATACATCGGTGACTCCTTGTGTCGGTGCGGCATGTTAAGGAACGGCTAGTGAAACAATTATTGATTTTTCCAATATTTCTATTGTTATTGGCTGGGCCGGCGGCTTTGGCCAGCGCCCAGTTGCCTGATGAGCGAATAGAAGAGCGATTAAATAGGATGGCCCGCGATACAATTCGCCAGAAGAAGAAATTGCGTGAGGATCAATTGCGGCGTCAGCGTGAAGGGGCAGCAAAGAAGAGGTCAAAATTCTACAGCAGCCTTAATGTTTCAGCTGGTTATGAAACTAATCCGCAGTCAAGCAGCCTGCGCAAAGGGGATACTTTTGAAGAAATGCTGTTAAGTTTAAATTATACGGCTGCACTTCCAATGAAATGGCAGTTTAGGGGCAGTTATAATGTGAATAATTGGCAATATAATGAGTTAACGGATTTATCAACAATATTAAATCACACACGGTTGGTTTTTCAGCGTCAATTAGGTCGGCGATGGGTCGTTGGTTTTGGTTATGATGGGTCTTGGCTGCATTATCCTTCTAATGAGTCGGGCAGTTACCTCTTTCATAAGGGGCATGTATTTCTTAAACATTTTATCAACAAGAAAACGTATCAGCAGGTGACCGTCGATAATGGGGTTAAAGGTTATATTGAAGCATATGCCTTGGGTGATATTAGCGGAACCCTTGATGATACCAAGCGGCAAGACCAGCGTCAGAGTGCGGAATATGCCTATGTTACTGAATGGACGGATCGGTTAAGGTTAAAATTGCGCGGCAGGTATAGTGTGAATGATTCAAATGCCAGGTACCAGGACTTTTATGATTATACAGCGTATGATCTGACGCCGCGGTTAACGTTTAAATTAACGCCGCGGTTATCAACGACAGCAAGCGTAGGGTACACCAGGCGTGTTTATAAGAGCCGTATTATTACCGATGGCGGGCATAAGCAGCGGGATAATGATTATGTTACAAGCTTAGGGCTATCCTTTGCGCCTAACAAGACAAACAGTGTTGATTTAAACTATGCGTACCGTCAATCTTATTCTAATGATGCCGCGGATGAATATTCCGGATCGTCGATTAGTGCGGGTTGGCGTCATCAGTTCTAATCCTATGAATATATTTCTTAAGATCCCATTGAAATTAGTGGTAAGTATTCTTGCGGCCGTGGTAATAGCTGCAGCTGCGTATGGCCGTTTTTGGGCGGATGCGGAATTGCCTTTTTATGATATCCGTTTTGCCTTAAGAGCGCCGCAGGCGATTTCTCCGGATATTATGATCATTAATATTGATGATGAAACGTTAAGCCGTTTAGGCGTTTGGCCGCTGCCGCGTGATTTTCATGCCAGTTTAGTGGACACATTAACAGCCTTGGGGGCTAAGGCCATTGTTGTTGATTTACTTCTTAGTGAAGCTAGCGAGCATGATGCGGTGTTGGCTGCAAGTATTCAAGCATCCAAGAAAACATATTTACCGCAAGCGTACGACTTGGCAACTAATACCTTGTTGGTTGATATTGCCCCAGCATTAAAAGCAGCAGCTGGGGGTATTGGGCATATTAATACCTTGGTTGACAATGACGGTAAGATTCGTCGGGTCCCATTGTTTATGCCCCAAGGGGATGGGGGTGTTCCTCAAATTGCATTTAAAGCTGCGTGTGACGTTTTGGG
>JACCDV010361729.1_pt1 | contig 27754 bp, 27 predicted proteins | sample 7446131 | NCBI WGS metagenome assembly JACCDV01 (sample SAMN15323448, study PRJNA562643) | freshwater metagenome | isolation source: river surface water | place: USA:Blue River Watershed | collected 2017-08-17 | reverse complement strand
TCTAATTCACGTAAATACAACAAACGTTCTTCAATGCCACGTAACTGAGTGTCATCTAAGCCACCAGTCACCTCTTTACGATAACGTGCAATAAAAGGCACGGTCGCCCCCTCATCCATTAAGGTAATCGTCACAGTAATCTGCTGAGGACGAACATTCATTTCTGTTGCGATTTGGTTATTAATGCGCAAAGTAATCTGCTCTGCCGAAGGCAAATTTAAATCCATGGGCTTACTCAAATGATTGGGATTAATTAAAAGGTGATTTAAGAGAAGTGCGACTGAATGATATTGACGACTTCTTGGGTAGTCGGTGGCTCATCCTTATCACCCAAGTTATGAATATTTGAAGACCAATAGCCTTCAGTCTTCCAACGAGGCGAATCACAATACAACTCAATGGTTGGCATACCTAATATGGCAGACAAATGAGTCAAACCGGTATCCACACCAATAGTCATCTTGGCACCAGCAACTAAACCAAAAGCATCAGAAATTGAAAAGGCTCTTGACACAATCGCTCGTGAGCCCACCAAAGAATAAGTTCCAGAAACTTTTCTGGCAATTTGAGTGCTCACCTCTTTTTCTTGATCATTGCCCCAGGGCAATATCACTTGGATATCCTTGGCGACCAGTGCTTTACCAACAGTCACCCAATGATCATCAGACCAGCGCTTTGATTTACCCGCCGTCGCATGAAAACACATCACATAAGGTTTGCTCACATCAAAACCTAAATCAATGCGAGTCGATGCAAAGCCTAAGTTGGCAGCATCCACTAAAGACTGAACATAAGCATCTGGGTAAAACTGAGGGGGTGAAGATACACGATCAGGTACTGGTAGATCAAGAGCTGAAGCTGTTACCCAACGTGAGCGATCCACTGCGTGACAATGAAACGGCACCTGCACACAATCTGTATAGAACTTACGAGCCCAAGGCTCATAACCAGAAAACTCGGTTTGATTGGCCAAACCAAAGACTGAGGCAGTCTTGTTTGGGTTGGCCAAATGGGTTACCCAGGCTGACTTCAATAAACCCTGGGTTTCAATGATCAAGTCATAGTCAGCAAACACCCCTGACTTAAATTGTTCTTTAAAAGCGATATATTCCTGAATACTGCGGATGAACTCGCCGCGTTTTAAAGCTTTTTTCCAACGACGAAACGCCAATGGAATGATCTTATTGATACCAGTAACAGATTTACCAGATGCCAAAGTAATGGTCCTCAGAGGCTCTAAAAGCCCAAGATAGCCCTCTTCCACCACCCAATCAATCTGAGCATCTGGGTACTTGGCACGCAGATCCCAAACCACGGGTAAATTGTGCAAAACATCACCCAAAGAGGACAACTTAACGATTAGAATCTTCATGGAATCTATTTTCGCCTAAATTAGACTTAAACCAGTAATTTGATCATCGGCTAGTAGGTTCAGACTAAAATTACACCATGAGCACACTATCAATTCCACCCTGTCCTGTATTCGGCATGAAAAACACTTACCCTTACGGCATTCAATTTATTTGTCCTGACTGCACCCACGAATGGTCTGTAACAGCCACCGATGAAGAGGTTAAAGCAGTAAAGGTTAATAAAGATGCGCACGGCAATGTTTTAAAAGATGGAAATACTGTCACTCTCATCAAAGACTTAAAAGTAAAGGGCTCATCATTAGTGATTAAAGCTGTTACAAAGATTAAGAATATTTGTCTCGTTGATGGCGATCATGACATTGATTGCAAAGTTGATGATCAGAGCATACTGCACAAGTCTGAGTTTATGAAGAAGGCTTGAAAGTGAATCACTTTGTTTTATATTGCAAATCATATAAACGGGATGTGTTTCGTGCAAAAGAACTCCTACATAGCATTAATGTATATAACACCAGCAAAATTCCATTTTTCATCTCAACACCTCAAGAAGATGAACTTATATTCAAAAATCATTTGGGCTCTGATGGCTACACTTGGGTCAGCGATGAATCCATTATTACCTCAAACCCTCGTGTTGATCATGAAATGGTTAAGAAGTTCTCAGGGGGGTTAGCTCAACAAGTTATCAAATCTGAATTTTGGCGTCTAGGCTTATGTAAGAACTACTTATGCTTAGACTCGGATGCCAAGTTTATTAGAGAATTTACAGAGTCAAACTTTATTCACGAAGATAAAACACCTTTCACCATAGCTCATACAGCGGATGATTTCATAGCTGAAGTAAATAAAGAAGGAAGGCATTACATTTTGCGCAATATGGAAAAAGAATGCCAAAGTTTAATGTCCTTTTTCAACCGAAATGGCTCTCAGTATGATTTTGGACCGGCTCCGTTTGTATGGTCTCGCGATGTATGGCAGTGGCTGGCTGACTACCTATGGAACACTCACCATATGACACTATGGGACGCGATCGCATTGCACAGCACAGAAATGCGGTGGTATGGCGAAGCTTTGCTAATTAGTAAAATAATTCCTTTTCATCCAATACCACCCCTATTCAAGGTCTATCACTACGACTGGCAATTCAAAAATGATCAATCAAAAAATATTACAGAATTTGAGCTTGGCAAAAGATTTATAGGCGTCATTTATCAGTCTAACTGGGATAAGAAATTGGAGCCAAAAGAATTTCGAAAATCACTTTTATCAAGATGTTGGCGCTTTATTAAAACGAATTACTTGAAAAAATGAAAAAAAATGAACGCTGGCTGATCTTATCTCATGCATTTAATATGGATGGTAGAGCTGCGAGCCAAACCATCACCGATAAGATTCCATTCCTCCTTAAAAAGAATATTGATCCAATCATTGTTAGCGCGTGTACTGGCAAAAAAGATTCATTATTTCCTCATTATCAAATTTTTCCACTAGGTGGTGCGGGGTTGAAATTTGACTTAAGGCATTATCTGAAGGGCCGACTTAACAAAGGAATCAGATACAAAATACTCATCACATTACTTTCCCTAACACTCACCCCATTCATACTTGTTGAAAAGATACTTTTTGGCCTCCAAAGTCAAGCTTCATGGGCGATTCCAGCTTACTTAAGCTCTCTTTACCTAATATATAAATTCAAAATAAATATAATCTACTCAACAGGCGGAGCTTATTCGGCTCACCTAGCTGGCCTATGGCTGAAGAAAACTACAAACTTGAAATGGATTGTGGAAATACATGATCCGCTGGTTAAACCTGAACAAACACCTTCTACTCGCGATGAAAAATTTCAATTTGAACTTGAAAAAAATATCTGTACATACGGCGATTTAATCTGGTGGTTTACTGAAGGGGCTTTAAACAGTGCCCAAAAAAGAAATCCCCAGCTAAAAAGTAAAGGTCATTGCATAGTTCCAGGAGCAACTCCACCACATGCGCATTACCACTACCAGAAAGGTAGCAAAATAATCTATGCCCACTTTGGCTCTCTTTCAAAAACAAGAAGCTTGGATGTTTTTCTAAAATCACTAGCCATCTACTTCCAATCACATCCCGATAAAAACAAAATGATCGAAGTTCACATCTATGGCGCTGATTTAGATAGCTCTAGCAATCAAGCCATCAATACTATGCATCTAAGTGATAACATTAAGTTACATGGCCGGCTCGAGTATGACTCAAAAACTGGGCTCACAGGCCGTGAACAAGTACTACAAAAAATGCAAGCAGCCGACTTCCTGGTGCTCGCTCATGGACAAATTCCTGACTGCGCTGAATATATCCCCTCAAAAGTTTATGAATATTTTTGGGCTAAACGACCTATATTTGGCATTACTCACAAAAATCCACAGCTAGACTCACTTATACTTGATAGAAATGGATACATTGCTCATACTGAAGATGAGGAACAGATTGTCAAAAACATTGAACGTAGCATTCATGACTGGGAAGAGGACAATATCAAAATAGCCACTTTACCGCCAATCGGTGTTGATGCGGCTACGCAGATTATCATTGAAAAAACTAGAGGTTTGACCAATGAGAATTAAGCATAAATTAAAAACTATGCTCTCTAAAAGTTATAGAGATAAACAATGGACAAAGGCATCGCACACTTTTGACACAATAGTCAAAATTGATGGTGTTGATGTGTGGGTTGGCAAGTTTACTTTTGGCGTTGGCAATATTGAGTTAGCCCACCACAAAGGAGCACCACGACTTTCAATAGGTAGATATTGCTCAATTGCTGGGAATGTTAGGATTTTTACTGGCGCATATCACCGGTCCGACTGGATGACTACCTACCCATTTGGCCATATTCATGAAAACACTTTTGGAAATGCTAAAACAGAAGGTTATCCGTATAGCAAAGGACCGGTCAGCATTGGAAATGATGTTTGGATAGGAAATTCAGTAACCATCATGTCAGGCGTCACCATAGGCGATGGTGCCATTCTTGCTGCTAATTCACATATTATCAAAGATGTACAACCCTATGAAATAGTAGGTGGAAATCCAGCCCAACATATTCGCTATCGATTCCCCAAGGAAGTCATTGACTTTTTAATTAACATAGCCTGGTGGAACCTGAATGAATCCCTCATTAAGAAAATTCATCCCTTATTAACAACTGAGCCAAGTGAAATAATTTTAGAGAAAATTAGGGCGATTTTGAAAGAAAGTTTATGAAAATTACAGCTGTAATTTTGTCTTACAAAAATTTCAAAACGACCACAAAAATTTGTCTAGACACTCTGCTGCCAGAGGCTCAAAAAAACAATGTTCATGTCTTGGTGGTAGACAATGCATCACCTGACGGCAGTGACAAACAATTACTTGACTATCATCAACAACACCCTTTATTTGACCTACAGCTTAATAAAGAAAATTTAGGATTTACTGGCGGCTTTAATAGTACGGCCGGAAAAGTTGACTGCGACTGGTTTGTTATTGTCGATAGTGATGCTGCCTTTCCACCAGACTCATTAAAACATTTAATAGATGCTATTAATTTAGCAAAAGAGGATGAGGCCATTATCAGCCCGCTCACAAATAATGCAGGGACATGTCAGCATCTTTTATTCCCACAAAATAACCAGGAAGAAATATTTGAATTGCAGAAAGACATCACCTCTTCAGCCATCAATAAACTTTTAAAAATCTATAGAGCGGATTTTTTTTGCGTTGCTATTAAAAAGACTTTATGGGATAAGCTCGACGGTCTGTCGCTTGATTATGGCCGAGGATATTATGAGGACTTTGATTTTTGTATGCGCGCAAAAAAATTGGGGTATCAATGCGTAGCTTATGAAAAATGGTTTGTTTATCACCAAGGCAGCGCAATATTTAAGTCAGATCCAGCACAAAAACAACTCCTCAAAAATAATAAGAAAATTCTTCTAAAAAAATACTCTAATGTCGAGCTAAGGCATAGAAGACTAGATATTTATCATCAAATTCAAAACTATATTGCAGAAGGAATCAAGCGACCATCTGCCATACTGCAAAATCGCATCGACTACTTATTACAAGACAACCCCCGAAGTTTGATTAAACGATGGCTATGGAAACATAAAGTTAAAAAGTTACTTCAGCAAATATGAATGAACATCTAAATCTGGCTGAGGACATCCATGAAAAAGTATGTACGTTTTTAGCAAACAACATCAATACCCCGTTAACCAAGGCTCAAGTAATTGCACTCATATCGCCTTGGTGTAGAAGTTTTACTCACACCACTCTTCATTACTATTTAAGCAACCATCCCGCTGACTCTCAAACTTTTAGTCCTGAAAATGCTCCGGGCGATACGCTAGCCTACATGCGGTGGCACAAAACCGATGACTACCTTGACTATTTATCAGGAAATAACTCCCCCAGCAATAACTGGTCACAGATTCAAAAGGTATCTGAATTATTAGTCATGCCTCGTTTTTTGTGGGCAAAAACAATCGTTTTTCAGGCGGGCATTCGGAAGAATTTCTTAAGAAATCTAGTTTTCTCTAGTTTTTTTAGAATCAGAAAACTTTCATACAAGAAAAAAATTAAATTCTTTAAGATCAATACCCAATATAGAAATCAATTGTGTTGTGAACTTACGGAACACCTCAAGGAATATGACTTTGGACCATGGCTTAGTCAGAGAGCTATAGAAATGCTTCCCCGAATTTTTCTGGAAGGTATTAACGACGCCTGTTTAGGCTACAAAAGAAATCAAAGCTTTAATGCCATATTTTCTAGTGATTGTTGGTCAAGCATTGACTCACTAAAAATTATGAGTTTCACTCAAAAAAATATGCGGAACGTAACGCTGATTGGTACACCTCATGCGTTCAACTATTCAGCACTTCATCATTTCTGGCTTGTCGCTTATGAACTTTCATTCCTAGATAAATATCTAAGCTGGGGAGAGTTAACTAATAGAGTTAATAAAAAAATTACTCCTTTTTTTATTAACAAATTCGCTGGCTACCAAAGGCCTAAATTACCTAATTTAACTAATGAAAACAAACCTGTTTTATTAACGGGCGCTATGCGTCCCAATCATTTAGTTGAATATCCATTTGAACCAACTGATTTTAAGAAATATTTATTGGAAGAAATTCAAATAGCGCACATTACCTCAGTAATCACAGGAACCCCTGTTAGGATTCGCACCAGAAATAAAGATCGCGGCGGATCATTTGAGAGTTTATTTAACGAAAATCCACCTCCAAATGTTTCTCTTGATTTTCAAATCGGCACATTCATCAGTGAGATTGTCAATCACTCCTTACATGTATGTGACAACACAAGCACAACCATTCTTGAGTCGCTCATCATTAACCACCCAACCATTATTGTGATGACCAACAAATATTTTTCAATCAATCCTGAAGCTATCGCTAGTTTTGAAATGCTAAAAAAAGTGGGGATATTCCATACATCAATCGACAGTTATGCCGCACACCTTAAAAAAATTCACGGCCAGATCAATCAATGGTGGCATAGCCATGAAACTCAAATTACTGTTACAGATTTTTTAAATGAACACGCCAGGACCGGCGGAAGTATTACAATGTGGAAGAAAATCCTGCTGAATTAGCACCAAGGAAGATATGATCAAAATATTTATTGGTTTTGACCCTAGAGAAGCCGTTGCATTTCACGTCTGTACAAATAGCATCATCAGACAATCGAAATCCCCAGTTTCAATCACGCCTTTAGCACTAAAGAATTTATACGGATACAAAGAAATGCATTCAGATGGATCTAATCAATTTATCTATAGCCGGTTTCTTGTTCCACACCTAATGGGCTATAAAGGATGGGCCTTATTCATTGATGGCGACATGATTCTTCGCGAAGACATTAGCAAGCTTTGGGATCTCAGAGATGATACAAAAGCTGTTATGTGTGTTCATCATGATTACAAAACCAAAGCTGAACAAAAATACCTAGGCTCTAAAAATCAAAATTACCCACGTAAAAATTGGTCTAGTGTTGTTCTGTGGAATTGCGAGCATCCTGCAAATAAGACAGTTACCCCTTCATTTATTGAAAATGCCACTGGCGCGGAACTTCACCGCTTTACTTGGCTAAGCGATGACATAATTGGAAGCTTGCCAATTGAATGGAATTGGTTGCCAGATGAGTTTGGAGAAAATAATCAGGCCAAGCTACTTCACTACACCTTGGGAACACCTTGCTTTAATGAGTATGCAAACACTCCTATGGCCTCTGAATGGCATAAAGAGAGAATGCTAACTAACTATAGCGTTCAAATTGATTCCGAATCTTAAATTAAATCTTCTCCCCATATCTGGAATAAACATGATTAAACCTCAACAACCCATCCAACTATTCAAAGTATTCATGTCCAATGACGCGATTAATCGCACACAAAAAGTATTGGGCTCAGGATATATTGGTCAAGGGCCTGTGGTTGAAGAGTTTGAAAAACAGCTTTGCGACTTCTTTGGCAATGCCCATGTAGTTACCACCAATTCAGCAACATCGTCTGAGCATTTGGTGTTTCATATGCTTAAACGCCCTCAAAAAAAGAAGCACATCAATGAGGCTCCAAGCATTAGCAATCATGATTGGCCGGGTATCAATGAACATGACCACATCTTAACCACAGCACTTACATGCACGGCAACCAATTGGCCAATATTGGCAAATAACATCAGCCTCAAGTGGGTCGATGCTGACCCTAATACATGCAATATGGACTTGGATGATTTAGAAAGAAAAATCACCGAAAAAACTAAGGCAATTGTGGTGGTGCATTGGGGTGGCTACCCACTCGATTTGGATAGGCTGGCAAAGATCCAAGAATCCGCTTTTAATAAGTATGGGTTTAAGCCTATCATCATTGAAGACTCTGCACACGCTTTTGGCTCGATGTACAAGGGAAAGCCGATTGGCTCACATGGAAATATTTGCACCTTTAGCTTTCAAGCAATTAAACACCTCACTGCCGGCGATGGTGGTTGCATCACATTCCCAAATGAAGATTTAGTTCATCGAGCAAAACTACTCCGCTGGTTTGGTATAGACAGAAACGATAACCGCAAAGATTTTAGATGTGAAGCCGATGTTGCCGAATACGGCTTTAAGATGCACATGAATGACATCAATGCTGCGATTGGCTTAGGGAACTTACCCGAAGTTAAATCTATAGTATTAAAGAATCATAAAGCTAATGGTCAGTATTACAATGAGGCGCTCAAAAATGTTAACGGCGTCACACTTCTAGAAGATAACCCCGATAGAGAGTCTGCCTATTGGCTTTACACCCTGAAAGTTGAACGTCACGCTGATTTTGTTAAAAAAATGTACGATGCTAATATTATGGTCAGTCGTGTTCATGAACGCAATGATATTCATACTTGCGTTCATGAGTATAAGTCGCAACTCCCCAACTTGGACAAACTTGTTCAAGAAATGATTTGCATACCAGTTGGCTGGTGGGTAACTCCCGAGGAACGCCAATACATTGCAGAAACCATCAAAAGTGGTTGGTAGAAGGTGCTATTTTATCTATCGTATACAGATCTAACAAATAACAATCTGCGTATCATCCCAGCATCTAGCTCATGTAGATTTTTCTCATCATACTCAAACGATGAAATATATAAATTCAGTGGTTCGGTGATTTTTTTCTCAAAGTTAATTAGGACTTTTGCTGAAATTAAGATACATAAAAAAATAATAATTGCTAAACGATACTTTTCAAGGCTCATTAATATCTTATCAAGGACAATTGAACTCACTGTCACTTCTTGGTGGATTGCAATAAATCCTAATGTCATATAAGTAACAGGAATTAAAAAATAATCTAGTAAAAATATTTTATGTTGATAATTACTTTTATCGACGAAGTAAGTTAACCCCAATAAGCAAAACATTCCAAATAGTTTTAATAGAAACTTACTAGACTCGAAACTAAAATTTTCCATTCGCCTTTTAATTTTGGCAGCAATAAAAAGAGCTACATAAATTGATATTAAAGCAACACAAATTACCAATAAACGTTGGTTAACATTTCCAAATGGAAATGCGGGGTTAGAAAAGAATGCTCCCATAAAACAAACCAAGAAAATTACGACTACAAACAACCACCTCATACCTCCTTTAAACCTGTCTCGGATAGTGGAAAAATCCACAATTGCAATCAAGATCATTATTGATACCAATAATCCCACCAAAAGATGTGTATACAACATCACAAAATCACTAAAAACAATTTTTTGGTCATTAATATATTTTGAATAGATGTATAGAGCCCAGTAAATGCTTACATAACGCACAATCGAAAGGCTATACCCGAAATTTTTATAATAAAAAAATGTGCAGCCACATATGATAAGAATTGGCAGAATGCTTTTTTTGTTAATACCCATCAAACATCTAATGAAAACAAGTGCAGGGTTAAAGAAACCAAAAAATAATGGCACTAAATTCACATTTAAAATTTCATCATTAATTGATCTAAAAATTTTATAGTAGATGAAAAAATAGGTGACCGCGATACTCACAATGATTGCAGTAGTAGAGGGAATATGCAGATAATTAAAAGCCTGTATTAACAGCCCAAAGATCGGATAATTGTAGTAGTAACGAGGTCCTATCGTTGATAATTCATATGCTTGGCAAGATGGATTGGGACAGCTATCGATAAATAGATTCAAAATTTCTTCATAACGCACAGAATCAATACCATATAAGCCAGAAAGAATGTAGTTGTAGGTATCGTTGTTCGAGATAATGTTATGCGCTTGCTGAAAAACATATCCAACTGTGACCAACATCAAAGCCAAAATTAAGAAAATTTTTTTTGAAATAGTCATCATCGCGAAATTTTTGACTCAATACTGACTTGGCTAAACCAAGCAATAGCTCCGAAAATGTTTACTAAAACCCAAAGAATAAAGTGGACAAATACACCATATGCCAAAGCATGTTGGTGAGGGACCCCAAAAATCATGATAGAGGCTGATGCCGCATAATCAAAAGTGCCGATATAACCTGGCGAACTAGGTATTAGTGTTGATAATGTTGACATTACAGTACTCAAAAACATTGCGACAACCGGAACATCAATTAATAAACCATGAATAACAAGGCCATAAATAAATGCCTCAAAAATCCAAGCTAGTACACTCACCACCACTAGCTTAAACACTATTTTTTTAGTGAGAAGATGCTCCGTATTCAAAAATAGCTTCTGAAGCTCTAACTTAATCTTATAAAAAAATGTTGCTGAAAATTGTTGCCCATCCAAATAAGCAAGAATTAACTTTGGCATAAAAAATAATAGAAAGAAAAGGGCTAGAAGTGCCCCAAATATCACTGCCAATGGAATTCGAAACCAGTCAGGAAAAAAGTTAAATCCGCCAGGCAGCCAAATGGTAGTCAGCAAAAGCAAGACCAACAATCCCAACACATCTAGAAGACGTTCTAGAGCAACTGTCCATAAGACAAATTTTTTATCTACATCACAAAAATTTGCAAATGAGATAGTTCTATAAATATCTCCTGCTCTCAAAGGTAAAAAATTATTTAAAAAATTTCCAATGAGATAGTATCTTGCGCACACAAAATAGCCTAAAAGAAAATTGGTTGACTGCCTTAATACAAACCACCACCTATAAATTCTTATTGCATAAGAAATTAAAAAAATAAATGGGATAGCTAGTAAATATTGATAACTTAATGTACGCCAGTTATCAAGCAGCAATTGATAATCAAAGTTATAAAAAATTAGGTAAGCACAATAAACGCTTACAAAAAATCCAAACCATAGTTTAATTTTTTTGATCATTTGTTATTTTTTTTAAATTTGCGCCTATTAGATAATCGACGACGTACAAGGGTCGATTGAGGACTTCCAAAAAGATTCGGCCGATATATTCACCGATAACGCCCAGGACAATGAATTGAAGTCCACCAATTGTCAGCATGACAACAAACATCAGAGTCCAACCAGAAACCCAAGTATCGGTGGCTAAGCGCAATCCAATCGCATAAATAATACCAAGCATTGATAAGAGAAACATAACCACTCCTAAGAGTATCGCCATGCGTAACGGGGCCACAGAAAATGACACAAAACCGTCTATAGCAACTAGCATTGATCTTAAAAAATTATAATTTGTCTCTCCGTGTATACGATCTTCACGTCTAATTTCAATCGAATCTACAGAAAATCCTGGCCACATAGTGATGCCACGCATAAATCTAGTTTTTTCTTGAAATTTATTCAATACATCGATAACCGATCTATCGATTAAACGAAACTCTCCTGCTTGCATGGGAATTTCTACACTCGCTAAAAATCGTAGCAAGCGATAAAAAATCTTAGAGCAATATGAATAAATTAATGACTGTTGAGAACTAGGTCTCCTAACATAAACAACTTGATTTCCTTGCTCCCACTTAGCAATGAGCTTTGGAATAACCTCTGGTGGATCTTGCAAATCCGCATCCATCATGATTGCACCATGACCAGTGCAGTGCTCCAAACCAGCACAAATTGCTATTGCTTGGCCAAAACTACGACTTAATCTAATTAAATTCACCTTGCTGTCGTGCTTGATAAGCTCTGCAATAACAAATGGGGTGTTATCCCTACTGTCATCAATAAATATTAGCTCATAATCATAGTTGGGTAGGTTATTAAATACCTGAATAATTCTGTTATTTAACTCATTGATGTTTGAAGACTCATTATGCGTAGGCACAACAATTGAAATAATTTTACTCATAAATTATTGTCCCGCTTTCTCACCCAATGATGGCTCTAAAAATTTTTTATCTATACCAAATGCATCCGCAATCCAAGTAGATGTCTTAATGAATTTTTTTCCTTGAGGCGTGATCACGTAGCGACCTTCATTAATCTCCATGATATTTCCACTAGCTAATTGCTCTTGCACCCTTCGATCAATTGCACCATACTTGTTCATGTAAATATCGCCAAATGCATTCGACAGATCTTTTTTTGAATAATCTTTTGAACTATCAGCATTCATGTAGCCCAATAAAAAAACAGAAACTGATCGATCTAGAGACACTGGAATCAATACAAAAAAAACACTCACAAGCGCAAACGCAATACTTGCAATTGCATTAATATGGCCCATGAAAGAACGCCCCAAAACTCGGTACATCAGTAGCCAAGTTAAAACTGTCCCCAAGGAGATAATAAACATCCCTTTATAGAATAATATCTCGCCCTTGAAGTGCAAGTTAAGGCCCGCCATAACAACCACGGCAGTAAGAACAGAACCACACACATAAGCAAGAATTAATTTACTGAAAGTCATGAGTAATCCTGATTAACAATTTGCGCAACCTCTTGACCAGACCGTATTGCATAATTAGTCCCGCGATCTTCAGGATAAATTTGGGCCATGGTGCAAATATACAAACCTTTGATTGAAGATCTTACTTTAGGTATTTTCTTTGAGTATTCACAATCTACAACAGGTTGAGCGTAATCAGCTTTCCATAAGTGTTTATCTATCACGCAAGCAGGGTCAAAATCCGGGAACATCACTTGAATGTATTGAAGTGCATACTCAAAAAACTCATCTTTTGTCATAGAGTACAACTCACTAGTGCGAGGCAAATACTTAGACAAGTAAACAATATGTTTACCACCATAATTGTTTTTGTTTTCAAAATTAGTGTGCTCTATCATTCCGACAAATGGAAAAGAAGGATCATTCACGTTTAACCAATAATAATTAGAAAGGCTTCGATCCAACTCAAGGATGAGACACAAATTAGCCAGGTAATCAATTGAATCAAGCTTGACAGGGTCCTCACTCAAAATCTCCTGCTCTTTTAATAATGAGGCGATAATTGGTAGTGCAGGTGTGGCTATCACAAGATCACATTCATAGAAATGATCTTTTGTCTTCACTCCTTTAATAACGCCATCGCTATGTACAATTTCCTGCACATCAGCCGAGTAATGAATAATACCCCCATTAGCTTGAATTTTTTCAGCCATTTTGTCGGCTAAAGACATAAATCCGCCTTCAAAATAGACTAGTTGCTCTTTGCCGTCCTTTCCCCTACTACCGCCCCGCAAACACAATTTATTCCAAAACCATACTGCCGAGACACGTTCTGCATAAGGACCAAATTTACCCTTCAACAAAGGCTCCCACACCACTCGATATGCTTCTGCCCCTGCAATTTTTACAAGCCAATCACGCGCCGTGGTTTTTTCCAACTCCCTCCAGTTTCTAACGGAACGTGCGACAAATACCAGCATGCCTAGACGAATACGAGAGAAAAAACCTAAAGCCTTGAATCGCAACAAATCAATTGGGCTGCTGAGCTTATAAAAATTCTTGTTGTAATACAAACCTGTTCTGCTTTGATTGAACTTTAAATTTTTTTTCAAATTTAGACGATTAACCACACCCATAATATATTTATCGCTGGTGAACCAATGGTGATAAAAGCGCTCTAACCGCTGCCCCCCAGGGATCTGAAACCCAGCAGCCAACCCACCCGGTTGATCTAATGCATCCAATACTATTACTTCATGATTAGATTCACTCAACTCCAGGGCAGCAGATAGCCCAGAAAAACCTGCTCCGATCACCACAATTTTCATATCTCACCTATATCCAGCACTACCTAGAAAGTACATATCAATTGATGGATGAATTATCCGACATTCACTATCGAATGTTGTTAAAATGATTCATCAATCATATTTAGGGGCCAGCCCCCATGAATGACCTTGAAGATCTTTTGCATTTAAACTAATTTCACAATTCAATGTTGGCCAGTTAATCGCTATCTCAGGATCATTCCATAACAAGCACTGCTCACTTTTAGGATCCCAAAAGTCTGTTGTTTTATATAAAAATTGAGCGCGCTTAGATAAAACTAAAAAACCATGCGCAAAACCCGGGGGGATCCATAGTTGTTTTTGATTGTCAGAAGATAGTTCAACTCCTACCCACCTGCCGTACGTTGGAGATGTTTTGCGCATATCAACTGCCACATCAAATACAGAACCTTCTGCCACTCTAACCAATTTGCCTTGAACTTGCTTCAATTGATAATGTAGACCGCGTACCACACCTTGTTTCGAGCATGAATGATTATCCTGAACAAAAGAAATAGATTGACCCAGTGCAGACGAAAAATCCCGCTCATTAAATGCTTCAAAAAAGCACCCTCGTTCATCTGCAAAAATTTGAGGTTGAATAATTAAAACCTCTGAAATTTCTGTAGGGGTTACTTCAATAGCCACACTGCATCTCCAATTGTTTTTTGTTAAATTTGATCAGTAAGTATTTTTTCTAAGTACATTCCATATGCGCTCTTCTTTAATGGAGCAGCAAGTTTTAATAAATCCTCAACCCCAATCCATCCCTGACGATATGCAATTTCTTCGGGGCACGAAACCATCAATCCTTGACGCTTTTGTAAAGTTGCAATAAAACTACTGGCATCTAATAAAGAATCATGAGTGCCCGTATCTAACCAAGCATAACCTCGTCCCATTATCTCAACTTTAAGCTGATTGGCTTGCATATATTGACGATTGATATCGGTAATTTCTAATTCACCACGCCCACTAGGTTGAATTGCGGCAGCAATGTCACACACCTGTTGATCATAAAAATATAAGCCAGTTACTGCATAGTTACTTCGCGGATGTTTAGGTTTTTCTTCAATAGAGATTGCCTTATATGCCTCATCAAACTGAATAACACCATAGTGCTCCGGATCTTGCACATGATAGGCAAAGATTGTGGCACCTTCAGATCGGTTATTAGCAGCACATAATTGATCGACAAGATCATGTCCATAAAAAATATTATCGCCCAATACTAAAGCTGAAGAATGCCCACCAATGAAATCTTTACCAATAATGAAGGCTTGGGCAAGACCATCTGGTGAAGGTTGAATAGCATATTGAATATCCAAGCCCCACTGAGAGCCATCCCCCAACAGATCTTTAAATCGTGGAATATCTTGTGGGGTAGAAATTAAAAGTATTTCGCGAATACCTGACAACATCAAGGTGGTTAGAGGGTAATAAACCATTGGCTTATCATAAACTGGCATTAACTGCTTAGATACAGCCTGAGTGACTGGATATAAACGAGTACCTGACCCTCCCGCCAATAAAATTCCTCGACGAGAATATGTAGATATATTTTTATTCATCAACCATTGCTCCACTTAAATTAGTATGTTTTTCGAGAGTTTTTATATACTCGGCCGCATATACCTCTACATCACTTTGCCAAGACGGGTAATTTTTTACCCCACCTGACTTAAACAACACATTTTTTAGCTTTGCATTTTTTAATCGAGAATTCATCGGTCGATTAGCTAAAGAAGAATAATCCCTTGTTTTAATTGGCAATATCTTCTCCAAAGAGAATCTATTCTTTGAACTAAATTTTTGCACTAATTTCAGAATAAAAATAGCCAACTCATAACGAGAAACTTCACCATCTGGAACGACATGAAAAATTCCAGAGTCCTCTTTTAAACAAATTAATTGCAAACCAATTTCAGCCAACCAGTCCGTAGAAGTGGGCACCCCAAATTGATCACTCACCACCTTCATGTAAGATGCTTTGAAAGATTGGTCTACTATTGAGCGGATAAAATTGTCGCCATCTCCGTAGGCCCAAGAAGTTCTTAAAATGAAATAACGTGGGCTCTCAGAACGATTTAAGTTACTTGACTCAAGAGCCAATTTAAAAGATTGCTGAATGGCTTGCTCACCCGCTAATTTGCCCTGTCCATAAGAGTTGAGTTGATGCATTGGACCCGGAACATCTGTTTCTGCGTAGGGTGTATTTTGAGTATCTCCAAATACATAATCTGCTGAGTATTGAATCAATACTCCATGACGCCGCCGTGAAATATGATTAGCCATAATTTCTGGTGCAATTGCATTGATAGCCCAAGCTACTTTAGGCTCATTTTCAGCCTGATCCACAGCTGTATATGCCGCCGCATTAATAATCACCAAAGGCTGATAGTGCTCTAGTATTTTTTCGAGCTCAGTCCGATTAGATAAGTCACAATCAGAACGCCCCAAAAAGATCACCGGCGAGGAAGTATTTTGGAAATGCATTTGGAAGGACTTACCTAGCTGACCATCCCGCCCAAAAATTAATATAGGATTTTCTAAAGCGCAAATAGAAAAAGAAGAATTCAACATCGCTAACCGTAGTGCTTCTTCATCCAATCTCGATAAGACTCATTTAAAACACTGTAAGTCCAATCTTGATGATCTAAATACCACTGTACGGTTTTACGAATACCAGTTTCAAATGTTTCCACTGGTCTCCAACCCAATTCTCGCTCTAACTTGCTGGCGTCAATTGCATAACGACGATCATGCCCCGGACGATCTTTCACAAAAGTTATTTGTGATGCGTAATGGATGCCATTTGATTTAGGCTTCAATTCATCTAAGACATCACAAATAAACTGAACCACCTCAAGATTGGTTTTTTCATTCCAACCACCCACGTTATATGTCTCGCCCAATTGCCCTAAAGCCAACACTTGCCGAATTGCTGAGCAATGGTCCTTTACATATAGCCAATCTCGAACTTGTTGACCATCTCCATAAATAGGTAGAGGCTTACCCGCTAATGCATTCAGGATAACAAGAGGAATCAACTTTTCAGGAAAATGATACGGGCCGTAGTTATTAGAACAATTAGTAGTTAGTACCGGTAAGCCATAGGTATGGTGCCAAGCACGAACCAAATGATCAGATGCTGCTTTGGATGCTGAGTAAGGGCTATTTGGTTCATAGGCATTCGTTTCAGAAAAAGCTGGTTCCGTTGGCGATAATGATCCATACACTTCATCTGTTGATACGTGCAAGAAACGAAACTGCATCTTGCTGTCTTCTGACATATCAGACCAATATGCACGAACAGCTTCTAACAAATTAAAAGTACCCAGGACATTTGTTTGAATAAAATCACTGGGCCCATGAATCGAACGATCGACATGAGATTCGGCCGCAAAATTTACTACCGTACTAATTTGGTACTTCTTTAGTAAAGAACGCACCAAGTCGTAATCGTTAATATCGCCTTGTATAAAAATATGGCGAGGGTCCATCTCTAACGATTGTAGGTTGGTTAAATTTCCTGCATAAGTCAACTTATCCAGGTTAACAATACCTTGAGCAGTTGGATTGGCCAACCAATCCAACACAAAGTTACCGCCAATAAATCCTGCGCCACCGGTTACTAGAATCATGATTGCATTACTTTTTATATGACCATCATTTTCTCATACAGATCATTTAATTATTTGAAAAAATTCTTTTCCACTCAATACAGTCAATATGTTAGATAGTTCGTTTTGCCAAATGGGGGCTTTTACCTCCATCGTTTTAAGAAGATTCTATCAACTCAAGCTCACCGCCCTTAAGTTCCGAAGAAGACAATAACTCATCTTCAATAACTTTTGATTGCAGAGTCAATTGATTTCTTAAATGACTCATTCTGATTTAGCTTGGCTAAGGTTGCAATCGCTTTATCGATCCGATTCTGAATGCTTGTGGCATGGCGATTGGTCTTATCCAAATCCATTGCAAACTCCATTTGCTCTGCTCGCAAACTATCTATGATTTTTTGATAACGCACAGAATCTCCTGCCCAAGTGAAGTGATGATGGTACTTCTCTTTTAAGTCATTTATCAAGCTAGCAATTAAGCTCTTTTAACTGCGACCATAAATATCTTCAAAACGAACAATGTCGTCCTCACCCAAATAACCACCTGATTGGACCTCAATCATCTCTAAATCGGTTTTTCCTGGGTTTTCCAAACGATGTTTTGCTCCAATTGGAATGTAGGTTGACTGATTTTCTTCTAATAAAAATACTTCTTCCCCATTGGTTACCTTTGCGGTTCCCTTGACTACTATCCAATGCTCAGCACGATGGAGATGCATCTGCAAGCTCAGACTTGCTCCAGGTTTGACAGCAATGCGCTTGACCTGAAAACGCTCACCCATATCTATGGAATCATACCAACCCCAGGGTCTAGCCACTCGACGATGAATGAACGCTTGAGTCTTACCGTTTTTTTTGAGTTGAGCGACCACATCTCTGACCTGCTCTACTTTTTCAGAGGACGCCACTAACACTGCATCGGGCGTATCTACAATCACCAAATCTGAAGTTCCCAAAGCAACCACTGGGCGATGAGGTGCGTTGATGTACGTATTCTTTGTTTGTAAAGCTATACCTTGACCATTAATTCTATTGCCCAATTTATCCGCAGGAGATAAAGCAACTAGAGCATTCCAACTACCGACATCGCTCCATGCGCCCTTAAATGGAATCACAGCTACTTTTTCAAAATGCTCCATCACAGCATAGTCAATCGACTCAGATCGACATGCCAAAAATGCTTCTTTATTGGGGCGTACAAAATCACCATCCACTTGAGCTGATTGCATCGCTATTTGAGAAGAGGTCAAAATATCAGACGCATACTGATTCAGTGCACTCTTGAGAACTCCAGCTTGACACAAAAAGATGCCTGCATTCCAAAGATAATTACCTGACAACAACATCTCTTGAGCTTGGTTTAAGGGAGGCTTTTCCACAAAACGCTCCACAGAAAAAGTGGATTGAGAGTTGGTCAACAAATCATTTAACTGATCACCTTGCTGAATATAACCATAGGCTGTACTTGGAAAACTTGGTTGCACACCAAATGTAACGATATAACCAGCTTTGGCAGCAGCCACACCAGACCCCATCGTCTCAATAAAAGTCGACACATCTGGCACGAAATGATCAGATGGCAAAAATAATAATAAGTCGGCATCTTCAAGACCTGGCATCAAGGCTGCACAAGCCATCGCGGCAGCCGTATTACGTCCAGCAGGTTCCAACAAAATGGATGAGGATCTTTTTAAATTACTTGATTGAGTAGAGCTTAATAACTCTTGCACAAAAAATCGATGTTCTTCATTGGTCACACAAATAGGTGCCCCCAATGATTTGGTGCGAGCAATAGTCAGGGCCATCAAACTTTGCCCTTCAATCAAGGGCACAAATTGCTTAGGGAAAGTTTCACGAGATAGCGGCCACAAACGGGTGCCAGAACCCCCACACAGAATGACCGGACGAATATTAGAAGACATGGTGCTATTTTATATGAAGCAGGATGGTCTTTTTGTTAAAAAACAAGTGTTTTCAGAGCTTTCAGGGGTATTTAATTGAAAGAAATACCCCCAACTCACTGCTTTGGTAAATTGTTAAAGATCAGATCCTCATGAATCACTCATCGAGTGATACAGCAATGCGCGAGGTTGGCTTTAGGCATTTCGGTTAATGAGTTTTCATCACAACCAAATGGTTTCTTAAAAAAGAATTTGGAGCCAATAAATACGTCAAACAGAAATAGAATAAATCTCTTAAAAGAAATAAATCAAATCTAAGATATCAACTTTTATCTGTGATTCGATTTATTCTCTAATAGCGCTTCCACACAAAGTCTTCATAACTAAATGGCCAAACATAAGATGAATATCCTCACACAACTGCATATCAAAAGATGGAACATGAAATGAATATTGGGAGATTTGCTTCAACTTACCACCATCATAACCAACAATAGCCAATGTTTCTACACCTCGAGAATTTGCAAATTCCACTGCTCTTAAGACATTAGGGGAATTACCACTACCACTGATTGCTACCAATAAATCTCCCTCATCAGCCAAAGCTGACAGTTGTCCAGAAAATACATCTTCATAAGATAAATCATTTCCATATGCAGTAATCAGCCCGATGTTGTCACATAAAGAAAGACCTCGAAACTTTTCGCCTGTCGCAAGATTGACCATCTTATTCCAGTCAGTTATGTAATGAGAAGCTGTTGTCGCACTACCCCCATTGCCACATGTAATGATTTTTTTTTGCTCTAGAAATTTTTTCTTAACTAGATTAATTGCTATATCTAATGAATCTACATCTAGTTTCTGAAACAATTTAATATGTGATGAAAAATAATTCTCAATCGAAAATTCCATATTGACCTTAATTAGGTGGTTGATAAAACACTATTTGCGAACCACTCCTATCCATAGAAAATTTAACAACCTGTAAACCGTTCATAGCTTTGATAATATCCACATGCTTTTCTGGAGGCGCGAAGAACATTATAAATCCACCATTACCTGCGCCCAACAACTTACCTCCAGTAGCGCCATGTTTTATACCAGTTGCATACCAATCATCAATTTGAGAATCTGAAATACCTCGAGAAAGCTGAACTTTTAAATTCCAATTTTCATGCAGCATATCCCCAAAATTATCGATAGTATTAGATTCGAGATCTGCCTTCATCTCAAAAGCTAAACTAACCATTCTCTTCATAATCAGCTTCTTATCAGGCCCAAGCAAAGCCCTAGATTGCTCTGACAGCACCGCAGAAGCGCTGCGAGTCCTGCCCGTATAGAAAACCAAAGTTGACTGATCCAATCGATCCAATAATTCTGGCTTACAAATGACGGGGTCTACAGACACATCTTCATTAGCATGAAAACGAATTAAATTTAACCCTCCATAAGAAGCAGCATACTGATCTTGCTTGCCAATTGGTTCGCCACATTTATCAATTTCTATAGAGCAAGCTTGTTGAGCCAATAATTCTTTAGATGCATATGAGTTTTTATATGCATACAACGCATTAAGTAAACCCACTGTAAACGTGCTTGAAGAGCCTAAACCCGATCCTTTTGATGGGATATCAGCAGTTGAAGAAATTTCAACTCCTCCACTTATAGACAAAAGTTGCATAACCTCCCTAACAATAGGATGTTCTAACTCCTGAACAGTATCAACCTCTTCAGTTTTACTGTAGCTCAATCGAATACGGCCATCAAATTTTCTATTAACAGCAATATAAATATACCTGTTAATTGCTGTTGACAAAACAGCGCCTAATTCTTCTCGATAAAAAGCTGGTAAATCACTGCCACCACCAACATAACTCATTCTCAAGGGTGTTTTGCTAACAATCATATTGATCCTAAGTTAAGTTGATATTTTGCAACAACAGCTCTTGCTTTAATTTTAGAAACCTCATCCAACTCTCTTGATACAATAAGATTTTGAATGGCATCTAAATCCATACCTCTCCACATGTACTCTTGCTTCACTCTTTGACGCTGAACAATATCGTCGATAGAAACAAATAATGAATTTTTAGTTAACTTCTCAAATCGAGTATCCAATAATGCCGGCACTCCTTCGACAATCAAAAAATCCTCCGGCCCTATGGATATTCTTCTGGGTTTCATTTCTTGAGATGTTTTTCTATCCCAAAAAGGAACTTCTACACTCATGCGGCTATTACTATCAATAACAGTTTGCAATACCTTTAAACACTCAGAAAGATCATACCTCTCCAAAACACCAACACCCTCAAGCCTTTGATCTTTGGGTTTTAGCCATGAATCCAGTGAAATAATATGTGTAGTACGCCCCAATTCCTCCATCATTTCTTTAGCCACTTGCGCAACAGTAGACTTCCCAGATCGTGATGCACCACCTATCAAAATTGATCTTTCTCCAAATAAATCATGAATGATTGGCATTAATTTCATTCGAACATTCGGATATCCCTTTTGAATCCAATTCACGGCATCTAGAAGATCTTCACATATATAGTCTGGATTCACATCAAATTTATTATCTCTACCAGCATATCCAGTCCTCACCAAAATTGTTCTAAGCCCAGCTCTTTTACCAGCCAAAATATCACTTGTTGCATCACCTACCATCCAAGAATTTCTAGGATTTACATTGAAATCTAACATTGCTTGATGAAGCAAACCAGGCAATGGTTTTCTACAAGAACAATTTATTTTTAGCTCTGGAATTTCACCTTCATAGCCTTTATCTGGATGATGTGGGCATATATACATTCCATCAAGATATGCATACTCAAGTCCCAATAATTGATCTAATTTTGCATGTATCTTATTAATATCATCAAAAGTGGCATCACCTCGAGCAATCACTGGTTGATTCGTAATTCCTATTGAGAGAATTCCAGATCTATTTAATTGATGAATCGCTCTTGCAGACTCAGGCAATAGCTCTAACTGATCCACTGAGCTCAAATGATTTTTTTCAACATTTATTGTTCCATCTCGATCGATAAACATTGCTGAACGCAGTTGCCTGGAAGATAAACGCTCAGGCAACCCATTAATTAGATCCTTTTCAACCTTATCTAATCTTTCAGGCGTACCCATATCTTTAATATATTCGGGAGTTACATAACCATAGAGTTTATGACCATTTGATAGCAAGGTAGTAAAAGTATCTTTTGCAAGATCATGCTTACCATCTACTGGAATTGAATTTACTAAAGGCTCTTTTTTAAACCAATATAAAGCTGCATTTACTAGATTTTTATAGGCCACGCCTTCTTTGTGAGGGTAAGGATGCATGGCGACCACATAAGACTCTTTATCGATCTCAACCAAATCAGAATCGTACGGGTGATCATTGGGGTGCAAAAGTAAAGATCCAGATGCCCCACTATTTTTAGAAAAGTTTAAAAAATTTATTAAATCAACATCAAAATATGTGTCGGCATACAAAACAAGAAAGTCATCTCCCATAAATTCTAATGCATCACGCACTGCACCAGCAGTTCCTCTGGCATTTTTCTCAATAACATACTGAATATTTACACCCCAGCGAGCACCATCACCAAAGTATTCCTGAATAACAACAGACTGATAATGCACCAGAACTGCAATATTTTTTAATCCATTAGCTGCACATTGTCGAATCTGATATTCCATTACTGGAATATCCAATAAAGGGGCTAAAGGTTTAGGCAAATTACCAGTAAGAGACTTTAATCTTGTCCCCTGACCGCCAGCCAAAATTGCAACTTCACAGAAAGATAGCTTTTTCAAAATATACTTTCAACCTAATTAAAAACCGAGTTGAGTTGCAATCTCGTCAACTGCGCGAACAATAGCAGAATCAGAACCCATAAGCGGCAACCAACCATAAGATTGTAATTTTTGAGTTGAATAATTGAATTTAGGTACATCCCCAACCCATCCACGATCTCTAGTTCCGAAAACAATTTCCGCACCAGCACTAACTCGAGAAACAACCTGTTTTGCAATCCAATTAACTGTCACCCCTTTATCAACGGGGCCAATATTAGTCACATCGACTTTAGGATAATCTTTTTTATCACGTATCATCAACATGGCTGAAACAAGGTCTGTGACATGCAAATAAGCCTTTTGCTGGAGACCGTTTCCTAAAACCTCCAATCGATTAGGATTAACCTTTAATCTATTAACAAAATCATAAATAACCCCATGAGTTGCTGGAACACCAACCACATTGGGAAATCTAAAAATAGCGGCTCGATCCAAATAACTTTCAGCCGCAGCACTTATAAGTGCTTCGGAAGCTAGTTTCATGGCGCCATAATTTGAAATAGGCAACAGTGGTCCAATATTCTCATGCAATTCAGCATTACCTAAATCACCATAGATTGCAGAACTTGAGGCAAAAAAAATTTGCTTCACTTGAAACAGTTTCATTGCACGCAACAACTCTAATGTCGTCATAAATGTATCTTTATAATCAACATCTATATTTTCCACACCAGCTGGTATATCCGAATTTGCCGCCAAATGCCAAACTTCACTGACTGGAGATATGCTATTGGCAATTGAAAATGCCTTAAAACACTCCTCAGATTTAGATAAATCAAAATTATAAAAATGAATTTTTTTATCTGGGAAATTTGGCAAATAATTAACAGAGCCCCTAGAAAGGTTGTCAACAACAACAATTTCATCTGAATTTTTAGCTATAAATTTGACTAAATTAGAGCCTATAAAACCAGAACCGCCTGCTATTAATATTGTCATAATTTCATTTTTAAAAAATGTTGATACGTTCTTGACAGACCATCTTGAATATTAACCTTAGGAGACCAAGCCATCCTGTGAAGTCTATCACTATTCATAAGCACTCCTTGGAGTGCCATCTGGCTTAGATCGATCAAAGGTAATTTTCCCTGATACCCAACCGTCTCATTAACAAGATGCGCCAACTCATTAACAGTGTTGTCAGAACCGGAACCCACATTAATATGGCTCTGCATAGGCTGGCATCCCCCCAATATCATAAACACTTTTCAAAACGCAATTTGACGTTGTACAAACGCAAATGGACTCAATTATGATAGATGCTTTTGAAGTCTAACCCGGTCATAAAACTCTTAGATATATTCAAAGATTTCTGATTTTGCTATAGATCTATTTGGGTATATCTTTTTCTTAATTAATTCACTCTTCAAACAGCTAAAGAAAGACTCTGCCACAGCATTGGCCCAAGAGTTACCCCGACGGCTCATGCTTGGGCTTAAAGAGCTGTCTTTGCACTAGCGATTAAACTCATCACTACCAAACTGGCTACCCTTATCCGAGTGGATGATGATACTTTTTTTAGGTTTTCTGCGCCAGATAGCCATGGTTAAGGCATGCAGTACCAAACGTGTTTCCATTCGAGCTTGCATACTCCAACCGACAATCAAACGAGAGTGAAGATCAATCACTACAGCCAAATAAAGCCAGTCCTCATAAGTGCGGATATAGGTGATGTCGGTGACCCAAGCATGATCGGGTGCTTCATAGGTAAATTAACGCTGCAACTGATTCGGCGAGACCAAGACTCGCCGACCAACTCGATAGCGAGGATGCTTATAACCTCGGATAGAGCAGAGCTTTGCAGCCTTCATAACCTTGCCACTCGGATCTCGCTACAACTAATGCCCGCTTCCTTAAGATCATGATAAATCCGAGGGCTACCATAAATCCCCACACTTTGATCATAGTAATAACGGATCTGTTCGGATAACTGGGCATTCTCAAGAGCGCGAGGTGATTGTGGTTCCTTTAGCCATGCGTAATAACCGCTGCGATGCACTTTCAAAACCCGGCACATGCTACTGAGCCTAAACTCATCTCGATGCTCTTTGATGAACGCGTACTTCACTCGGACACTTTGTCAAAGTACGCGGCGGCCTTTTTTAGAGTGTCACGTTCTTCAGTAGTTCGCCCAAGCTTCGCTTTTAGTTTTGTCATCTCAGCCTGAAGTACTTTGACGTCTTCTATCGGCTGTTCATCTGGTCCCTTCAGTTTTCGAGTCCAGGTATATAGCAGACCTACGAGAACTCCTAAGCGACTGGCAACTTCTGTTGCGGAATGACCTTTTTAAATGATTTATTTAACAGCCTCTAATTTGAACTCAGCTCTGTATTTTGTTCGTTTTATATGCACCCTTGTGATTCATTATTGACAATATTAACTGTCTACAGAATCGGGAGAATGCAGAGTCTATTTGCGTCAATCAGGTTTAATATAAAAACCTGTATTAATCTAAACCAACATGGCACCAGCCACTAACAAGTAAACCATCAGAATACCTATTAATATTATTCATTACGAAATAATTACAAAAACTACAATTAGTTAACATAAATCAATTTGGCGAAGTGAATTTAAGGATATTGCTACTTAATTACCCGCCACAATCGACATCACGGCCATGCGCACCGCAATACCAAACCTCACTTGCTTGAGAATCACTGACTGAGGACCATCGGCCACATCACTAGCGATCTCTACCTCACGATTCATTGGGCCTGGGTGCATCACAATCGCATCAGGCTTGGCCAACTTGAGTCTTGCTTGAGTAAGACCCCATTGTTTGAAGAAAGCATCTCCTTCAGGCACCTGTCCTGCTTCCATGCGTTCTTTTTGGATTCTGAGGGTCATCACAACATCCACATCTTTTAAACCTTCTTCGATGTTGTTGAAAATTTTGACACCCATAATATTGAGGTCCTTAGGTAGCAAACTCTCTGGGCCAATGGCTCGAATTTCTTTACACCCTAAGGTGGTCAGTGCATGTATGTTTGATTTAGCCACACGACTATGAACAATGTCTCCAATGATGGCTACCTTGATCTTAGCGAAGTTTTGTTTGTAATGGCGCATTGTGTACATATCGAGTAAACCTTGCGTAGGATGTTGATTGGTGCCATCGCCTGCATTGATCACATGAACATGTGACGGTAAATGTTGTGCCACTTCAACAGCAGCGCCAGTTGTTTTATGCCTCACAACAAAGATATCAGCTTGCATGGCCACCAAGTTATCAATGGTATCGAGCAATGTCTCACCCTTAGCAGTGGATGATGTTTGTATGTCTAGATTAACCACATCGGCTGATAAACGCTTAGCAGCCAACTCAAAAGTGGTTCTGGTGCGGGTGGAGTTTTCAAAGAAGAGATTAAAAACATTAGTACCTCTTAACAAAGGAACTTTTTTAACTTCTCTGTCCAAGTCACTGACTGCTACAAACTGTTTGGCAGTATCTAGGATATGCAGAATATGCTCTTTAGACAAACCTTCTAAAGTCAATAAATGGGTGAGTTCACCTTGATCATTGAGCTGAAGTTGGCTTGGAGTTTTAGTCATCTTGGATTGGTATTTTAATCTGTTTTAAAGTGTTTTTGAGGCTTGGCTTTTAATTTGTTTAACCCTACTTAAAACTTTATGAACTAACCTTGCTTCGTTTCGGTTGTAAATCCAAAACGCCCATCTTCAGCCTGCTCTAAGACCAAAATCTGATTATCGGCCACCTTCACTTTAGCGCCCTTGAAGGTCGCATCCACTGGTAATTGTCTTCTGTGGCGATCAGCTAAGACGGCTAGATCAACTTTGGCTGGTCGGCCATAGTCAAATAACTCATTTAATGCAGCTCGAACTGTTCTACCTGTATCCAAAATATCGTCGACCAAGATGATGTGAGCACCTTCAACTTCAAAAGGAAGTTTAGTCGACATGCCCTCTGAACTATTAAGCGCCTTAACACCCTTCTCTGAGTAGTCATCACGGTGGAATGAAACATTGATAACCCCATAGCTTGGCAATTTAAGATCTTTGGCCAAGCGCTCAGCAATCCATGCACCGCCACTAGCCAAACCAGCCAATTGAAAATCAGGGTTGATGGCCTGCTGTTCTTTTAATTGTTATAAAAGAATTTGGTAAAAGTCTTCTGCGTTAGGAATGGATGACATAAGCTTTCATTCAAAGTTAACTATCAATAGACTCAATTTAACAATCAAACATATTGATTAAATTTAATACAAGTATCAAAATGTTTTAGCGCTTTTAGGCATTGAGCAAAGTTTCTTATCAACCTCTGCTGGGCATGCTTGATGTCACAAACAATCCTAGCTT